>ERZ827492.322-NODE-322-length-47209-cov-11.465857_pt1 | contig 47209 bp, 43 predicted proteins | sample MGYA00519704_ERZ827492 | MGnify/ENA primary metagenome ERZ827492 (study PRJEB31778, sample SAMEA3449325) | human gut metagenome | biome: human gut; feature: human-associated habitat; material: faeces | place: United Kingdom | collected 2010/2012 ... | reverse complement strand
CGTTTTCTTTTGGAGAAGCAAAAGAAAATGCTGTGCCGCACCTGCAAATTTGCTGCAGTGCATCGGCCTTTATGCAGTTTTCCCGAAACTCCAGAGGCTTCCCCTATGAGGGGAAGGCTTCGAGGGAGGCTGATTTGCACGCCTTTCTATATCGATTTTCATATATGTAATTCGTGTTTTTATATCGATATGGTCATACTGATTTTTGCCGTTCAGAATCCGTCATATTTCACATAAAATCAGAAAAAACTTGATTTTTTCAAAAAAACTGCTATCGTTATTCTAAATGGAGCCGGCCGGGTTTGCGGGCGGCGAGATCTGTGAATGGGACCGGTTTATGAAGCGTTTCTTTTTTTTGCTTTTTCTGTGTCTTCCGCTGCTGCTCTCCGGCTGCGCGGAAAAGGAGGCGTCGCGCGAGTGCTTCGCCATGGACACGGTGATGCAGCTGCGCGCCTATGGTCCGCAGGCTGCGGCCGCGCTGGACGCGGCGGAGCAGGAGATCTACCGGCTGGAGGGTCTTCTCTCCTGTCAGGACCCGGAGGCGGAGCTGGCTAGATGCAACGCGGGCAGCGAGACAGTCAGCGAAGAGACCGCCGCGCTCATCCAGACGGCGCTGGACCTTTCCGCCGCGACCGGCGGAGCCTATGACCCGACGCTCTATCCCCTGACGCTCGCCTGGGGCTTTTCCGGCGGGCAGTACCGCGTGCCGGACGAGGCGGAGCTCTCCGCCCTGCGCACGCAGACCGGCGCGGAGCACGTCCAGGTCGACGGCTGCCGCGTCCGGCTGGACGCAGGCACGCAGCTCGATCTCGGCGGCATCGCCAAGGGCTGCACCGCCGGGCGTGTCCGCAAAATTTTGCAGGACGCGGGCGTGCGCGCCGCGATCGTCTCGCTGGGCGGCAACGTCGCCGCGATCGGGAAAAAGCCCGGCGGCGGCGACTGGATCGTCGGCCTGCAGGACCCGCAGGACCCCGGCTCGTACTTCGGCACCGTCGCCGTATCCGGCGCCTGCGTCGTGACCTCCGGCGGCTACCAGCGCTATTTTGAGCAGGACGGCGTCCGCTATCACCACATTTTAGACCCGAAGACCGGCCACCCCGCTGCCAGCGGCCTGCAGTCCGTGAGCGTCGTCTCGCAGGACGATACGCTGGCCGACGCACTGTCCACGGCGCTGTTCGTCATGGGGCTGGACGCCGGGGCGGCGCTTTACCGGGCGGGGGACCTGGCCTTCGAGGCCGTTTTTATGACGGATGACGGTTCTGTCTGGATCACGCCCGGTCTTGCCGGGCAGTATCAGTCCGACCGGCCGTATCAGGTGCTGCAGCCATGAAGCAGAGGAACTGGATCTGGGTCGTGATCTTCGCGGCCATCTTTGCCGGGTGTCTCGCCCTCTGGCTGCTGCCGCGCGGGGGCGGAGAGACGGTCCTTGTATATCAGGACGGGCAGCTCCTGCGCACGCTCGATCTGCGGCAGGATACGGTATTTACCGTCGAGGGCCCGGCCGGGGAGAATACGGTCACGGTCGCGGGCGGTGAGGTCTTCGTCTCGCAGGCGGACTGCCCCGATCAGGTCTGCGTGCTGCACGGGCCGCTGCGCAGGACCGGCGGGCCGATCGTCTGCCTGCCAAACCGGCTGTCCATCGAATGGGCGACCGGGGCGGACGTAGACGCGCTCAGCGGAACGGGAGGGCTGTCATGAAGCTGCGGAAGCTGACGCTGACGGCGGTTCTGACCGCGGCGGCGCTCGTGATGTTCGTGCTGGAGAGCCAGCTGCCGCCGCTGACGGCCATTCCCGGCATCAAGCCGGGCCTCTCCAACATCTTTACGCTCTTCGCCATGCAGGCGCTGGGGCCCGGATGGGCGCTCGGCGTGCTGCTCGTGCGGGTGACGCTCGGCTGCGTCATCACCGGGCAGGGCATGGCGCTGCTCTACAGCCTGACCGGCGGGCTTTTTGCCTACATAGGAATGCTCGCGCTGCGGCGCTGGTTTTCCGGGCGGCGGCTGTGGATCCTGAGCGTTTTTTGCGCGATGGCGCATAATTTTGGTCAGCTGTGCGCGGCGGCGCTCATTGCGCGGACGCGCGCTGTATGGTATTACCTGCCGGTCTTACTGCCGGCTGCAATTCTTGCCGGTGCTCTGACCGGGCTTTGCACGCAGCTGCTTCTGCAGCGGCTGGGCAGGGCCGGGCTGCTGCCGGCAGACAAGAAGCAAGAGGAGGAAGCAAACGGATGAGACTACACATCCACGGCGTACACGTGCCGAACCGCAAAAACACCGCGGAGCTGGCTGCGCTGCGCCTGCCCATTCCCGAGACGGTGGAGATCCCGATGTCCATGCACATCGGCGCGCCCGCCATCCCGGTCGTCAAGCCCGGCGACAGCGTCAGGGTCGGCCAGCTGATCGGCAAAGCCGGCGGCTTCGTGTCCGCGCCCGTGTACGCGAGCGTCTCTGGCACGGTCAAGAAGATCGGCCAGCAGGTCGGCTCCGGCGGAAAGCTCATGCAGACCGTCGTCATCGCCGCCGACGGCAAGCAGGAGCCCGATCCCACGCTCCAGCCCCCGAAGCTCGAGACGATGCAGGACTTTCTCGACGCCGTCCGCGCCAGCGGCATGGTCGGCCTCGGCGGCGCGGGCTTCCCGACGGTCGTGAAGCTGACCGTCAAGAATCTCGAGCAGGTCCAGGCCGTCATCATCAACGGTGCGGAGTGCGAGCCGTATATCACCTCCGACACCCGCACGATGCTCGACCGTTCGGACGAGCTGATGGAGGGTGCGCGGCTCGTGCAGCATTTTCTGCAGGTGCGCCGCGTGATCTTCGCCATCGAGGACAACAAGCCCCGCTGCATCCAGCTCTACCGGAAGCTCACGAAGGACGAGGACGGCATGGAGGTCTGCGCGCTCAAGTCCCTCTACCCGCAGGGCGGCGAAAAGGTGCTGATCTACAACACCATCGGCCAGATCGTGCCGGAGGGCAAGCTGCCGCTCGACGTCGGCGCGATCGTGCTCAACTGCACCACGCTCGCCAACATCGCCCGCTACTGCAATACCGGCATGCCGCTGGTCGAAAAGTGCATCACGGTCGACGGCTCGGCCGTCGCCAAGCCCAAGAACGTCATCGTCCCCATCGGCATGAAGCTCGCGGATGTGTTTGAGCAGTCCGGCGGCTTCTGCCAGGAGCCCAAGAAGGTCCTCTACGGCGGGCCGATGATGGGCATCGCCGTGCCGGATCTGGAGCAGCCGGTGCTCAAAAACACGAACGCCGTGCTCGCCATGTCCGAGGCCGACGCCGTGCTGCCGGAGCCCACGGCCTGCATCCGCTGCGGCCGCTGCATCCGCCACTGCCCGCTGCGTCTGATGCCGTCGCATATCGTCGCGGCCTATGAGGCCGGGGATATGGAGCGGCTGGCCGAGCTCAAGGTCAACCTCTGCATGGAGTGCGGCTGCTGCTCGTTCGGCTGTCCCGCGCACCGGCCGCTGGTGCAGACCAACAAGCTCGCCAAGGCGAAGCTCGCCGCCTGGCGCAAGCTGCAGAGCGAAAAGCTAGACGCAAAGAAGGAGGCCGTGCAGAAATGAAGCTTGTGATCTCCGCTTCCCCGCATATCGATTCCGGCGCAACGACCCGGAAGATCATGGGCGACGTGCTCATCGCCCTGCTGCCGGCGCTCATCGCCGCTGTGATCATCTTCGGCTGGCGGGCGCTGCTCGTGACGGCGGTGTGCGCCGCCGCGTGCGTGTTTTTCGAGTGGGGCTTTGAAAAGCTCTGCCACAAGCCCTCCACGATCGATGATCTGTCCGCCGTGGTGACGGGCGTGATCCTGGCCTACAACCTGCCGGTGTCCATCCCGCTGTGGCAGGCCGTGTTCGGCTGTCTGGTCGCCATCGTCGCGGTCAAGCAGCTCTTCGGCGGCATCGGCAAGAACTTTGCCAACCCCGCGCTCGTGGGCCGCATCGTGCTGTTCCTCTCGTTCTCCAAGACCATGACGGCCTGGGTCTTCCCCGACGCCGTCTCCTCCGCCACGCCGCTGGCGCAGCTGGCCGCCGGGCAGAAGCCGGAGCTCTGGACCCTGCTGCTCGGCAACCACGGCGGCTGCATCGGCGAGACCTGCGCGCTGGCGCTGCTGCTCGGCGGGGCGTATCTGCTCATCCGCGGCGTCATCACGTGGCAGACGCCCGTGTGCTTCGTCGGGACCGTGTTCGTCCTCTCCCTGATCCTTGGGCAGGACGCGGTGCGGCAGATCCTCTCGGGCGGTCTGCTGCTGGGCGCGTTCTTCATGGCGACCGACTATGTGACCACGCCGCAGACCTGCTGGGGCCGGGCGCTGTTCGGCATCGGCGCGGGTCTGCTGACCTGCCTCATCCGCTTCTACGGCAGCTACGCCGAGGGCGTGTCCTTCGCCATCCTCTTTATGAACATCCTCACGCCGTACCTGTCCAAATGGACCAGAAGCAAACCGCTCGGAGGTGTACCGGCATGAAAAACAAAGAGATCGTAAAATCCATCGTCGTGCTGGTGGTCATCTGCCTGCTCACGTCCGCGGCCCTGGCCGTGGTGAACCACTTCACCGCCCCCGTCTCCGCCGCCAACGCCGAGGCCCGCGCGCAGCAGGCCCGGCTGGACGCCGTGCCGGACGCGGCTGACTTTGCCCCCATTGAGGCGGCGCTGCCGGATGGCGTCGTCAGCGCCTACGCCGCGCTGGACGCTGCCGGGACCCCCACGAGCTATCTGTTCACCGTCGAGGGCAAGGGCTTCGGCGGCACCATCCAGGTCCTGTGCGTCATCGGCATGGACGGCCGCATCCGCACCTGCCGGACGATGGACGTCTCGTCCGAGACCACCACGCTCGGCGGCCAGACCGCAAACGAGAGCTACACCGGCCAGTACGCCGGGCAGGACGCTTCCCTCTCCGGCGTCAGCGCCATCTCCGGCGCGACCATCACCTCCACCGCCTACCGCGGCTGTGTCGAGACCGCGTTCGAGGCGTTTGAGCTTGTAAAGGAGGCGCAGCAATGAGCAAATTACAGAACTTTCTGAAAGGCCTCATCAAGGAGAACCCCGTGCTCGTGCTCGTGCTCGGCACGTGCCCGACGCTGGCCATCTCCACGTCGGTCATCGCGGCCTTCGGCATGGGCATCGCGGCCACGGCCGTTCTGATCCTGTCGAACATGGCCATCTCCGCCATCCGCAAGATCGTGCCCGATCCCGTGCGCATCCCCTGCTACATCGTTGTGATCGCGGGCTTCGTCACAGTCGTGGAGCTGGTGATGGAGGCCTACGCCTTCAGCCTGTATCAGTCGCTGGGCGTGTATCTGTCGCTGATCGTCGTCAACTGCATCATCCTCGGCCGTGCCGAGATGTATGCCAGCAAGCACGGTGTCGTCGACTCCGCCATTGACGGCGCGGGCATGGGCATCGGCTTCACGCTCGCCATCTGCGCCATGGCGGCCATCCGCGAAACACTCGGCTGCGGCACGTTCTGCGGCCTGCCCGTCCCCTGGTTCCACGAAAACCCCATCGGCATTCTGACCATGGCCCCCGGCGGCTTCTTCGTGTTCGGCTGCATGATCGCGCTCATCAATAAGATCTCCAAGGGCAAGGCCATCAAGAAGAAGGAATTCGGCTGCGCAGGCTGCCCCGGCTGCGGCAAGGCATCCTGCAGCGGAAAGGAGGCGGCTGCGAAATGAAGACCATGATCCTCGTCATTCTGACCGCCGCGATCACCAACAACTACGTGCTCGTCAAGTTCCTCGGCATCTGCCCCTTCCTCGGCGTCTCGAAGAAGCTCGACCAGGCCACCGGCATGTCGCTGGCCGTCATCTTCGTCGAGGTGCTGGCCACCGCCGTCACCTGGCCCATCTACCACTTCCTGCTCGCGGGCAAGGTCGATTTCACGTATATGGAGACGGTCGTCTTCATCCTCGTCATCGCCGCGCTCGTGCAGCTGGTCGAGATTGTGCTCAAGCGCTATGTCCCGGCGCTGCACAAGTCGCTGGGCGTGTACCTGCCGCTCATCACGACGAACTGCGGCGTGCTGGGCGTGACGATGAACGTCATCGCCGACGGTATGAACTACGGCGAAGCGCTGCTGACCGCGCTCGGCTGCGGCCTCGGCTTCTTCCTGGCGATGGTGCTGTTCTCCGGCGTGCGCTCGCGCGTGGCGGAGGCGGAGCCGCCCAAGAGCTTTGAGGGCCTGCCCATCACGCTCGTCTCGGCGGCGATCGTCTCGCTGTCGTTCTTCGGTCTGACCGGTATCATCGACCGGCTGTTCGGTTAAAAGGAGGGCGTCATATGGAAATTCTGATCCCGATCCTGGCCGTTACGGTCATCGGCCTCATCTGCGCGGTCGGCCTGGCTGTGGCCTCGAGCGTCATGGCCGTCAAGGAGGATACCCGCTTCACCGAGATCCGCGCGTGCCTGCCCGGCGCCAACTGCGGCGCGTGCGGCTATACCGGCTGCGACGGCTACGCCAAGGCCCTGCTCGAGCCCGGCACGAAGACGAATCTCTGCGTGCCCGGCGCGGACGCGGTCGCGGCGCAGATCGCGGCGCTGCTCGGCGTGGAGGCCGAGGACGTGGTGGAAAAGATTTCCGTCGTACAGTGCGCCGGCACCTGCGAGGCCACAAGCGTCAAGGCCGACTACCGCGGCATCCCCTCCTGCGCGGCAGCAAAGCTGTTCTACGGCGGCAACGGCAGCTGCATCTTCGGCTGCATGGGCTTCGGCGACTGCGCCCGGGCCTGCCCGCAGAACGCCATCTGCATGCAGGACGGCATCGCCTGCGTCAACCACACCGCGTGCATCGGCTGCGGCATCTGCGCGCAGACCTGCCCGCAGAAGATCATCGAGATCGTGCCGGATATCATCCGCACCGAGGTCCTCTGCTCGAGCTATCACAACGGCCCGTACACCCGGAAGGTCTGCTCCTCCGGCTGCATCGGCTGCCATAAGTGTGAAAAGACCTGCCCGCAGGGCGCCATCACCGTCGACAACTTCCTCGCCCGCATCGACTGGGACAAATGTACCGCCTGCGGCGAATGCGCCAAGGTCTGCCCGACCGGCGCCATGGTCTCCGGCGACTTCTCCGGCGCCTCCCGCGTCCAGCCCTACAAATCCCGCAACGCATGACCCACCAGACAAAACCAGCCGCAGCAGGATCCTGCTGCGGCTGGTTCGTTTATCAAAGCCTTCCCCTACGAGGGGAAGGTGGCACGGCGAAGCCGTGACGGATGAGGTGGAGGCACTTCTGTCTGCGCAGCTGCGCCCACCTCATCAGTCAGCCTGACGGCTGACAGCTTCCCCTCATAGGGGGAAGCCATGGGGTGCACACCCCAAAGCCTCCTCTCTCAGGGGAGGTGGCTCGGCGAAGCCGAGACGGAGAGGTCGTCGCAAATTTGCAGCAACCTCTCAGTCTGCTTCGCAGACAGCTCCCCTGAAAGGGGAGCCTTGGATTTTCGCTCCCCGCAAGAAGGTACAAATTATCCAGATTTTCACTGTGCCTTCCATTGATAGCAATCGTTCTAAGGCAACTAGTATCAAATTTGATGCCCCCGTATCAGGCGGCGCGTACCAAAATATACGTAAGGTGACTATCGTGTGGAACGACGCCTGCAACATTGGGAGTTGCCTGAGTTCAGATGCAGGAAGCACCAAACGCATCCCAGCGCCCTTTTCATCCCGCGCAAGGGAAAAGATAGGGCCGTCGGAGGCGCATCAGAAACGACCACGACGGAACGAATCCTTGCAGGCAAGGCTTCTTATCCTCTGTGCTCGTTTCTTCCTTTCCAAACCGCAAACTGAATTTGCGGTTTGGGTTTTATCGCAAATTTGCGACAACCTCTCAGTCAGCCTGCGGCAGACAGCTCCCCTGGAAGGGGAGCCTTTGTCTGCTGCGGCGGGGCGCTCAGAACAGGCTGCGCTGTGCATCCTCCTCCGCCGGGGGTTCCGGTTGGGCGAGCAGGGCGTCCAGGTCGCTTTCGCCGTAGACGGCGATGCCGTTGGCTTTGAGGAGGGCGGCGGTCACGCCGTCGCCGGGGGTGAGGCGGCCGGAGAACGTGCCGTCGTAGACCTCGCCGCTGCCGCAGCTCGGGCTGCGCTCTTTCAGGACGGCCGCCTTGCAGCCGTAGAGCCGGGCCAGATGCAGCGCCTGCTCCGCCCCGCGGCGAAACTGCGCGGTCACGTCCGCGCCGGATCTTGAGACGACGGTGTCCGCCCGCCGCTCCGACGGCTCGCGCGGCGTGGGCAGACCGCCCAGCTGCTCCGGGCAGATGGGGATGAGATGGTACTGCTCCATGAGGGCGACAGTGGGCATGACGGGCTTCGACCCGCCGTCATACCGGCACTGGACGCCGAGCAGACAGGCGCTGATGAGCAAATTCTCCATGTTATCGGATCCTTTCTCCGTTCAAGACGGCTTCTGTGAGCGTATCGCCCGCGTACACGAGCTTCAGGGAGAAAAACGGGACATGCTCGTCCATGAGCCGCAGGAAGATGCGGTCGCCCTCCCACTGCTGCAGGGCGGCAAGCTCGTGCTTGCCGATCCAGGCCAGCTCTCCCTCGTCGCACTCCTTCGGCGTGCCAGTAAAGCCCGTGGCGTGGAACAGGTGCATGTATTCGGTCGGGTAGATGTCGGAGACGAAGGTCACGAGCCCGCAGTAGCGGAACTTCGTGAGCGTCAGTCCCGTCTCCTCAAGCACCTCGCGGCGCACGCAGTCCTCCTGGCTTTCCCTGTCTTCGAATTTTCCGCCTACGCCGATCCATTTGTCGTGGTTTTCGTCGTGCTGCTTTTTGACGCGGTGGAGCATCAGATACTGCCCGTCCCGCTCCAGATAGCAGAGCGTGGTCTGCTTCATGCGGCCAGCCTCCCTGTTTGTGATCTGCCTCTATTTTATCAGCTGCGCGCGGAAAAGTAAACGGCCGGGCTTTGTGCGTCTTGTCTGTTTTTGGGAGAAAAAATCGGTGAAAACGACGAATGACTTTCCGGAGGGGATCTGGTATAATACCAGTATCTTAGCCGGAGTGTACCAATCCACACTTATGGTGCCCTGCGGTCAAAAAAAGGAGGATAAAACCAGTCCGGGTGACTCCCGGTGCGGCATTGTGGAGACATGTCGCAATGCGTCCGCCAAGCCCGGCGGTCGTGAGAATGCGCATTGCGGAGGCAGCGCAGTCAGAGTCGAAAACACTATGGCAGAAGTAAAACTCGTAAACGTCAAGAAGATCTACCCGTTCGTCAGTGGCGAAGAAAAGAAGAGCAAGAAAAAGAAGAAGGGCGAAGAGCCTGCCGAGGAGAAGAAGGTCAACCTGCAGATCACCGATAAGGGCGTCGTCGCCGTGCAGGAATTCAACCTGGACATCGCGGACAAGGAATTCATCGTCCTCGTCGGCCCGTCCGGCTGCGGCAAGTCCACCACGCTGCGCATGGTCGCAGGTCTTGAAGAGATCTCCGAGGGCGAGCTGTATATCGACGGCAAGCTCATGAACGACGTGGCCCCGAAGGACCGCGATATCGCCATGGTCTTCCAGAACTATGCTCTGTATCCCCACATGACCGTTTATGATAACATGGCCTTCTCCCTGAAGCTGAAGAAGACCCCGAAGGCGGAGATCGACCGCAAGGTCCGTGAGGCCGCCGAGATCCTCGATATCACCCAGTACCTCAACCGTAAGCCGAAGGCGCTGTCCGGCGGCCAGCGGCAGCGTGTCGCCATCGGCCGCGCCATCGTCCGGAACCCGAAGGTCTTCCTGATGGACGAGCCGCTGTCCAACCTCGACGCCAAGCTCCGCAACCAGATGCGCGCCGAGATCATCAAGCTGCGCGAGAAGATCGACACCACCTTCATCTACGTCACTCACGACCAGGTCGAGGCTATGACGCTCGGCGACCGCATCGTCATCATGCGTGACGGCTTCATCCAGCAGATCGGCACCCCGCAGGAGGTCTTCAACCATCCGGCCAACCTCTTCGTCGCCGGCTTCATCGGCACGCCGCAGATGAACTTCTTCGACGCCACCCTCGCCAAGAAGGGCGACAAGTACGTTGCCACCGTCCAGGGCAAGGACTTTGAGCTGCCCGCCGACAAGCAGGAAGCGCTCAAGAAGATGGACAAGATCCCGACCGACATCATCGCCGGTGTCCGCCCGGTCCACGTCCACCTGTCCGACGACGGCATCGACGCGACCGTCGACGTCTCCGAGCTCATGGGCTCCGAGCTGCACCTGCACGTCAACTCCAACGGCAAGGACGTCGTCATCGTCGTTCCGACGACCGACATCGACGTCGGCGCTGTCCACGGCGGCCACAAGCCCGTCAAGTACAGCTTCCGTCCGGAGCTGATGCACTTCTTCGACAAAGAGACCGAGAAGAACATCTTCTGAGCCGAAGCATTGACCCCATAAATCACCCCCTCCCGCTGGTAGGCAGGAGGGGGTTCCTCATCCAAGGCTCCCTTGAAAGGGGAGTCTTATATTGTGCAAAGCCTGCCCATGCTGCGGCATGGGCAGGCTTTGCTGTTTTAATATGCTTCCTGCATTTTCTGCAGGACGGCTTCTTTTGCCGGGATGGACGGGATCGCGCCGGACTTTTCGGTCGAGAGGCTCGCCGCGGCGGAGGCATAGCGGGCCATGTAGGCCAGATCCTCCTGCGTCAGCTGCTCCGGCGTCTTGCCGAGCTCCAGGAAGCGGGAGACCGCGCTGCCGCCGAAGATGTCGCCCGCGCCGGTCGTGTCGACCGTGCGGACCTGCGGGCAGCCGCAGCGGTATTCCGCCTGCGCGTTTTTGAGGAAGCACCCCTTCGGCCCAAGCGTCACCATCACGAGCTTCGCGCCGAGCGCGAGCACGCGCTCCGCGCCCTGCTCCGGACTGCAGCCCCAGAGGAACTGCACCTCTTCGTCGCTGATCTTCACCAGATCCGCCTGCCGCAGGCCCCAGAGGATCTGCTCCTTGGCCTCCTGCTCCGTTTTCCAGAGCGGCGGGCGGTAGTTGGGGTCGTAGGTGACGAGCTTGCCGTGGGCGCGGGCGTAGGCGACGGCGCTTTGGGTCGTGCTGCGGGCAGGCTCGTCCGTGCAGCTGAGCGAGCCGAAGTGCAACACGTGCGTTTCATCGAGCATCGCGGGGTCGATCTCGTCCCAGCGCAGCTGCGTATCCGCGCCGGGCTTGCGGGCGAAGGCGAACGAGCGGTCGCCGTGCGCGTCGAAGGTCACGAAGGCCAGCGTCGTGAACGTGTCCGGGTCGATCCGGATGCCGCAGCCGTCGATGCCCGCGCGCTGCATCGTGCCGACGAGCAGACGGCCGAAGGTGTCGTCGCCGACCTTGGCGAGGAAAGCGGTCTTTTTTCCGTAGGCGCTAAGCGCCGCAAGGAAGTTGCCGGGCGCGCCGCCCGGATTGGCTGCCAGCGTGGGATAGCCGGCCTCGTCTTTGGAGCGCTCTGCCAGATCGACCAGCAGCTCGCCCAGCGCGATCACATCATACATGGTTGGTTCCTCCTGTTTTGTCTCAGATACTCAGAAAAGCGGACTGCGGACCTCGCCGATGGAGACATAGCCGTGCAGAATGGCGTGGATGTCGCTGCCTTCCCTGCACTGCTCCGGCCCCGGATTTGACACGCGGATGGAAAGCGCGCCCTCGGCCCGGTCATATTCGTTGTCATAGAAGCTGCACGCGGCCGGAACGCGGCCGCGCAGGATGCCCTTGCAGGCGGACGCAGCACAGTCCGGGAAGTTGACGTTCCAGAGCGTCCCGGGCTTCGGAAGCGCCTGCAGCAGCTCCTGCAGCACGCAGGGAAGATACACCTCCATTGCGCCCGGGTCGCAGAACTCCCGCGCGGAAAAGGCGATGGCGGGGATGCCGTTCATCACGCCCTCGAGCGCGGCGCCGATCGTGCCGGAATAGGCGATGTCAAGGCCCGCGTTCCAGCCCTGATTGACGCCCGTCAGCACCACGTCCGGCCTGCAGGGGACGAGGGCCTTGACAGCTGCCTTGACGCAGTCGGCCGGGGTGCCGCCGACGGCCCATGCGGCCTCCACCGGGACGGGGAAATCCGCCTGCTCCACTGCAAGAGTGCCGCGGATGGTCAGCTTCTGCGACATGCCGCTGCACTGGCTCTGCGGCGCGGCGACGTAGACCCTGCCGAACGGCAGCGCCGCCGCGGCCAGCCGCGCGATGCCCTCCGCCCGGATCCCGTCGTCATTCGAGATCAGAATGTTCATAAGCTCTGCTCCTGTTTGTTTTTTGTCATTCTACCATGGATCGCGCCCGGACTCAACCGCCGCGCGCATCATTTTTTGCAGGCGCCTTGCCGCCTTTACATTTGCGTGCGGATGTGGTAAAATTCTCAAAAGTATTTGATCCGTATCCCATCCGGAAGGAGCCGAACTGTATGCCGCTGAGAAATGTTGCTGAATACCTCGAGCGTTCTGCCGCGCGCGTGCCGGACAAGACTGCGTTTTCCGACGCCGCAGGCGCCGTGAGCTACCGGCAGATGCTCCATGACGCGCAGGCGCTCGGGACCGTGCTGGCCGGCCTCCCCGGCTGCAGGAATGCGCCGGTGGCCGTCATGATCGGCCGGACTGCGGCGAGCGTCACCGCCATGCAGGGCGTGCTGCAGAGCGGCTGCTATTATGTCCCCATCGACGAGCAGATGCCTGAGGCGCGGATGCGCAGCATCCTCGGTCAGGTCCACGCGCGCGCGATCGTCCATACGGCGGCAAACGAGCCGCAGGCCCGCGCACTGGCGGACTGCGCGCCGCTCGTCTCGCTTGAAGAGGCTTCCCAGCGCACGCCGGACGAGGCGCTGCTGCATGCCCGGCGCGAAGAAATTCTGGACATCGACCCCGTCTACGTGCTCTTCACCTCCGGCTCGACCGGCACGCCGAAGGGCATCGTCATCCCGCACCGCGCGATCCTGGACTTCACGGCCTGGATGACAGAATTCTGCGGCTATACCGAAGATGAGATCTTCGGCAATCAGGCCCCGTTTTATTTTGATCTTTCCGGCAAGGATGTGTACCAGACGCTCTCGCTCGGCGCGAGCTGCCGCATCTTTGAGAAGAAATATTTCACCTTTCCCATGCTCCTGCTCAAGGCCATGGAGGAAGCGGGCGTCACCGCCATCAACTGGGCGACCTCGGCGTTCCATCTGGTCGCGGCCTCCGGCGCGCTCACAAAATACGCGCCCACGCACCTGAAAAAGGCCGCGCTTGGCGGCGAAGCGCTGCAGGCGCGGTATGTGAATTTGTGGAAGGCCGCCGTGCCCGGACTGCAGGTCGTCAACATGTACGGCCCGACCGAGACGACCATCGACTGCGCCGCCATGCACCTGACGCGCGAGTACCGCGACGACGAGCCCATCCCCATCGGCCGTGCCTGCCGCAACAAGCAGATCATCCTCCTGAAGGACGATCTGACCGAGGCGCAGCCCGGCGAGCCGGGCGAGATCTGCGTGCGCGGCTCCGGCGTCGCTGCGGGCTACTTTGCAGACCCCGCCAAGACGGACGCGGCCTTCATCCAGAACCCGCTCTGCCCCGATTTCCGCGACATCCTCTACCGCACCGGCGATATGGCCGTGCTGCGGGAGGACGGATACCTCTATTTCCTCGCCCGCCGCGACGGGCAGATCAAGCACATGGGCTACCGCATCGAGCTGGGCGAGATCGAGGTCGCCCTGCACAGCCTCGCCGGGATGCAGGCAGCTGCCTGCCTCTATGACGCGGCGCGCGACCGCATTCTCTGCGTCTACGCGGGCGGCATGGAGCCGGACGCGCTGGCAAAGGACCTGCGGAAGCTGCTGCCCAAATACATGCTGCCGAACCTCTATGAAAAGCTCGAGGCCCTGCCCTACAACGCCAACGGCAAGATCGACCGCGTGGCTCTGAAGGAGCGGTATCTGCATGCAGAGGGCTGAGAGCTATGCGGCGCTCGCGCCGCTTCTGTCCGCGCAGCTCAGGCGCGGCGTTGTGACCAACTGCTTCCTCTCGGCGGAGGACTATCAGCGCGAGCTGCCGCGCGGGCTGTATTATGAGGAACGCGAGGGGTGCCTGCTTCTGCTGCGGCAGCGGCCCGGGCACCTGATCCTGAACTTTTACCTGCAGCCCGGCGGGACGTTTTTCCTGCCGGACGTAAAAAAGCCCGTCGTGACCGAACTCAGCTGCCGCGCTAAGGACGCGGACGCCATGTCCGCCGCGGCAGAGCAGCTGCGGGGGCTCGGCTTTGCCGAATGCTTCCGCCGTCTGCGGCGCACGCGGCCCGCGGCCGAAGCCGCGGATGCAGTGGAAGCGGCAGACGCATCCTTTGACGCGGTGCGGGCGTTTCTTCTTGCACAGTTTGACCCGCTGACGGGCTGCATCCCGCCGGACGACGCGCTGCGCGCGGCCGTGGAGGCAGGAGAAATGCTCTGCCTGACAGACGAGGCTGGGATCACGGGACTTCTGCATTACGCGCCGGGGCGTGCGGCCTGCGAGATCCGGCATCTGGCCGTGCGGGCGGACTGCCGCGGGCAGGGGCTGGCGCAGCGGCTGCTCGGCATGCTGCGCGCGCGCACAGGCGGGCAGAAATGCACGGTCTGGGCACGGCAGGGCAATACGCCCGCCGAGCGCTTTTATGAAAAGAACGATTTCCGGCCGGACGGATGGACCTCCGTCGTGCTGCGGCTGGACTGAAAGGATGGTTTTCCCATGAAAAAACAGATCATTGAAATTCTGAGCGAAATTTGCCCGGGCATCGATTTTGAGACCGAGACCGCCCTCATCGACGACGGCCTGATCGACTCGCTCGACATCGTCGCCGTTGTGACCGAGCTCATGGAGGCGTTCGACGTCGAGCTCGGCGTCGACGATCTGACGCCGGAGAACTTCAACAGCGTCGAGGCCATCGAAGAGCTCATCGAGAGCAAGCAGAGCTGAGATGTCGTTTGCCTCGCTCCCCTTCGTCGGGCTCGTGGCAGCGGGCGTGATCCTCTATTATCTGGTGCCGAAGAAACTCCAGTGGGTCGTGCTGCTGCTGGCGAGCATGGTGTTCTACCTCGCAGGCGGGATCAAAAGCGCCGTGTGGCTCGTGCTCGTCGCCGCCGTCACCTGGCTGACCGGACTGCTGCTTGCCCGGCAGAACGCCCGCCCCGCGCCCGACAAGCAGACGAAGGCCGCCGTGCGGCGCGTCAAAAAACGCATCTGCGCCGTGTGCGCCGTTTTGTGCTTCGGGCTTTTGTATTTGATGAAATACTGGAACTTCACGGCCTCCGCTCTGCCGTCCGCCCTCGGGGACAAGCTGCCCCGGTGGGATTTTGTCGTGCCCATGGGCCTGTCCTATTTCATCTTTCAGGCCGTCGGCTACGTGATCGACGTGTACCGCGGAAAGACGGACGCGCAGAAAAATCCCCTTCGCTACGGCCTGTTCGTCTCCTTCTTCCCGCAGATGGTACAGGGGCCCATCAGCCGCTATGACCAGCTCGCGCCGCAGCTGACGGCCGAGCGGAGCCTCGACTGGCGCGACCTCAAATTCGGCATCCAGCTGTGCCTGTGGGGCTACTTCAAAAAGCTCGTCATCGCCGACCGGGCCGCCGTGCTGGTCAACGCCGTCATCAAGGACAACTGCCCCTACGGCGGCGCAGTCATCGCGAGCGGCATTCTGTTCTACTGCATCCAGCTCTACTGCGATTTTTCCGGCGGCATCGACATTACCCGCGGCGTCGCGCGCCTGTTCGGCATCGATATGGCCGAGAACTTCCGCCGCCCGATCTTTGCCACGTCGCTCACCGACTACTGGCGGCGCTGGCACATTACCCTCGGCGCGTGGATGCGCGACTATGTGTTCTACCCCATCTCGCTCTCCAGGGGCTTCGGCAAGCTCTCCCGCTGGGCCAGAACGCACATCGGCGGCACGGCGGGCAAGATCTTCGCCACGTCGCTGGCGACGTTCATCGTCTACTTCATCATCGGCATCTGGCACGGAGCGAATTTCCGCTACATCGCCTTCGGCCTGTGGAACGGCGTGCTCATCACGGCGTCTTTGCTGCTGGAAAAGACGTTCCTGCGCTGGAAGGCTGCGCTGCATGTGAACGACAAGAGTGCCGGCTGGCGCGTGTTCATGACGCTGCGGACGGCACTGCTGGTGTTCATCGGGCGGTATTTTACCCGCGCGCCGCGGCTGCGGAGCGTGTTTACCCTGCTGAAGACCACCGTTCTGCACCCGCAGCCGGGGCAGCTGTTCGACGGGACGCTCTTGTCGCTGGGACTTGCGAAGACGGATTTTCTCGTCATCGCGCTGGGCCTCATCGTCCTGCTGGTGCTCGAGAGTCTGCAGGAGCGCGGCGTGCAGATCCGCGCGGGGCTTGAAAAGAAGTCCGGCTTTGTGCAGTGGGCCGCCATGACGGCGCTGCTGCTGGCGGTGTTCCTGCTCGGCGTGTTCCGGGCCGGGTATATCCCGTCGGGCTTTATCTATACGCAGTTTTAAGGCGGTGCAGCTATGAGTTCTAAAAAATGGGTACTGGTCTTTCTTGTGACCGTTTTTGTGCTGGCCGCGCTGCTGGCCGGGCTGAATCTCGCGGCTGACCCCTTCGGCGCGTTCGGCGACCGGCTGCTTCATTGGTTCTCCTACGACGAGACCAACAACCCCCGCGTGGCAAAGCTCTCCTATCTCGAGCAGCATCACGGGGAATACGATTCCTATATCCTCGGCTGCTCGTCGACCAGCTCGTTCCCGGTGGACGGGTTCAACGAGCTGTATGACGCCAGCTTCTATAACCTCATCATGTACGGCGCGGACATGCGCGACTGCGAGAAGATCGCGGACTATCTGATCGGGCACTACGAGGTCAAAAACCTCGTGCTGAACGTGTATCTCGACAACGGTCTGGAATACGACGAGGAATCCGACCGGCTGACGAAGAACCTCCACTACAAGGAGGACCCGGATACCTCCGCCCTCTCGTTCTACACGCGCTATCTCTTCGCCGACCCGCGCTACGCCCTCGCCAAGCTGAAGGCCCTGCGCACCGACACCATCCTGCCGCAGACCTTCGACGTCTTTGACGAGCAGACCGGCTGCTACGACAAGCGCGTGCGCGACGCCGAGCCGATCGGCGCGATGGACAGTTATTTAGAGCGCTATCCTGTCTTCACCGACTATCCCCATCAGTCGCTCTCCCTTCCCTACACCGACGCGTGCATGCAGAGCGTCGCTGCGATCAAGGCCCGGTGCGAGGCCGCCGGGGTCAACCTCGTGGTGGTCGCCGGGCCGGTCTACGCCGAGTACCTGCAAAACTATCAGGCAGAGGACGTCGCGCAGTTCTATCAGGCGCTGGCCGCCGTCACGCCGTACTGGGACTTTTCGTCCAGCAGCGTCAGCTGCGAGCCGCGGTATTTCTATGACGGCACGCACTTCCGCAACAACGTGGGCGAGATGATGTGCGCAAGGATCGCCGGGCGGACGGATTTGTGGATGCCGGACGATTTCGGGACCTATGTGACCGCCGACACGCCCGCAAGCTACTTTACGGACGTCCTGCAGCCCACGGCCCTGACCGACTCTGCGATCAGCACGCGCGTGCCCATCCTCATGTACCATCACCTGGCCGAGGACGTGACAAATGATGAGATGGTCTCGCCGGAGCAGTTTGAAGCGCAGATCCGCGCGCTGACGGAAGCGGGCTATGCCGGCATTTCCTTTGACGAACTGCAGGCCTACGTCCTGCGGGGCGAGCCGCTGCCGAAAAAGCCTGTCGTCATCACGTTCGACGACGGCTATCTCAGCAACTACACGCTCGCCTATCCGATCCTGCAGAAATACGGCATGAAAGCGACGATCTTCTCAATCGGCGTCTCGTTCGGCAAGGATCACTACAAGGATACGGACTATGCCATGACGCCGCACTTCGGCGCGGCGGAAGCGGCAGAGATGGCCGGCTCCGGCCTTATCTCCATCCAGAGCCACACCTACGACATGCACCAGTGGCCGCCGTATGAAGACGGCTCTGCCGCCGTGCGGGAGAACATCCTCCAGCTGCCCGGCGAGAGTGAAGAGGCTTACGTCGAGGCGCTGACCGCCGACTTTACCAGAAGCCGCGCGCAGTTGGAAGCTGCGACCGGCCGGCCGGTCGATGTGCTGGCCTACCCGGCCGGACAGTATTCCACGCTCGCGCAGGTCACGCTGCAGAATCTCGGCGTCCACGTGACGCTCTCGACCAACCCCGGCATCAACACCGTGGTCAGGGGCCTGCCGCAGACGCTCACCGCCATGCTCCGCTTCGGCGTCACGGAGGACCTTTCCCCCGAAGCGCTGCTGGAGATGATCCAATAAAAAACGATGGAAACAGCCGAAGCTGTTTCCATCATTTTTTATATCTGCGTTGCATTTTGTGGTTTTCCGTGGTATCATGCAAGAAAAAGAATCAAAACAGGAGGAAACAGTATGGACTACACAAAACTGCAGAATGGCAGCGACATCCGCGGCGTTGCCATGGAAGGCATCGAGGGCCAGCATGTAAACCTCACCGAGCAGGCCTGCCGCGATATCGGCCGGGGCTTTGCCCTGTGGCTGCGCGCGCGGCTGGGCAAGGACACGCTGCGCGTGGCCGTGGGCCGCGACTCGCGCCTGTCCGGGCCGCAGCTGGCGCTGTGGCTCATGGAGGCAATGGCCGCCGAGGGCCTGCAGGTCACGGACCTCGGCATGGCCTCGACCCCGGCCATGTTCATGTCCACGGTCACCGAGGGCTTCGCCTTTGACGCCTCCGTCATGATCACGGCCAGCCACCTGCCCTTCAACCGCAACGGCTACAAGTTTTTCACCAAGGACGGCGGTCTGGAGAAGCAGGACATCGCCGCGATCCTCGCGCTGGCAGGCGGCAGCGAGCATACCGGCCTCCCCGCCGGCAGCATCGTGACGGGCAGCTTCATGGACACCTACGCCGCGCAGCTGCGCAAAAAGGTGCAGGACGCCGCCGGCTGTGAGCAGCCGCTGGCCGGCATGCGCATCGTGGTCGACGCCGGCAACGGCGCGGGCGGATTCTACTGCGCGAAGGTCCTCGAGCCGCTCGGCGCGGATACCGCGGGCTCGCGCTACCTCGACCCCGACGGCTCCTTCCCCAACCACATCCCGAACCCGGAAAACGAGACCGCCATGCAGTCGATCCTGGACGCGGTCCAGGAATCGAAGGCCGATCTCGGCATCATCTTTGACACCGACGTCGACCGCGCGGGCGCGGTCCTGTCCGACGGGACGGAGCTCAACCGCAACCGCATCATCGCCATGATGGCGGCGATCTTGCTGCGCGAGCATCCCGGCACCACCATCGTCACCGACTCCATCACCTCCACCGGCCTCGCGGCCTTCATCCGGAAGCACGGCGGCGTGCACCACCGCTTCAAGCGCGGCTACCGCAACGTCATCAACGAGTCCATGCGCCTCAACCGCGAGGGCCACGACAGCCAGCTGGCCATGGAGACCTCCGGCCACGGCGCGCTGAAGGAGAATTACTTCCTGGACGACGGCGCGTATCTCGTCACCCGCCTGCTCATCGAGCTGGCCCGCGCGAAAAAAGAGGGCTACACGCTCGAATCCCTCATCGCCGACCTGGCTGAGCCCGCCGAGAGCAAGGAATTCCGCATGAACATCCTCGTCCCGGATTTCAAGGCCTACGGCCAGAAGATCATCGACGAGCTGAACGTCTACGCTGCCTCGCAGCCCGGCTGGTCCGTCGCGCCCGATAATTTTGAGGGCGTTCGCGTGAACCTCGACAAGGCCCACGGCGACGGCTGGTTCCTGCTGCGCCTGAGCCTGCACGACCCGCTCATCCCGCTCAACATCGAGTCCGACTCCGTTGGCGGCGTCCGGCAGATCGCAGCGGAGCTCGCGCCCTTCCTGCGCCCGTTCGACCAGCTGGATACCAGCGCGCTGCTGGCCTTCGCGGGGTGCTGAGCATGCCGACGCCCGCGCGCATCGCGCTCATCACCGGCGCCTCCGGCGGCATCGGCTCCGCCATTGCCCGCCGGTTTGCGGCCGAAGGCTTCCGCCTCGCGCTCTGCGGCCGGAACACAGAAAAGCTCGAGGCCGTCCGCGCCGGTCTCCCGCAGGGTACCGAGGCCCTGCTGCTGCCCGGCGACGTCAATGACGCCGGGTATCAGGACGCGTGCCTTGCCGCCGTGCAGGCGCGCTTCGGCGGACTCGACGTGCTGGTCAACTGCGCCGGGATGGCGCAGAGCGACGCCTTTGAAGACATTACGCCCGCCCGCTTCGACGAGATCATGACGCTCAACTGCCGCACGCCGTTTTTCCTGTGCCAGAAGGCGCTGCCGCTGCTGCGGCAGTCGCAGGCGGCGTCCATCCTCAATATCGCCTCCGTCACCGCCCACAAGGGCTATGTGCGCCAGGCCGCCTATGCCGCGTCCAAGCACGCCATGGCCGGATTCACGAAGACGCTGGCCGCGGAGGTCTATGAACAAGGCATCCGCGTGCATCTGATCTCCCCGGGCGGCGTCTTTACCGATATGGCAAAGGTCTCCCGCCCGGATCTGACCGGCGAGGAGATGATCACCGCGGAGGATATCGCCGAGATCGCCGCCTTCCTCGTCCTGCGCCGCACGAACGCGGTCATTGACGAGATCGAGGTCCACCGCGCGAACAAGGCGCCCTTCGCCTGAGTCCTATCATGCAGAAAACGCCCGGCAGCCGAAGCTGCCGGGCGTGATCTTTTGCTTATTTCCACCCGAAGGTGACCATGCCGTAGATGTAGATGAAGATGATGGCGACCGGAACGAGATACCGGAAGATCGGCTTCATCCACGCCTTGACCTTCAGGCCCTTGCCTGCGTTGGCCTCGGCGACGAAATTGTCCCAGCCCCAGCCGAACTTGTTGCAGCAGTAGAGCGCGAAGACGAGCGAGCCGAGCGGCAGGATGTTGTTGGAGACGAGGAAGTCCCAGAGGTCGAGCCAGGCCGTGCCCTCGGCAAACGGCTGGAAATGGAACACGCTGTAGCCCAGCGCCGTGGTGATGGCGAGGATGAACACGCCCGCGCCGCACACAAGGCAGCCGAGCGGCCGCTTCCACCCGGTCATCTCGCGGACCATGGCGAGGATATTCTCGCACACGGCCAGCACCGTAGACAGCGCGGCAAAGACCATGAACAGGAAGAACAGCGAGCCCCACCAGCGGCCGCCCGCCATGTGGTTGAAAACGGAGGCCATGGTGTCAAACAGCAGGCTCGGGCCCGCGTTGACCTCCAGCCCGTAGGTGTAGCAGGCCGGGAACATGATGAGGCCCGCGACGATGGCGACGAACGTATCGAGCACGATGACGTTGACCGACTCGCCGAGCAGCGAGCGCTCCTTGCCGATGTAGCTGCCGAAGATGGCCATCGAGCCCATGCCGACCGAGAGCGTGAAGAACGCCTGGTTCATCGCGCCGACAATGACCGTGCCGGTGATCTTGGAGAAATCGGGCACGAGATAGAACTTCAGCCCCTCTGCCGCGCCCGAGAGCGTCGCGCTGTGGACGGCGAGCACGACCATCAGCACCAGCAGCAGCGTCATCATATACTTGGAGATGCGCTCCAGACCGCCCTGCAGGTTGAAGCAGAGGATCGTGAACGCAACGATGACCGTGACGGCCAGATAGGTGACGTTGACGCCCGGATTCGTGATCATGGCGACGAAGCCGAGGTTTTCGGTCTGGCCGGTCAGGAACTTGACGAAGTAATAGACGATCCAGCCCGTCACGACGGTGTAGAACGCCATGAGCGCGATGTTGCCGAAGAAGGCCACATAGCCGTGGATGTGCCACTTCTGGCCCTTGCGCTCGAGCTTTTGATACATGTGGAGGGGGCTGGCCTGCGCTGCGCGGCCGACGGCAAATTCCATCGTCATGACCGGCAGACCCAGAAGCAGCAGGCACAGCACATAGATGAGCACGAACCCGCCGCCGCCATACTGGCCGCACATCCACGGGAATTTCCATACGTTACCGCAGCCGATGGCGCAGCCTGCCGACAGCAGGATGAAGCCCAGCCGGGAACCTAGTCTTTCTCTTTCCATCTGATTCTCTCTTTCCATTTTGTTGTTTTAAATAGTGAAAGCTTTAAATTGCTACCTTGATGTTATAGCAGACGCAGACTGGAAAGTCAAGGGCATGCGCGTGTTTTGCGTACATTTGCCGTTCAGAAACGGACAGTTTGCAAACATCGCGGTTCATTTTCCCCTGCTTTCGTCAAAATGCCGTCGGCGCTTGACAAGCAGGAACAGCCGTGCTAAAAATAGAATTCCCGGCGGATCAACGCACCGCGTGCCGGGCAGAAAAGAGGATCTTTCGCATATGGATGCAGCACAGCGCGCCGTGCGGCGCAGGGACTTTCTCGCCGGCGTCCGCGACGGCGTTCCGATCGGCCTCGGCTATCTCGCCGTGGCGTTTTCGCTCGGCATTGCCGCCCGCAGCGCGGGCCTCAACGCCTTTCAGGGCTTTCTGATCAGCCTGCTCAACAATGCCTCGGCCGGCGAATACGCGGCCTTCACCGTCATCGCCGCCGACAGCGGCTTTGTGGAGATGGCGCTCATCACGCTCATCACCAACGCGCGGTATCTGCTGATGAGCTGCTCGCTCAGCCAGAAATTTTCGCCCGACACGCCTTTGTACCACCGGCTGCTCGTCGGCTACGACGTGACGGACGAGCTGTTCGGCATCGCCATCGCGCGGCCCGGGTATCTCGACCCCTTCTACTCCTACGGCGCGTTCGTGCCCGCTATTCCCGGCTGGGCCATCGGCACGGCGCTGGGCGTCACGGCCGGGAGCATCCTGCCCGCACGCGTGGTCAGCGCGCTGTCCGTCGCGCTGTTCGGCATGTTTCTGGCGATCATCATCCCGCCGTCGAAGAAAAACCCGGTCGTGCTCGGCTGCGTGTGCGTGAGCTTCGCGGCCAGCTGGCTTTGCTCGGTGCTGCCGCTGACGAGCGCCCTTTCCGAGGGCACGAGGACCATTCTGCTGACGATCCTCATCGCGTCCGCCGCGGCGGCGCTGTTCCCGGTGCAGGACGAGCCGGAGGAAAAGGAGGCCGCAGGGCATGAACACTAAGATCTATCTCTATATCGCGGTCTGCGCCGGGGTATCGTTCCTCATCCGCGAGCTGCCGCTGACGCTCATCCGCAGGCCCATCCGCAACCGCTTCCTGCGCTCGTTTTTGTTCTACGTCCCCTACGTGACGCTGGCCGTGATGACCTTCCCGTCCATCCTCCACACCACGAGCTCCCCCATCGCGGGCCTTGCCGCGCTGGTGCTGGGCATCGCGGCTGCGTGGCTCGGCGCGAACCTGTTCCAGGTCGCCGTCGGCTGCTGCGCAATCGTGCTGATCCTGGAATTCTTCCTGGTCTGAGACCACAAAACCGCCCCTGCCGCAAAAGGCGAACATGCACAAGGACAACAACGAAATACCGCTCAGAGCAAAGGAAGTCCTTCCAGGAAACCGGAAGGACTTCTCTTTCGTTCAAAAGTCTGCTGGTTTACACCCTAGGCCTGAGGATGCAGTATAGGGGGGTATACAAAGAGGAATGTTCCATGAAAAAGGTCTGCGCTTCCCTGTTTCTGATCATACTGCTGCTGGCGGCCATTGTGCCAGTCAGCGCCGCTGGGACGCTGCGGTGACGCGTGCGCAGCTGGCGGTGATTTTGAACGGACTGCTGGGGCGGACGCTGTCGTCGCTCGACGATCTTCAGCTCGGAATGCCGATTTTTGACGACAACCGCGACGCGCAGGCGTGATATTTTCTGCTTATTCTGGAGGCGGCCGTGGCCCACGCCACCGCCGAAGCCGTGGAGCATGAACGCTGGGTGGGGCTGGGTTGAAGGGTGCGCAGAGCACCGATTGCACAAAGACGCGGTGCGGAGAGGACGCATGGTTTTGTGAAAATGTCGAATCTTGGACTGTGTGCTTGACAAGCGATGGGAATCGTGCTTTAATGGCGGCAAGTATTGATAACCACGAACTGCGATGACGGAAATTTGTCCCTGCAGTGCACGTTTCAGAGAGCCGGCGGCTGGTGCGAGCCGGTAACGATGCGCAGGCGGCAGTCTGATTCCCGAGCAGGCATTGCGAACGCCGCTTGTTCAGTAGCAATGCCCGTCTGGCTGCGTTACAGGCCATGGACTTGTCAGAGTCCGAGAGGGATCGTCCGCCGTGAGGCGGGGGATAAGCAGGGTGGTACCGCGAAGCTATTTCGTCCCTGAAGCCAGTTGGCTTCAGGGACTTTTTGTTTTCCGAAAAAAGGAGGAACCTACGATGAAACACATTTCCGTGACAGATACCACGATCCGCCAGGCGAGCAAGGCCGCGGGCTATACGCTCTCGTTCCGCGAGAAGATCGAGCTCGCCAAGCTCCTCGACCGGCTGGGCGTGAGCGTCATTGAGCTGCACGCGGTCGAAAACCCGAAGATCGACAGTCTGCTCATCAAATCCGTCGCCTCTGCGGTGAAGGAAAGCGCCGTGTGCGTGCCGGTCGCGCTGGACCCGGCGAGCGTTTCGCTGGTCTGGGCCGCGCTCAAAGAGGCGACGCACCCGCGCATCCAGGTCCCCGCGCCGGTCAGTGCCGTGCAGATGGAATACCTCGCGGGCAAAAAGCCCGCCGCCATGCTCGAGGCGATCCGCGAGACCGTCGCGGCGGCGCGGGCGGTCTGTGAGGACGTGGAATTCCTCGCGGACGACGCCACGCGCGCCGATCCCGCCTTCCTCGCTGAGGCGCTGCAGGCCGCGATCGCGGCCGGGGCGGCCGGCGTGACCGTCTGCGACGCGGCGGGGAACATGCTGCCGGACGCGTTCGGCCGCTTCGTGCGCGGGATCTGCGAGGCCGTGCCGCAGACGAAGGACGTGCGCTTCGGCGTAAGCTGCTCGGACGCGCTGTCGATGGCGGACGCGTGCGCCGTGAGCGCCATCGCCGCCGGGGCCGGCGAGATCAAGACCGCGGCCTACTGCGTCGACACCGCGAACCTCGCGCACCTGGCGAAGCTGCTGGCAGCCAAGGCCCAGGACTTCGGCGTCGTCAGCACGCTGCAGTTCACGCAGATGAACCGCCTGCTGTCACAGATCGCCTGGATGTGTCAGACGGGCCGCAGCCAGCTCTCGCCGTTTGACAACGGCGTGCAGACCTCCTCCGGCGCAGTTTTGACCGTGCATGACACGCAGGAGGCCGTCATGAAGATGGCCGCCGCCCTCGGCTACGATCTTTCGGAGGAGGACGGGGCGAAGGTCTACGAGGCCTTCTGCCGCATCGCGGCGAAGAAGCAGACCGTGGGCGAGAAGGAGCTCGACGCCATCATCGCCTCCGCCGCGTTGCAGGTGCCGCCGACGTACCGACTCGAAAGCTACGTCATCAACACCGGCAACACCATCAGCGCTTCGGCGCAGATGAAGCTCACGAAAAACGGCCAGACGCTCTCGGGCGTGAGCCTGGGCGACGGCTCGGTCGACGCGGCGTTCCTGGCCATCGAATCGATCCTCGGCCGCCATTACGAGCTGGATGATTTCCAGATCCAGGCCGTCACCGAGGGCCGCGAGGCCATGGGCGAGTCGGTCGTCAAGCTCCGCAGCGGCGGCAAGCTCTATTCCGGCCGCGGCATCTCGACCGATATCATCGGCGCGTCCGTGCACGCGTATCTCAACGCCATCAACAAGATCGTCTACGAAGAAGCGGCGAACGCCTGAGGAGGAAGCAGCACATGAATGTATCGTTTTCCACACGCGGCTGGCAGCAGATCCCCTGGGAGCAGCAGGTGCAGATGGCCGAGACCATGCGCTTCGGCGGCGTCGAGCTCTATAACGTCCACAAAACGCCGGAGCTGACCGGCCGCGGCGGCCCGCTGCACCGCTATACCGCCGCCGCGACGGCACGGGAGCTCTGGCAGAAGGGCCTGTGCATCCCGTGCTTCGATACCGCCTGCGACATCGCGGGCGAGGACTGCACCGAGACCGTGACCGCCCTCATGCAGCTGGCGCACGACGTGCAGTGTCCGTATGTCTCCGTGACCGCACGGCGCGATGACGACGCGCGGATCTCCGCCGCGCTCGAAGCGCTCCTCCCCGCCGCCGAGGCGCAGGGGATCACGATCCTGCTCAAGACCAGCGGCGTCTTTTCCGACACGGCCCGGCTGCGCGCGCTGCTCGACGCGTTCGCCTGCGATCAGCTGGGCGCGCTCTGGGACATGCACCATCCCTACCGGGACCACGGCGAATCCGCCGACACGACCATCAAAAACCTCGGCGCCTACGTCCGCCACGTCCACCTGCGCGACTCGGACGACGACGGCAGCTATGACCTCATCGGCGAGGGCACGCTGCCCGTCGGCAGCATGATGCAGGCGCTGTCCTCCATCGACTATGACGGCTTTATCTCCCTCGAGTGGAAGCCGGAGTGGATGCCGGATCTGACCGATCCGGAGGTCATCTTCCCGCACTTCGTCAACTACATGCACCGCTTCGATTCCCCGCGCGGCAAGAAAAAGACGCTTTACGACAACGCCGCGCATACCGGCAAGTTCGTCTGGAAGAAGGACAGCCTCATCTCCGAGACCTTCCCGCAGGTGCTCGACCGGATGGTCGAGGAATTCCCGGACCAGTACGCGTTCAAATACACGACGCTCGACTACACGCGGACCTACGCGCAGTTCCGCGACGACGTGGACGATTTTGCCCGCGCGCTCGTCTCGCTCGGCGTGCGCCGGGGCAGCAAGGTCGCCATCTGGGCCACGAACGTGCCCGCATGGTTCATCACCTTCTGGGCCGCAACGAAGATCGGCGCCGTGCTCGTCACGGTCAACACGGCGTATAAGATCCACGAGGCGGAATATCTGCTGCGGCAGTCCGACACGCATACGCTCGTCATGATCGACCACTGTCTGGACTCGAACTACCGTGAGATCATCCAGACCCTCTGCCCGGAGCTGGCCGACGCAAAGCCCGGCTCCGCCCTGCACTGCCGCAAGCTGCCGTTCCTGCGCAGCGTCATCACCGTCGGCTTCCGGATGCCGGGCTGCCTGACCTTCGACGAGGCGATGGACCGGGCCAACTTGGTCCCGCGCGAACAGATCCTGCGCATGGCCGCGGGCGTGCGGCCGGACGACGTGTGCAACATGCAGTACACCTCCGGCACAACGGGCTTCCCGAAGGGCGTCATGCTGACGCACTACAACGTCGTCAACGACGGCAAGTGCATCGGCGACCGGATGGATCTGTCCACGGCCGACCGGATGATGATCCAGGTGCCGATGTTCCACTGCTTCGGCATGGTGCTCTCCATGACCTCCTGCATGACGCACGGCGCGACGCTCTGCCCGATGCCGTATTTCTCGGCCAAGGTCTCGCTCGCCTGCATCAACCAGGAGCGCATCACCTGCTTCAACGGCGTGCCGACGATGTTCATCGCCATGTTCAACCATCCGGACTACAAAAAGACCGATTTTTCCTACATGCGCACCGGCATCATGGCCGGTTCCGGCTGCCCGCCGGAGCTCATGCGCCGGGCCGCCCAGCCGGACGAGATGCACATGACCGACATCGTGAGCGTCTACGGCCAGACCGAATCCGCCCCCGGCAGCACCATGAGCGCCTGCGGCGACCCGCTCGATCTGCGGTGCAATACGGTCGGCTACGCCTTCCCGCACATCGAGTGCAAGATCATCGACCCCGAGACCGGCGAGGAGGTGCCGGACGGCGTCAACGGCGAGTTCTGCTCGCGCGGCTACAACACCATGAAGGGCTACTACAAGATGCCCGAGGCCACGGCCGCCACCGTCGACAAGGAGGGCTGGCTGCACTCCGGCGATCTGGCCTGCCGGGATGAAAACGGCTGCTACCGCATCACCGGGCGGCTCAAGGACATGATCATCCGCGGCGGCGAGAACATCTACCCCAAGGAGATCGAGGAATTCATCTACACCCACCCGGCCGTCAAGGACGTACAGGTCATCGGCGTGCCGGACAGGAAATACGGCGAGGAGGCCATGGCCTGCATCATCCTCAAGGAGCCCGGCAGCGTCACGGAGGACGAGATGTTCGCCTATATCAAGGCCAGCCTCGCCCGCCACAAAGTCCCGAAATACATCCGCTTCACAGACGCCTTCCCGATGAACGCGGCCGGCAAGATCCTCAAGTACAAGATGCGTGAGGACGCCACGCGCGAGCTGGGGCTCGACGGCGCGGCCGGGATCGACACGGCGAAGACGGCTGAGCAGATTCGATAAAACCAGGCCCGGCTTGAGGGGGATATCACCGCAGAATCGATAAATTTTTTACAGGGTCTTGACAGGCGGCAGCGTCTGTGGTAAAAAAATGGGGCAAGTTCAAATCAGCAAAGACGATGACGAAGACGGTCGGACAGACTGCTTTCAGAGAGCCGGTGGTTGGTGCAAACCGGCAGCAGGACCTCCACAGGCCCATCGCTTCCGAGTCGAAGGCCCGAACACATTGCGTTTTGCAAGTAGGCGTCTTCCGTTTGCCCGCGTTAAGGGATAGGATCTGTCGGGATCTGAAGCGGCGGCAAGGAATTTTGCCGCAATTTGAGTGGTACCACGGGCTTGATTTTCAGCTCGCCTCAAGAGGTTTCTTGAGGCGAGCTTTTTGTTTTTCATTTTTGAAGGAGGAATCCCCCATGACGACCCAGACAACAACGACCCCCGCCGTAAGCCCCCTGATGGAGATCGCGCTCCGTATCCGCGAGATGCGCCGCATCACCGGCTTCACCGAAAAGGAGATGGCTGAAAAGACCGGCGTGACGGAAGCGGAATACAGAAGCTACGAGACCGGCACGGTCGATCTGCCGTTCACCTTCCTGCACAAGTGTTCGCTGGCCTTCGGCCTCGAGCTGACCGATCTGCTTGAGGGCCAGTCGGCCAAGCTTTCGAGCTACAGCGTCACACGCAGGGGCTGCGGCCTCATCACCGCCGCCGAAGACGGCATCACCATCCGCAACATGGCAGCGCTGTTCCGCCAGAAGCTGGCCACGCCCTACTGGGTCACCTATCAGTATTCCGAGGAGCTGCAGCATCAGCCCATCCACACCACCACCCACGGCGGCCAGGAATTTGATCTCGTGCTCAAGGGCTCGATGCGCGTGCGCGTCGGCGACCACGAGGAGACGCTCCACGAGGGCGACAGCATCTTCTACAAGAGCTCCACGCCCCACGGCATGATCGCCGTCGACGGCGCCGACTGCACCTTCCTCGCCATGATCATGGCGAGCACGGAGGAGGAGCAGGCCATCGTCGTCCGTCCCCGGGCCGTCGAGGAGGTCCAGCCCGAGCAGCTTCTGTGTTCGCACTTCGTCCAGCCGGTGGAGAACGAGGACGGCAGTCTCAAGGAGCTCCATTTTGCGCATGAGGACGAATTCAACTTTGCCTTCGACATCGTCGACGGCATCGCCAGAAGGAGCCCGGACAAGCTCGCCATGCTGCACGTGGCGAACGACATGACCGAGCGCCGCTTCACCTTCAAGGACATGAAGGACGGCTCGAGCCAGGCGGCCAACTACTTCACCTCCCTCGGCATCAAGCGCGGCGACCGCGTCATGCTGGTCCTGAAGCGGCACTATCAGTTCTGGTTCGCCATCCTCGGCCTGCACAAGCTCGGCGCCATCGCCATCCCGGCGACCAACCAGCTGCTTGCGCACGACTTTACCTACCGCTTCCAGGCGGCCGGCGTGAGCGCCATCGTCTGTACCGCCGACGGCGACACCGCCCATCAGGTCGATCTGGCGCTCGAGGAGACGGGCCTGCCCGTCACGAAGATCATCGCCAACGGCACGCGCGAGGGCTGGCACAGCTTTGACGACGAGTACAAGCTCTTCTCCCGCCGCTATGTCCGCGAGGCAGACGCCCCCTGCGGCGAAGATCCCATGCTCATGTTCTTCACCTCCGGCACGACCGGCTATCCGAAGATCGCCATGCACAGCTACAAATACGCGCTCGGCCACTTTGTGACCGCCAAGTACTGGCACTGGGTCCAGCCCGACGGCCTGCACTTCACGATCTCCGAGACCGGCTGGGGCAAGGCGCTCTGGGGCAAGCTCTACGGCCAGTGGCTGTGCGAAGGCGCGGTCTTCACCTACGACTTTGACCGCTTCGACGCCTCGAAGATCCTGCCCATGTTCGCCAAGTATCACATCACCACGTTCTGCGCGCCTCCCACGATGTACCGCATGCTCATCAAGCAGGATCTGTCGCAGTACGATCTTTCCTCCATCCAGCACGCGACGACGGCCGGCGAGGCGCTCAACCCCGAGGTCTTCTATCAGTTCCGCAAAGCTACCGGCCTGCAGATCGCCGAGGGCTACGGCCAGACCGAGATGACGCTCGGCATCGGCAACCTGACCGGCAATCTCATGAAGCCCGGCTCCATGGGCAAGCCCATCCCCGGCTACGGCATCGACCTGGTCGACCCGGACGGCAACCCCGTCGCCGACGGCGTCAACGGCGAGATCTGCATCAAGACGAGCGGCGATCAGCTGCCCTGCGGCCTGTTCCTCGGCTACTATCAGGACGAGGAACGCACGAAGGCCGTCTGGCACGACGGCTGGTACCACACCGGCGATCTCGCCTGGCGCGATGAGGACGGCTTCTACTGGTATGTCGGCCGCGCGGACGACGTCATCAAGTCCTCCGGCTACCGCATCGGGCCGTTCGAGATCGAAAACGTCATCATGGAGCTGCCGTACGTGCTCGAATGCGGCGTTTCCGCCGCGCCGGACGAGATCCGCGGGCAGGTCGTCAAGGCCTCCATCGTCCTCGTCCCCGGCACCGAGGGCACGGACGAGCTCAAAAAAGAGATCCAGAACTACGTCAAGAAGCATACGGCTCCGTACAAATACCCGCGCATCGTCGTCTTCCGCGACGAGCTGCCGAAGACCATCAGCGGCAAGATCATCCGAAGCAAGCTCTGATAACCGTGATTTTTCGACGATGCGGCGATTGAACCGGACCGGCATACGCTCAATATGTGTTCTTTGGGTTACGCTGGTTTGCCCCAATATGCAGCTCCGGCAGACAGGGATGATGACAACAGAAAACCACCGAAAATTTTTCTTGACAATTGCATACTTTTTCGTTATGATTCTTAACAACAATAAAGGCTACGACGGAGAGGGTTCCGCGCAAGTCCTGTTTCAGAGAGCCGGTGGATGGTGTGAACCGGTAACAGACGCGCAGAATTTGTAGCTCCCGAGCCGGAGAGAAGAACGCCCGTAATGGCAAGTAGACCTCTCCCGCGTCAGCTGCGTCAGTGCTTAGGCTTTGCTGGAAGTCGATGAGTGGTATCTGCCGTGAGGCAGATGCAATTTGAGTGGTACCGCGGGTATGCTGTATGCAGCCCGTCTCAAAGAATCATTTCTTTGAGACGGGCTTTTTGCATCCACGGAGGTAACACCATGAAAAAAACACTCACAGGGCTGGACTTCAAAATTCAGGAAATGGCGGGACGCATCCGAGAGCTGCGCGAGATCTCCGGCTTTTCGGCGCAGACGATGGCGCTGAAAACAGGCACGAGCGAAGAAGAATATCTTCGCTGTGAGGCCGGGCAGAGCGACCTCAACTTCGCTTTTCTCTACCGCTGCGCGCTGGCTTTTGGCGTTGACGTTACAGATCTCATCGAGGGCAGCAGCCCAAAGCTTCGATCCTATACGCTGACACGCGCGGGTAATGGACAGAAGATCGAGCAGGCCCATGAGATGATCTATTACAACATGGCCTCTGGCTTTCAGAACCGCATTGCAGACCCGCTGTTCGTTGAAAACAAATACTCTGATGAAGCATTCTATTCGGACATTGAGCTGACCAGCCACGTCGGGCAGGAATGTGATCTTGTCATTCGCGGCAGTATGAAAGTTCAGGTCGGCGGACATACCGAGCTTCTGCATGAAGGCGACTGCATCTACTATGACAGCTCCATTCCGCACGGCATGGTTGCTGCGGACGCTCAGGATTGCCTGTTCTATGCGATCGTGCTCCGCCTACAGGAGCCGAGCCTCCCGGAGGCCGGCGGCGACCGTGCTGCCATGATCGAGACGGCGCAGAGTCCGGATCCGGAGGCGCGCATTTACACCCGCTTCGTCGATGCGCCCGAGGATGCAAACGGGAAACTGCAGTCCATCGCTTTCAAAAATGAGCAATCCTTCAATTTCGCATTTGACATTGTGGATGCGCTGGGCCGTGAAAAGCCTGAAAAGCTCGCCATGCTGCATGTGGCTCTGGATGGAACGGAGCGGCGGTTCACATTCAAGGACATGAAAGATGCTTCCAGCCAGGCCGCCAATTACTTTACCTCGCTCGGCATCCGACGCGGCGACCGCGTGATGCTCGTGCTCAAGCGGCATTACCAGTTCTGGTTTGCCATTCTGGGTCTGCACAAGATCGGCGCCATTGCGATTCCGGCTACCAATCAGCTTGTGGAGCATGATTTCTCTTACCGCTTCCAGGCAGCGGGCGTCAGTGCAGTTCTCTGCACGGCAGACGGCGATACTGCGCACCATGTCGACATTGCAGAGGCCGACACCGGGATGAAGTTGACAAAGATCATGGTTGGCGGCAGCCGGGACGGCTGGCACGATTTCAATGCGGAATACGGCCTGTTTTCCCGCCGCTATACGCGCAGGGACGACGCGCCCTGCGGCGACGAGCCAATGCTCATGTTCTTTACCTCCGGTACGTCCGGATACCCGAAAATTGCAGCACACAACTATAAATATCCGCTTGGACATTTTATCACTGCAAAATACTGGCATCAGGTCAACCCGGACGGGCTGCACCTGACCATCTCCGACACCGGCTGGGCCAAGAGCCTCTGGGGAAAGCTCTACGGTCAGTGGCTGTGTGAGGCGGCTGTGTTTGTTTATGATTTCGACCGCTTTGATGCAGAAAAAATTCTGCCGATGTTTGCGAAGTATCAGATCACGACATTCTGTGCGCCGCCCACGATGTACCGCATGCTGATCAAGCAGGACCTGTCCCGATTTGATCTTTCTTCTATTCAGCATGCGTCTATCGCCGGTGAAGCGCTCAATCCTGAGGTCTTCCGCCAATTTGAAAAGGCGACTGGCATGCGCATCATGGAGGGCTTTGGGCAGTCTGAATCGACGCTCATCATCGGCAATCTGGCTGGCGACAGCCATAAGATCGGCTCTATGGGCAAGCCTGTCCCACTCTACGATGTGCATCTGCTGGACAGCAGCGGGCATGAAGCGGAGGCCGGCGACACGGGGGAGATCTGCATCAACATTCAAAACGGCATTCCCTGCGGACTTGCCTACGAATACTACAACAGCCCGGAGGTCACGGCAAAAACGTGGCACGATGGCTTCTACCACACGGGTGACCTCGCCTGGCGTGACGAGGACGGCTTCTACTGGTATGTCGGCCGTGCGGATGACGTCATTAAATCGTCTGGCTACCGCATTGGACCGTTTGAAATCGAAAATGTCATCATGGAGCTGCCGTATGTGCTCGAATGCGGTGTGTCTGCCGCCCCGGATGAGATCCGCGGGCAGGTCGTCAAGGCCAGCATCGTACTGGTCAAGGGCACCGAGGGCACGGACGCGCTGAAAAAAGAAATTCAGACCTATGTCAAGACGCATACTGCGCCGTACAAATATCCCCGTATTGTGGAATTCCGCGAAGCGCTTCCAAAGACCACCAGCGGAAAAATCATCAGAAGCAAGCTCTGAAGGAGGAGTCGGCCATGACACACAAACGCCTAACTCTTTTTGCCGGACATTACGGCAGTGGAAAGACGAATATCGCGCTGAATTATGCGCGGTGGCTCCGGCGAAAAGGCGAAGCCGTGACTGTGGCCGATCTTGACATTGTAAATCCCTATTTTCGGACGAAGGATTCAGAAGAAGATCTGAAAAAAGAGGGGATCGGACTGATCGTCTCACCGTTTGCAAATTCGAATCTCGATGTTCCGGCCATGCCGAAGGAGACCTACGCGCTGATTGCGGAGCGGGGAGAATGCGGCGTGCTGGACATCGGCGGAGACGACCGCGGAGCGCTGGCACTGGGGCGCTATGTTCCGGAGATCCGGGCGGAGGGTGATTATGAGATGCTGTTCGTCATCAACCGGGCCCGGCCGCTGACAAGGACGGTAGCGGATACGATCCTTGTGCTGCGGGAAATCGAGGCCGCCTGTGGGCTGCCGTTCACGGCAGTCGTCAACAATACGAATCTCGGGCAGGCGACGGCGGCGGTGGATGTGCTGTCAAGCATGCCCTATGCGGAAGCGGTCGCCGCGCGGGCAGGGCTGCCGCTCAAGATGACCTGCTGCGCTGCACGGCTCTGCGACGCACTGCGTGGGAGCATTCCAAACCTGTTCCCGATGGAGATCCAGAAGCTATATTACCAATTACGATAAATGGAGGCACAAGATGGCAAAACTGATATTTCAGGAAGAACTCTGCAAGGGCTGCGGCCTGTGTGTGAACGCCTGTCCGAAGGGGTTGCTGGCGCTGTCGAAGACGCGGCTGAATCAAAAGGGACATGCGCCCGTGGAGCTGACGGAGCCGGACAAGTGCGTCGGCTGTGCGTTCTGCGCGACGATGTGTCCCGACTGTGTCATTACGGTAGAAAAGTAAGGAGGGCAGGAAGATGCAGGAAAAAGTATTGATGAAGGGCAACGAGGCCATCGCGGAGGCCGCGATCCTCGCCGGGTGCCGCCACTATCTGGGCTATCCCATCACGCCGCAGACCGAGGTTGCGGCCTATATGGCGAAGAAAATGCCGAAGATCGGCGGGACGTTTTTGCAGGCCGAGAGCGAGATCGCGGCCATCAACATGGTTTACGGCGTGGCCGCGACGGGCAAGCGGGCGATGACCTCGTCCTCCAGCCCCGGTATCGCGCTCAAGTGCGAGGGCATTTCGTACCTGGCGGGCGCAGATCTGCCCGCAGTCATTGTCAATGTGCAGCGCGGCGGGCCCGGCCTCGGCGGCATTCAGCCATCGCAGTCCGACTACTTCCTCGCGACGCGCGGACCTGGCCACGGCGACTTCCATGTGCTGGTACTGGCTCCGGCGTCGGTTCAGGAGATGGCCGACCTGACCGGAAAGGCGTTTGACCTTGCGGAAAAATACCGGATGCCAGCAATGCTGCTGGCTGACGGCACGATGGGTCAGATGATGGAGCCCGTTCAGCTGCCGGAGGCGCGTGACCCGGACCCAACTGAAAAGGATTGGGCCGTCACTGGAACGAAGTGCCAGCGGAAGCATCACGTTGTCAACTCTCTCTACCTCAGCCCGGCGGAGCTCGAGCGGCTGAACATCGAGCGCTTCGAGCGATACGCCGAGATCGAGAAGAATGAGTGCATGTGGGAAGCGTTCATGATGGAGGACGCCGAGGTCTGCATCGTGTCCTGCGGTATTACCGCGCGCGTGTCGCGCAACGCGATCGTCGAAGCGCGCAAGCAGGGCATCAAGGCCGGCATGATCCGGCCGATCACGCTCTGGCCGTTCCCGAAGGCACCGCTGCGCAAGGCCGCTGATCAGGTGAAGCGGTTCGTTTGCGTGGAGCTCAACATGGGCCAGATGCGCGAGGATGTGCAGCTGGCGGTAGAGTGCAAAAAGCCGGTCGACCTTTGCTTCCGCGTGGGCGGCATGATCCCGTCGCCGGATGAGGTGCTGGACGCGATCCGTAAGGCAAACGAAGGAGGGAACGACTGATGGCTGTTGTATTTGAAAAACCGAAGGCGCTGACCGACGCTGTATTCCACTACTGCCCCGGCTGCACGCATGGCATCATCCATCGGCTCGTCGCCGAGGCGATCGACACGCTCGGCATCGAGGGCCGGACGATCGGCATTGCGCCGGTCGGCTGTTCCGTACTGGCCTATGACTACTTTACCTGTGACATGGTCGAGGCGTCGCATGGACGTGCGCCCGCAGTCGCGACGGGTGTGAAGCGGTCGCTGCCGGACAACATCGTCTTCACCTATCAGGGCGACGGCGACCTCGCGTCCATCGGCCTCTGCGAGACCGTCTCCGCCGCGGCGCGCGGCGAAAATATCACGGTCATCTTTGTCAACAACGCGATTTATGGCATGACGGGCGGCCAGATGGCCCCGACCTCTCTGCCCGGCCAGATCACACAGACGTCGCCCTATGGACGCGACGTTAACACCTGCGGCTGGCCAATCCGGATCTGCGAGATGCTCGCGACGCTGGAGGCCCCGGCGTATCTCGAGCGCGTGACCGTGAACAATGTGAAAAACGTGAAAAACGCAAAAAAAGCGATCGAAAAGGCGTTCCGTTATCAGGTGGAGGGCAAGGGCTTCTCACTGATCGAGGTGCTGTCGGCCTGTCCGACGAACTGGGGCCTGACGCCACAGAAGGCGCTGGAGTGGATCGACGAGAAGATGATCCCGTACTATCCGCTGGGTGTCTACCGAGACAAGGAGGGCTGAGAGATGGCAGATCATCAAATCGTGATTGCGGGCTTCGGCGGACAGGGATTGCTGTTCTCCGGAAAGGTTCTGGCCTACGCGGGCCTCATCGAAGGGCGGGAGCTCAGCTGGCTGCCGTCCTATGGCCCGGAGATGCGCGGCGGCACGGCGAACTGCAACGTCATTCTGTCGGACGCCCCGGTCGGCTCGCCGATCGTAAACACGCCGAACGTGCTCATGGTTATGAACAACCCTTCGCTCGATAAATATGAAAACGCCGTGCAGCCGGGCGGGAAAATTTTCCTCGACTCCACGCTCATCGCCCGCAAGGTTACGCGCACGGATGTGGAGGCTTATTACGTCCCGGCCACGAAGATGGCAATGGAGATGGGAATGCCGACGCTTGCCAACATGATCCTACTCGGCGCGCTGATCTCGAAGACCGGGTGTGTCCGGGAGGAGAGCCTCGCGGACGCGCTGCACAAGGTCATCCCGGCGCGCAAGGCCGACCTTTTCGACCTCAACATGCAGGCGCTTCAGGCGGGGAAGGAGTTCGCCGGATGAAGGCCACCTGCATCCAGATGGACATGCTCTTCGCGCAGCCGGAGGAGAACTTCGTGAAAGTGAAGCGGCTCATCCGCGAAGCGATGGCGAGCGGACCGGACGTGGTTGTCCTGCCGGAAACATGGAACACCGGTTTTTTCCCGAAAGAGCGTCTTTCCGAGCTGGCCGAGCGGGACTGCGCGCGGGTGAAACGCGAACTCGGCGGGCTGGCTGCGGAGCTTGGCGTGAATCTTGTGGCGGGCAGCGTCGCGAATGTGCGCGGCGGAAAGGTCTATAACACGGCGTGCGTCTTTGACCGCGCGGGGAACTGCGTCGCAGAGTATGATAAGACGCACCTGTTTACGCCGATGGGCGAGCATGCGTATTTCACGCCCGGCGATCATCTCTGCCGCTTCCGGCTCGACGGACACGACTGCGGCCTTGTAATCTGCTATGACATCCGCTTCCCGGAGCTGACGCGGACACTCGCCGTGCAGGGGATGGACATGCTCTTCGTCGTGAGCCAGTGGCCAGCGGCGCGCATCGGACATCTGCGGGCGCTGACGGTCGCGCGGGCGATTGAGAATCAGGCGTTCGTCATCTGCTGCAATTCCTGCGGCGACGCGGGCGAGACACATTACGGCGGTGCGTCCGCAATCATTGATCCGTGGGGGGAGCTGCTCGCCGCCGGCGGGCAGGACGAGCAGATTTTGGCCGCGGATTGTGAACTGGAGATGTTGGATGGTATCCGGAGCTCCATCAATGTCTTTCGCGACCGGAGGGCGGAGCTCTATCGGGTCTGATCGATGCTCCACCCCTACAAACCGTATCCGTAAGATATTGCCTGCCCGCCATCATCCAGATAGCGTGAGGCGCGTAGTGGGACTACGTGAGGTGACCAAGGGCGGGCAAATAAAATCGGGCGAATGAGCTTTACATGATGGCGGCACGGTAGAGCCTTGCCGGTTTCGGGGCTTCTCTTTCTTTTCTTCACCGGGCACGGCGGTTCTTTTCTTTCTCAAAGAAGAGAAAGAAAAGAATGGGGGCGCATGTTGGGCGGGCAGAGTCGTCCGCCCCTACAAACAGCTTTTATATGTACCATGAACATCAAGAGGAATGAAAAATGGAATACAACTTCCCTGTGATAAGGACTACGCACCCCAAGCCCCGTCCTGCCGACGAGACGAAGCTGGGCTTTGCGAAATACTTCACCGACCACATGTTCGTCATGGACTATGACGAAGGACAGGGCTGGCACGACGGGCGCGTTGTACCGCACGAGCCGTTCCTCATCGAGCCGGCGTCCTGCGTGCTGCACTACGCACAGATGATGTTTGAGGGCATGAAGGCCTACCGCACGCCGGACGGCGGCGTCCAGATTTTCCGGCCGGACATGAACATCAAGCGTATGGCCCGCACGAATGAGCGCATGTGCATCCCGGAGCTGCCGGGAGACCTGTTCCTCGCGGCGGTCAAGGCTGTGATTGAGGCGGATCGCGACTGGATTCCCTCCGCGCCGGGCACTGCGATGTATATCCGGCCGTTCATCTTCGGCGATGAGGTCTCGTTCTCGGTTCTGCCGGCCAAGCACTACAAATTTATGATCATCCTCAGCCCGACGGGCTCCTACTACGCGGCAAACGACGGTGGCCTGGCCACGACGCGCATCTATGTGCAGGACAAATACATCCGCGCGGCGCACGGTGGCACGGGCTATGCCAAGGTCGGCGGCAACTACGGCGGCGGCATGCGCGCCAGTCAGGACGCGATGAAATATAACTGCAAGGATGTGCTGTGGCTCGACGCGGCGGAGCATAAGTATGTCGAGGAGATCGGCACGTCGAACGCCTTCTTCCGCATCGCGGACGAAGTTATCACCGCGCCGCTCGATTCCGGCACGATCCTGCCCGGCATCACGCGCGATTCTGTCATCCAGCTGCTGAAAAAGTGGGGCGCGAAGGTCTCGGAGCGGAAGCTCTCGATCGACGAGGTCGTTGCCGCGTCGAAGGACGGCAGCCTGCAGGAGATCTTCGCCAGCGGCACCGCAGCGGTCATCTCGCCGATCGGCTGGCTAAATGTGATGGGCACGGATGTTCAGGTCGCGGATGGGACGGTCGGTTCTGTGGCGCAGAAGCTCTATGATACGCTCTACGGCATGCAAACCGGGACGGTTGCCGATGATATGGGCTGGACGTATCGGCTCCTGTAAGCGCTTTTCTTGACAAGTCCTGCAGAACACGTTACAATATCCCCAAGGAATTCAGACGAAAGGACGGTGCGCAGCATGAATATCGGTATGGTTATGATGATGGGCAAGACCGTCTTTGGTTTGTTCTGAGAGCTGCTCGAACAAATTTCCAAAGGCGGTCATGGGTGCGTTGTCCATGACCGCCTTTCTTTGTCTGACTGTGAAAAAATGAGGAGGAACCCCGATACCGATCAAAATACCGAACGGATTGCCGGCGAAAACATCTCCGTGAAGGAGGAGACGCGCACCGTGACACAGAACATCCGACCGCTGCAGATTCTGGTTTTGAACCCTGATGCCGATGAAGATTGAAACGAAGACATACGTCTATTCCACGTTTCACATCTGCTGGGGCGCACAGGCGGGACTCTATTATCATGATGGTATTCACAAGCACGACCTGCAGGAAAAGCTCTTCGGCGTGTTCCCGCACATGGTGGCACGTCGGAGTTCGATGTTCATGCGCGGCTTTGACGACACGTTCATGGTGCCGCATTCACGGCACACCACGATCCGCCGCGAGGAAGTGTAGGCGTGCGGCGAACTGAAAATTCTGGCATCCTCGCCAAAGGCGGGCATCTACGCGCTCTCAACCGAGGGCGGACGGCAGATCTTTAAAACCGCCCGCCAGATACATCTCGATGAGCGCCTCTTCCACGCTGCTTTCTCGGCGACGATACCGCTCAATGATGGCAGTCTCGAAAGGTACGCCCTTGAACCGGGGTACGTGTAGCGTGACATCGCCGGAGGTCGTGGTGAGGTTGCGGTCATAGTGACCGCTGCGGTAGCCCTGACGGGCCTCGCTGCGCTCGTAGCGGGCTGCCTGCGTCAGGGACTCCGCCTCTTTTTCCAGTAGTTTGTTCAGCGTCTCTTCTACGCTGCCGCAGACCAATTCCTTGCTTTGCCCCTTTATAACTTCATCGTTCAGCTGTACAATTTTCTCGGACATAGTTTGCTGTCTCCTTTCGAATGTTTGTGTGGCAACTTCATTCTACCAGATTCTGCAAACTATGTATTTCTTTTCGCCTTTTCCTTTTTGCGCAATTTATTTTACCTAATCCAACATCAAAAAGTTACTCAAATGCGCCATTGACAAAAATAAGATTAGATGGTATCTTAGAAAACAAGGTGAATGAATCTGCCGACAACAGAATATTCCAAAGCGCACCATGAAACGTAATGAAGGAGCGCTGCGACCGAGAATGGTCGCAGCGCTCCTTTTGGTGCTCTTTGGGGGAAATACGGAGGTGGGATCACAATCCCAAACAACTGAATAACCAGCAACGCGGACAACACCGCAGGTTTGGAAACGCGCACGGCGCGCGCGACGACCTCGTCGAAGCAAGCTGCGTATCTTTCGCTTCCGTGCAAGCACGAAAGCTCAATCACTACGCTGCTTCTCCTCTCCCCACAAAGCCGTCCGGCTTTGCGGGGTCCCCAAGACGGGCGAGCGAGAAACGCACCGTGGGCAGCCCTGGCAGGCTGCATCATGCCGCCCAATCTGTTTGGACACACAACGTCTGACCTGCACGTAAGACAGACTGCCGTGGCTGGGGTTGAAAGCAGTCAAGACCCCTTCCACGAGCTGTGAGAGCTGCCAAGCTCTGTCCGCGCTGTTCCCCATCGCCGGGGTGCGAGCTGCAAATACGGCGAAAAAAGAAAACCATAGCGACTATAGTAGCGACTACAAAAGGTGAAAATCCGAATATCAAATTCTCATAGCGACTACGGAATCAAGATGCAGAAAATATAGGTTTCATGTGTCGCGCGGAACAAATAATTGAAATTTCTTTCTTGAGAGAATGCGGATTAGGCTGCGTTTTAGGCTTTTCTTGCCGCGCAAGAAAAGCGCAAGCATAGCATTTTGGTACCAAAATGCGGCTTGCAGGGGGAACCTTGACCCCAATGCCGCCTCCGGGCGGAAAGTTGACGGTTGAACTACGAATCGCTCATCGGCGCAGCTATTTGTTCCGCGGCGTGGGGCGCGTTGTGCCGACGTGTGCGGTTTTGCAGGCCGACCGCGCATCCCGTGCAGGTCTGCGCTACACAAACGCCGCGTCCGCCCTCCGTGCGGCGCAAAAAAACGAGGGCTGGCATCAAGCCAGCTCTCGCCTTACAAATCGAACGAAGGAGATGATCCATGACAGCGTCACGCAGCCCAGCATCACCAGAAATATTCCATCCGCCAGTGTCGCGTGCACACGATACCACGGCTGAAACGCTGTGAGCATCAACACCAGGTACACCAGCGGAATGGATAGTCTCAGTTTTATCGCAATACGAATCAGCAAAAGCAGCAAATGAAGCGTCATGGACAAACAGGCAGTTAACATCGGCAATCCTCCTCAAACGGTTTGTCGGATGTTAACTCTCCTAGCTGCTTTTTGCAAGTACATTTTTTGAAAATCAAATCAGGGAGGTCGTCATGAACCAAACTACAAAGCCAGCGGCCTGCCCTGATTCCGTCCGTACCGAGCGCATTCAGATTTTGCACGGACGAGCCATCCGTGTTGTCTCCGTTTTTCCGAAAAACGGAAGCCAGACAGCGGAAGAAAAACTCAGGGTTTTGGCCGCGTTGGAACTTCAGCGAAAAAAGCCGGCATAAGGGCTAGACTTCTCGCGCCGCTTGGAGTATTGTGTGCTCACAATGCTCTGAGCGGTTTGACTCAAAGGAGGAAAGACAAATGTCAAACCAGAAGAAAACCGCCCTCTACTGCCGGCTCAGTCAGGACGACGGCTTAGATGGCGATTCCAACAGCATCCAGAATCAAAAAAGCATCCTGCAAAAGTTTGCAGAAGATCATCATTTTCCAAATCCGTGCAGTTCAAAAATCCAAAGCGGAGCGCGGCGAGCGGCTTGGAACCCGCGCACCATATGGCTATGCCAAAGAACCGGAAACCAAAAAGCTGATCGTGGACGAGGAAGCCGCTGCCGTTGTCAAACGGATCTTTGCCCTGTGTGCTGCGGGCAATGGCCCCAGCCGGATCGCAACGATCCTGACCAAAGAAAAGGTGCTTTGTCCCAGCTATTACACCTACCAGAAATACGGCCTGACACATTCTGCATTGGACATCACGAAGCCGTACCACTGGTCAGACAGTGCCGTTGCAAACCTGTTGGAAAATGAGATCTATCTTGGCAACACTGTGAACTACCGGTTCAGCACTAGGTCCTATAAGGACAAGCGCAAGATGGAGCACCCAAGAGAAGAATGTCTCGTGTTTGAAAATACGCATCCTGCCATCATTCCCAAAGAGATTTGGGATATTGTGCAGCGGGTGCGGAAAAACAAGCGCCGCAGAACGAAGATGGATGAGCAAAACAAGTATTCCGGGCTTGTGATCTGCGCGGACTGCGGCAAGACGATGGCCCTCCACCGGGCACATACAATGTCCGCCGACTACAACCACTTCACCTGCCGTACTTACAAAAAGGATGGTGAAGCCTGCACCGCACATTACATCCGAGAGTGCATTCTCGATGAGATCGTGCTGGAGGATTTGCGCCGGGTGACGGCGGAAGCCAGAGAGCATCCGCAAGAATTTGCCGAATATCTGAACAGCAAACAGTCCGCAGAGCTCCAAAAAGAGATCCGCAGACTGGAAAAGGAGAAAGCCGCCATGCAGAAACGCAAAGCCGAACTGGATGCGATTTTCAAGAAGCTCTATGAGGACAGCGTGCTGGGGCGCATCACGGCAGAACAGTTCCAGCTGCTCTCTGCCAGTTACACGGAGGAGCAGGCAAAGCTGACAGAATCGCTCCCGCAGCGAGAATCGGAAATCCAGCGGCTGAAAGAGACGGTAAGCAATACGGCAGCGTTCCTCGACAAAGCGAAGCGGTACACGGACATTCAAGCGCTGACACCGGAGCTGCTGCGGCTCTTCATCCAGAAGATCGTGGTGCATGAAAAGGAAGTAAAATGGTCCAAACACGCACCACAGACGGTGGAAATTCACTACGCCGACATTGGGTGCATGGAGAACAGACAAACAGCAAAACCGGAACAACATAAAGAAATCCCGAAAGTGTCCTGAACTATTCCCAGTTATACGCCAATGGAAAACCCGGCTGGTGCCTGAAACACCAGCCGGGTATCCCCCACCGCCGTTGTTACCCCTGTCAGGGGGCAGCAAATCGGCAGGGGCGGTTTTGTTCGTATTCAGCGCAGCAGGCTCCAGCTGCGGCGCAGCATCAGCCAGGCCGCGAGCGGCCCGAGGATGTAGACCAGCGCGCCCACACCGCCGCCGAGGATCAGCTGCATGACCGTCAGCACGGCCGCGGCCGCGGCCAGGATGTAGAACGCCAGCCTCCGCTTCGACGCCAGGAACCAGATCACGCAGCCGAACTGCAGCGCGACGAGCGCGGCGACCGCGAGATAATAGACCGGATACGCCTCAATGCTTGCAAGCAGTGCCTGCAGCAGCTCGGCCAGCGGCGCAAGCTCCTGAAACTGGCTGATGGTCTGGAAATAGACCGCCTGGAACCGGTAGATGAACAGCGTGCAGGCAAAGCCCAACAGCGTATAGCCCAGGAAAATGGCGCACAGCACCAGCCAGAAGGTCACGCCGCCGCTGAATTTGAGCTTCCCGTCCTCCCGCTGCCAGACCGCGGCGTGCGGCTGCGGCGGCTGGGTAAACGCGGTCCCCTGCGACTCAAACGGCTCCGCCTGCTGCGGCTCCGGCTTTCCGTAGCGCTTGACGAGCGCGCCGCACTCCGGGCAGATGAGGACATTATCGTCCACTTCTTTCCCGCAATTATAACATTTCTGCACTGTGTTTTTTCCCTCCGTGCATATTTACAAATTTTATTTTATTGTATCGTGAAACCGGGCGAAAGTCAATGCGGCGGCAGGCAGAGCATTTTTTGCAAGATTTTCAGCACGATTTTGCATTTACTTTCTTTCCTGCCCGGCATATAATACCATCAGAAACATCCGGGAGGGACGCTGCGTGCACTTTACCAAAATGAACGGCGCGGGGAACGACTTCATCCTGCTCGACGCCATCGCCGAGCCGTTCGACGAAGCGGCCGCCCCGGCCCTCGCCCGGGCGCTGTGCGACCGCCGCCGGTCGATCGGCGCGGACGGTCTGATGCTCGTGACGCGGGCCGAGGGAGACGCGGACTACCGGATGCGGTTTTACAATTCCGACGGCTCGCTCGGCGAGATGTGCGGCAACGGCGCGCGGTGCATCTGCCGCTACGGCTTTGAGCACGGCTACGCGGGCAGCGTCCAGCGCGTGGAGACGACGGCGGGACTCGTGACCGGCTGGCGCATCGCGGACGATCAATACCGCATCCGGCTGAACACGCCCGCTGCCCTCGAGCTGCAGAAGCCGCTGGATGTGGACGGCCGGACATACCGGTGCAGCTACGTCGAGCTTGGAGACCCCGGCATCCCGCACCTCGCGGTGCAGACGCCGGACCTTGCCGGGCAGGACGAAGCCGCGCTCCGGCAGCTCGGCCGGCAGCTCCGGTCCCACCCGGCGCTGCCGAAGGGCGCGAACGTCAACTTCTACGAGCTGACCGGCCCGGATACGGTGCTGGAAAAGACGTATGAGCGCGGCGTGGAGGACTTTACCCTCGCCTGCGGCACGGGCACCGGCGCGGTCGTCACGGTACTGACGCTGCTGGGCAAGGTCAGCGGCCGGAACGTCCGCGTGCGGATGGACGGCGGCGAGCTGGCAGTCGACGCGGAAGCGCATGACGGCCGAATCGAAAACCTGTACCTGACGGGCCCGGCGGCGCTGGTCTGCGCGGGCGAAATTCTGGACAAAACCATTCTGGATCTCATCAAAAAGCAGGAGGAAAAAGCATGAAAAAGGGTAGCTTCTGGAAAAATTATGGATTTCTGATCCTGATGCTGACCGGCATCGTCGCCGGCTGCGTCGTGGGCGCGATCTGGCCCGCAGTCAAGGATGCATCAGGCGAGGTGATCGTCAAGGGCGCAACGGTCCTCGAGCCGCTCGGCACGGTCTTTCTGAACCTGATGTTCTGCATCGCGGTGCCGACGGTGTTCTGCTCCATTTCCTCTTCCATCGCCAACATGCAGAGCGCGAAGCGCGCGGGCAAGATCATGGGCGTGACCATCGCGACCTTCCTGACCACCGCGGCCATCGCCGCCGTCATCATGTATGTGACCGTCCTGCTCATCCCGCCGGTCACGGGCGAATATGCAATGATCGAGGGTGAGGTCGGCGGCACGCTGGGCGTGGCCGACATGATCGTCAACTTCTTCACGAAGCCGGACTTCACCGAGCTGTTCAGCCGCAAGGCCATCCTGCCGCTCATCGTGGCGGCCGTTCTCTTCGGCTTCGGTGTGCAGATGGCTGGCGGCGCGCAGACCAAGACCGCGCAGCTGCTCGACGACATCACCAACTGCATCATGAAGACCTTCAAGATCATCACCTACTACGCGCCCATCGGCTTCTTCGGCTTCTTCGCGTATCTGATCGCCTACCACGGCTCCGACCTCATCGGCGACTACGGCCGCGCGCTCGCGATCTATTACATCCTGAGCTTCGTCTACATGCTCGTCTCCTCCCCGATCTACGCCCGCTTCGGCGGCGGCAAGGGCGCGGCGAAGGCCATGTTCTCCAAGCTGTTCCGGCCGGCTGCCATGTCGTTCGGCACCTGCTCGTCCGTCGCGACGATCCCGACCAACATGGAAGTCGCCAAGGAGACCGGTATCTCCAAGGACGTCTCCAACATCGTCGTCCCCCTCGGCGCGACGATGCACATGGACGGCTCGGCCATGTCCGCGATCATCAAGGTCGCGTTCCTGTTCGGCATGTTCGGCCAGGACTTCACGACCGGCCGCGCCATCCTCGCCATCATCGTGGCGGTGTTCTCCTCGGTCGCCATGTCCGGCATCCCGGGCGGCGGCGGCACGGGCGAGCTGGTTTTGTGCTCCATCTTCTTCCCGGACCATCTGGCGGTCGCCTTCCCCATCGCGCTCGCGCTCGGCAATCTCGTCGATCCCCCCGCGACCATGGTCAACTCCGCGGGCGACTACGTCGTCTCCTTCATCGTCTCGCGCTACGTCGACGGCAAGGATTGGCTGCAGAAGCAGCTGGCAAAAAAAGTGGAAGCGGACGCCTCCGAAGCCAAATAAAAACACGCGTTTTCCGCCGGTGTGCCCTGTTTTCGGGCACACCGGCGTTTGTGTCCGTTGACACCTGAAAAATTTTTAGGTTTTCATATTTTTCCCGTTTCACCCTTTTGTGTTTTTTACCTGTTTTGGGACAATTTCGCTGAATAGCAGCGGAAGAAACCGGCAAAATCAATAAAAAAGCACGATGCTGAAAATTGTTGTGGATATTCTTGACGAACCGTGATATACTGCTATTTGGTGAACAATGGCCTAACTGGATACATTGCTTCACCGAAGGAAAAATTGTTATTTTTTTAGAAAGAGGTTAATATACGATGGCAGAACTGAATTTGAATAAGTATGGCATTTCCGGCACCACGGAAATCGTCCACAACCCTTCCTACGAAATGCTGTTCGCGGAAGAGACCAAGCCCGGTCTGGAAGGCTTTGAAAAGGGCCAGGTCAGCGAGCTCGGCGCCGTCAACGTTATGACTGGCATCTACACCGGCCGCTCCCCCAAAGACAAGTATATCGTCGTCGACGATAACTCCAAGGACACCGTGTGGTGGACCTCCGAGGCCTATAAGAACGACAACCACCCGATGACCGAGGAGACCTGGAAGTCCGTTAAGGATCTGGCTGTCAAGGAGCTGTGCAACAAGCGCCTGTTCGTCGTCGACGCGTTCTGCGGCGCCAACAAGGATACCCGCATGGCCATCCGCTTCATCATGGAAGTCGCCTGGCAGGCACACTTCGTCACCAACATGTTCATCCGCCCGACGGAAGAAGAGCTTGCCAGCTTCGAGCCGGACTTCGTCGTCTACAACGCCTCCAAGGCCAAGGTCGAGAACTACAAGGAGCTGGGCCTCAACTCCGAGACCTGCGTCGCCTTCAACATCACCAGCCGTGAGCAGGTCATCATCAACACCTGGTACGGCGGCGAGATGAAGAAGGGCATGTTCT
>ERZ827492.309-NODE-309-length-49039-cov-4.360260_pt1 | contig 49039 bp, 44 predicted proteins | sample MGYA00519704_ERZ827492 | MGnify/ENA primary metagenome ERZ827492 (study PRJEB31778, sample SAMEA3449325) | human gut metagenome | biome: human gut; feature: human-associated habitat; material: faeces | place: United Kingdom | collected 2010/2012 ... | reverse complement strand
CCGTCACAAAAATATGCTTTGTCATTTTCCCGCGCCTCCCGCTCTATTCATAGGTTTTTATGATGTTCTCCGCAAGCTCCCGCTTGGACACGCGCTGGTCCATGGCCTGCTTCTCCATATATCTGTGCGCCTCGGCCTCCGTCATGCCCAGGCGCTCTATGAGCAGCCATTTGGCCCGGTTCACAAGGCGTATCTCCTCTATCTTCTCCTCCACCGTGGCCTGGCGCTCCTCCATGCGCCGCAGCCGCTCCCGCGTGGCGCAGAGCACGCTCAGCGACTGGCGCACCACCGGCACCGGCGCAGGCTTCGACACCGTGAGCACTCCGTACTCCGTCACCTTGGAGCAGACATCTTCGTACATTGCGGCCTTTACGAAAAGCAGCACGCCGAGGCCCGTATCGCTGCATAGTCCCGTGGCCAGGCGGATGCCAAAGTCGTCCGGGAGCGGGGCATTTATCAGCACGAGGTCGTATTCCGCCTCGAGCAGCCTGCGGCGCGCCTCGCTGACGCTGCCGGCAAAATCCAGCGGCCAGTAGTCCGTCATGGGCAGGAGCGTGCGCATGGCGCTGTTGAATTTTTCTGAGGCCGAAACCACGAGCACGCCGTAGGTGCGCTCCCGAAATACCATGTCGCTCCCTCCCTTCGCCGGAATATGTCTTCGCTCAGCGCCCGAAATAGGCCCGGGCCACAGCCTCGGGCAGGTGCTCGGCTATGAACTCGCTCCTCTCCGCCGCGGCCGCGGCCTCAGCAAGCGAGGCGGGCAGGCGGCGGTAGCCGTCCAGGACGCTGGGCGGTGCGGTATAGAGGTTTATATCCGCCGGTTTGGGCAGATCAAGCCGCTTTTCAATGCCGTCCAGCCCAGCATGTATGAGCAGGGCAAAGGCGATGTAGGGGTTTGCCATGGGGTCCGCCGAGCGCAGCTCCGCACGCTTGAGCTCGCCCCGGGCCGCAGGGATACGGATGAGCTGGGAGCGGTTCTCGCTCGACCAGGTGATATACCTCGGCGCCTTGAAGCTGCCCAGGCGCGCGTAGGACGCCTCGCAGGGGTTCAGGAAGGCCGTCATGTCGTAGATCTTGTCGAGCACGCCCGCGATGACGTAGGGCATGGGGTCGAAGCCGCCCACCTCACCGCGCACAGACATGTTGATGTGCAGTCCGCTGCCCGCAAAGTTCGGCAGGGGCTTGGGTGAGAAGTCCGCGCACAGGCCGTTGCGCGCCGCTATGGTGCGCACCACGGCGCAGAAGGTCACCGCGTTGTCCGCCGCCGAGAGGGGGTCGGAGTAGCGGAAGTCTATCTCGTTCTGGCTCGGGCCCTCCTCATGGTGGGAGCCCTCCGGCCGGATGCCCATCTGCTCCAGCGTCAGGCAGACCTCGCGGCGGATGTTCTCGCCGCGGTCCTCGGGGGCTATGTCCATGTAGCCCGCGTGGTCGTAGGGGATGCGGGTCGGCTCGCCGTCCTCGTCGCGCTTGAAGATGTAAAACTCCATCTCGGAGCCGAAGGCGAAGGACACGCCCTGTTCATGAGCGCGATCTACAGCCTTGGCGAGTATGGAGCGGGTATCGGCCTCGAAGGGGGTGCCGTCAGGGTAAGTTATGTGGCAGAACATTCTTATTACCTTGCCCTGCTCTGAAAGCCAGGGCAGGAAGGTTAGGGTGGAGGTGTCCGGGTGCAGGAAAAGGTCGGAATGCACCTCGCCGCCAAAGCCCGCTATGGCTGAGGCGTCGATGGCTATACCGTACCTGAAAGCGCGTCCCAGCTCGTCGGGCAGTATGGCTATGTTTTTCTGCCTGCCGCGGATATCGCAGAAGGCAAGGCGCACGAACTTTACGTCCTCTTCTGCCGCGTACTGCATCACTTCGTCTGCGGTGTAATTCATAAGCCCTCCTTAAAAAGTGAAAAACGCTCATTCATATTGGGACACCTTGTCCTTGGATATGAATGAACGCCTTTGCCCATTAATATCGGAATGTTAGCACAATCCCAGACCCGCGTCAATGCTTTTTTGGCTGTAAGGACAAAATTTTAAATCAGCCTTGACATCTGACGCATATGCGGTATAATGCTTTTTTATAAAGGCAAAGGCGTCTCGGAGAGTGTTTTCCGCGACGCCTTTTTATTATTGTTATTAAAATTTTTAGTATATAAAGGTTTAGAGATGAAAGGAGAAACAGAGTATGAATTCGGTACCGGATTATTTCGGAAGCCTGGTGTTTGACGACAGGGCGATGAAGGCAAAGCTGCCCTTCGGAGTGTACGATTCGCTCAGAAAGACCATCGACGAGGGGGCCAGCCTGAATACGGATGTTGCCAACGCGGTGGCCGACGCAATGAAGGATTGGGCCGTGGAGCACGGGGCTACACATTTTACCCACTGGTTCCAGCCCCTTACTGGCATAACAGCCGAGAAGCACGACAGCTTTATAGCGCCATCGCCGGACGGCGGCGTCATAATGGAATTTTCCGGCAAAAACCTCATACAGGGCGAGCCTGACGCGTCGAGCTTCCCTTCAGGGGGACTGCGCGCTACCTTTGAGGCCCGCGGCTATACGGCGTGGGACCCTACCTCATACGCATTCATAAAGGATAAAACCCTCTGCATACCAACGGCCTTCTGCTCCTATGGCGGCGAGGCGCTGGATAAAAAGACGCCGCTGCTGCGCTCAATGCAGGCGCTGAATAAGCAGGCCATGCGGATAATGCGGCTCTTCGGCAATACCGATGTCAAATGTGTGCGCACCTGCGTAGGCCCCGAGCAGGAGTATTTCCTCATAGATAAGGATATGTATGAGCAGCGCAAGGATCTGGTGTTCTGCGGGCGGACTCTATTCGGAGCAAAACCGCCTAAGGGGCAGGAGCTGGACGACCATTACTTCGGAGCCATAAAGCCAAGGGTAGCTGCCTATATGGCAGAGCTGGATGAGGAACTGTGGAAGCTTGGGATACTGGCTAAGACAGAGCACAACGAGGTGGCCCCGTCGCAGCACGAGCTTGCGCCGATATATACCACCACGAACATCGCAACCGACCATAACCAGCTTACTATGGAAATAATGCAGAAGGTGGCCTCCAAGCATGGCCTAGTATGCCTGCTGCACGAAAAACCCTTCGCCGGGGTAAACGGAAGCGGCAAGCACAACAACTGGTCCATAGCTACCGATACCGGGGTGAACCTTTTAACCCCGGGCGAAACGCCCCATGAGAACGCTCAGTTCCTGCTGTTCCTCGTAGCCGTCATACAAGCGGTGGACGATTATCAGGATCTGCTCAGGCTGTCTGTAGCTACAGCCGGAAATGACCATCGTCTCGGGGCAAATGAGGCGCCGCCTGCCGTAGTTTCCATGTTTTTGGGCGATGAGCTCACGGCGGTACTGGATGCCATAGAGAAGGACGAACCCTACAGTGGAGTGGAAAAGACCGTCATGAAGCTGGGCGTGCATACACTGCCCCGGTTCATACGTGATACAACGGATCGAAACCGTACATCTCCCTTCGCCTTTACGGGCAACAAGTTCGAGTTCCGCATGCTGGGCTCATCTGACAGCATAGCCTGCGCCAACATCATGATAAATGCCGCCGTTGCGGAGTCCCTGAGACAGTATGCCGATAAGCTGGAAGGCGCGGAGAATTTTGAGGGTACATTGCACGACCTTATACGCAGCATTGTAAAGGAGCACAAGCGGATATTGTTCAACGGCAACGGCTATGATGATGAATGGCTGAAGGAGGCGGAAAGCCGCGGACTGTTGAATCTTCGGACTACGCCGGATGCACTGCCTGCCATGCTGGAGAAGAAGAACGTGGATATGCTGATGCGGCACAGGGTTTATTCCAGGGCCGAGATACAGGCGCGCTACGAGATAATTCTGGAGAATTACTGCAAGACTGTCAATATTGAAGCGCTGACCATGGTAGACATGGCGCGCAAGGAGATACTGCCCGCAGTTGCCGCATACGAAAAGGATCTGGCGGATACCCTCGAGGCAAAGCTAAAGATGCTGCCGGAGCTTACAGGAAGGTATGAGAGAAGGACTATAGCAAAGCTTTCCGGGCTTGTGGATGAGATAGATGCTGCGGCGGAGGAGCTTGACAGCGCCACCATCAGGCTAAAGACCATAAACGACGTGGCAGAAGCATCGTACTATATACGGGACGTTATACTGCACAAAATGGCCGAACTCAGGGTAGTGTGCGACGAGGCCGAGATGCTTACGGCTGAGAAGTACTGGCCATTTCCCACATACGAAAAGCTACTGTTCGGAGTAAGGTAGAAACGTAATACAAAAGCAGCGCAGCCAGAGGTATTGATGATTTGGCTAATCGAAAACCCCATGTTCCGCATTGGAGCATGGGGTTTTTGAAAAAAGCTCGGTGGCCTCTCTGTGCCGGGCATAAAGGCGATTGCATGCCGGAGTATTTGTGAAAGCGTCCGTCTGTTCCGGTCTGCATAACTACAGGTATGCTATATTGAATGTATTTTCCAGCAAGGACGCACTTTCGCTCCGGATTTACCGCTGATCATTTGCAAAAAAAAGTGGCCCATCGGGGTGGACGATGGGCTGATACTGTTATTTTACATAATCCACGTGCAGCAGTTCGTGTGTCCTGTCTTTAAGTATGCCGCTGTACAGTTCCTCCATGAGGGGATTTTCTTCCGAGCGGCGTATGAGACACATTCTGTCGTTTCGGTACAGGGATTCGGAGCGCTGTCTTCGCTCACCGGATTTTGCGAACGGCTGGCCTGCACCGGATACGCAGCCGCCGGGACATGCCATTACCTCCACCATGTGGTAGCTGACCTCGCCCTCTTCTATGCGGTGGATGAGTTTATCGGTGTTTTCCAGGCCGCTGACTATGGCGATCTTTATCTCCTCGCCGTTATGGGTGATGCTGCACTCCTTGAGGCCTGCTATATCGCGGACGCCGGAGTTGGCAATGGAACGTATCGCGCCTGCGGATTTGTCATCGGAGAGCCTTCTTAGCACCGCTTCGGTAACGCCGCCTGATGCGCCGAATATCAGGCCGGCGCCGCTGCTCATGCCGAAGGGCATACTAACGGCCTCTGGTTCCAGCTCGTCAAAGCGTATGCCGCTTTGACGTATCATCTGGATTATTTCCTGGGAGGTTATTACATAGTCTACGTAGGGCGTGCCGTTCTTGTCCCTGAATTCGTCACGCATGGCCTCGAATTTTTTGGCGGTACAGGGCATTATGGCGACGGATACAACCCGCTTTCCGCAATTGCCGAAGTATTCCTTTATTACGGAACCGAACATCTCCATTGGAGAGCGGCAGGTGGAAATATTTTCCAATATCTCAGGGTGACGGGTTTCCGCAAAGCGTATCCAGGCCGGGCAACAGGAGGTGTAGAGGGGCAGCTTGCCGCCTGTCTCGAGGCGCTCAAGGAATTCACTGCTCTCTTCAAGCACCGTAAGGTCGGCGCTGGTGGAGGTGTCGAACACCTCGTCAAAGCCCATGCGGCGCAGGGCGGCTACAAGCTTGCCCATGGCAAGGTCGCCGTATTTTTCGTTAAAGGTCTTGCTTACACCTGTGCGTACGGCAGGGGCGATCTGAGCGATTACGCGCGTATTACTATCCGCAAGGTCTTCCCATAGCCGCTCGGTGTCCTTTTTTACGACGATAGCGCCGGTGGGGCAGACGGCGGCGCACTGGCCGCAGCCCACGCAGCCGGACTCCGCCATGGGCCTGCCGAATGCGGGGGAGACTACCATATTCGCGCCGCGGTATGCGAAATCTATGGCGCCCACGTGCTGCACCTCATTGCACATTCTTACGCAGTCGCCGCAGAGTATGCATTTGCTGTGATCGATGGAGATACAGGGGGAGGAACAGTCCGGGTCGGGCTTTGTCTGTGCGTTTGGGAAGCGCACCCCGGTTATGTGAAAGCGCTGTGCAAGCTGCTGGAGCTTGCAGTCGCTGCTCTTTTCGCAGGTGGTGCAGTCGCGGCAATGATTTGCAAGCAACAGTTCCAGTATATTCCTGCGATATTTCCTCAGGCGCGATGTGTTGGTGTATATTGTCATTCCGGCCTTGGGAGGGGTGGAGCAGGCGGCGTGTATATTGCCCCTGTCGTCCTCTACCATGCACATGCGGCATGCGCCGTATACGGAAAGCTCGGAGTAGTAGCAGAAGGTGGGCAGCTCGATGCCTGTCCTGCGTATCACTTCGAGAAGGTTCTTTTCCTCGCCGGTAAGCTCGATGGGTATGTTGTCTATGGTCATAAACTTTCCGGTCATGGTTACGCCTCCTTTACAGCGCCGAAGCTGCAGTTTTCTATGCAGGCGCCGCATTTGACACATTTGGCGGCGTCTATAGTGAAAGGCTGCCTTATGACGCCGGATATGGCGTTTACGGGGCAGCTGCGCGCGCACTTGGAGCAGCCTTTACATACCTCGGGATCGATGTATATGCGCCTGAGCTTGGAGCAGTTGTGGGTGGGGCAGTATTTGTCCCGCACGTGTGCAAGGTATTCCTCGCGGAAATTCCTGATGGTGCTTACTACCGGGTTGCCTGCGGTCTTGCCCAGGCCGCAGAGGGCAGTGGAGGATATTGTGTCCGCAAGCTCCAGAAGCAGGTCTATGTCCTCCTCGCGACCGTTGCCCGCGACTATGCGCTCGAGTATCTCCAGCATGCGGCGGGTGCCTTCGCGGCAGGGCACGCACTTGCCGCAGCTTTCGTTCTGAGTGAAGTGCATGAAAAAGCGCGCTACTTCCACCATGCAGGTGCTGTCATCCATTACCACAAGGCCGCCGGAACCTATCATAGCGCCCGCTTTTTTGAGGGAATCGAAGTCCAGAGGCATATCCAGGTGGTCTTCAGCAAATGTAAGGCAGCCGCCGGAGGGCCCGCCTATCTGTACTGCTTTGAACTTCGCACCGCCGCGCATGCCGCCGCCTATGTCGAATATGACTTCCCTTAGGGTGGTGCCCATAGGCACCTCAATAAGGCCGGTATTGCTTATATTGCCGGTGAGGGCGAAGGCCTTGGTGCCGGGGCTGGTAGGGGTGCCGAAGGATCGGAACCACTCGATGCCGTTGTTTATTATGGGAGCTACGTTGGCAAAGGTTTCAACGTTATTCAGCACCGTGGGGCAGTCAAAGAGGCCGTGTTCTACGGTGCGCGGGGGCTTTACGCGTGGCATTCCGCGCTTGCCTTCTATTGAGGCGGTAAGGGCGCTGCCTTCGCCGCAGACAAAGGCGCCTGCGCCGCGGTTTATATGGAGATGGAAGCGCTTTCCGGAGCCGAGGATATTGTCGCCTAAAAGTCCTGCGGAGGTGTCCTGCTCGATGGCCATCTTCAGCCGCTCCACCGCCAATGGGTACTCGGCGCGGACGTATATATAGCCTTCGGTAGCCCCGCAGGCTATACCTGCTATCATCATGCCCTCTATCATTCTGTGGGGGTCGCCCTCCATAACGGAACGGTCCATAAATGCGCCGGGATCCCCCTCGTCGCCATTGCAGACTATGTATTTTTGTTCCGTCTTCTGACGGGCTACCTGCGCCCATTTTTTGCCCGTAGGATAACCGCCGCCGCCGCGGCCTCGGAGACCTGAATCCTCCATGAGTTTTATCACGGAATCCGGAGTCATATCGAAAAGCACCCTTTCAAAGGCGGAATAGCCGCCGATCGCAAGGTACTCGGGAAGCGAGGTGGCGTCGATATGGCCGCAGTGCTCCAGCACGAGACGGGTCTGCTTTTTATAGAATGGTATATCCTCCTGACGGGGATAGCTTACGCCGTCCTTATGATAGCTGAGCCGTTCGACTATCTCGCCGTTCATTACGGTCTTTTCCACTATCTCTTCGCAGTCCTCAAGCTTTACCTTGGTGTAAAGGTAGCCATAGGGTTCTATGCGCACGAGGGGACCCATCTCGCAGAAGCCGTGGCAGCCGCTCTTTTTAAGGCCCACGGTCTTCACATTGCTGCTATCGCAGCCGTCATGACCGTGACTGTGATGCTCATGATCGAGTTCGACTTGACAGTACAGTCCCTTTTCGTCTATAAGCTCCTTGAGCCTGGCGTAAATATCCAGTGAACCGCCTGCGACGCAGCCTGTGCCCGCGCAGACGAGTATCTTTAATGACTGCGAAGAAAAGGCGGCGGAGTATGCCCTCCGTGCTGAGATAAGGTCTATCCTGCTTTTTAGCCTATACATATGTTAATCCTCCTTATTGCGGAGCCCGGCTATAAGTTCGCTGGCCTTGTCAGGGGTCATGGAAGGGTGCACCGTGTCATTTACGGTAAGCACCGGAGCAAGACCGCATGCGCCGAGACAGCTCACGGTATCCAGAGTGAACATCAGGTCGTCTGTAGTGTGCTTGCTTTCTGATAAGCCCAGTTCATTGCGAAGCCGCTCCAGTATCGGAATGGACTTTCTTACATGGCAGGCGGTGCCGTCGCAAACCTTGATGACGTATTTCCCCTTTGGCTCGAGGGAAAAGTTCTCGTAAAACGTTGCGACGCTGTAAAGCCGCGCCTCGCCTACGTTGAGTCGTTTTGCCATATAGGGGAAAGCCTCCTGCGGCAGATAGTGGTAGTGCTCCTGTACATCCTGAAGGATAGCGATGGTATTCCGCGGCGCGCAGTCGTGCGCTTCCAGTATCCTGTCAAGCAGGGCATAATCAAATCCTGAGCTCATCATACACCTCCGCGATAATGAGAAATTATATGGTATGTCTATGTTTTAACATACATATCATATATATGCAACATAAAGAATTTTACTCAAAACGTGAATCAGATAGAAAAATACAGAAAAAATAATATTTGTTGGAGGAAAAAAGAATTTTCGCTGCAATCAACATGACTAAATGCAGGAAATGAGTCGTTAAAAAATACTGAAAATACTGGATATTAGATTCGTGATACGAGAATGCAGCTGTAAATTTGCAGGATTTGCGTCATGTGGTTTCGCAGGAGAGGATGATATGGAGCTTATGAATAACCATGCATATATTTATTTATGAATATATTATAAAAAACTATATAAATATAAGCGCCGCTTTTAGCGGCGCTTCGGCATACATTCTATCAATGCGTTTTCCAGCGTCAGCGTATCGGGCTGCTGCTCGGCTATTTTTAAATAGGCGATATTCGCGAAATTCCTCATGTTTTTGATTATCTCTGCCCTCGAGTAGCGAAGAGCTGCCTCATAAGCTTTTTTTTGCGGATATTTATCGCCGGTGAGCCGCAGGACGCGTTCGCGGTTAAGCCCCTGATCTATATACGTCCGGGCGGTGAGCATGGAGCGGAAGCACTTTTCCATGAATCCGGCAATGCCGAAGGTGCTTTCGCCGTCAGACAGCATCTGGCGGTATGCCCTTATGCCGTCCTGAGCCTTGCCGGATAGTAGATAGTCCTGCATGTCGAATATGCGTACCTCGAGGCTGCGGGTGACGCAGGCGGATATGGCCTCGCGGGTAAGCTCGTTGCCACGGCCAACGTAGTCTGCAGCCTTTGTAAGCTCGTTGTTCAGGGTGGCGATGTCAGTGCCGGCGAGGCTTACGATGTGTTTTGCCGCGGCTTCTGTTATTGTCACATTGAGCCGCTTGCCCTGCTGATATACCCACTTTGCCGCCTCATAGTCCCTGAATGGAGCAAAATCTACCAGCCGGTTTTCGGCCTTCAGGGCCTTGACTATGCCGAGCTTTTCGTTGGCCTTGCCCCGAATAAAAAATATAAGGAGCGTGTAGTCGGGTATGCCCGGCAGGTATGATGTCAGCTTTCTGGCGTCGCTGTCGGCGGGCAGTGTTTTGCAGACGACGATGCGCCGCTCCCCGAAAAAGGGCAGCGTTTCACAGGCGGAGATAATGTCATCGGCTTCAGCCTTTTCGAGTACCTGCAGATTCAGGTCGCGGGTGGCCTCATCAAGCGATGAGGTAAGGCTTTTAAGGGCGCTTTCCTTTACGAACTCCTCTTCGCCGTGCAAGGCATATGCGCCCTTTAGCGAGCCGGTCTTTATGCTCTTGAAAAAAGTCATATAATCCATATGAGCATTATACCATAAATCCAAACTACAGCATACACAGCACAGCCGCAAACAGCGATGCGGCGCATACGGCGTACTTTTTTGAGGGGGAAACCAGCGGCTGGTCTGATACCGCGAAGCAGGCGAGATACACGAATAAGCAGGCAAGCGGCGTTATGGCAGCCTGCTTTACCGCGAATGACACGGAGGATATGGCGTTCGCCGCTTCTGTCATTACGCCGGTGAGAAACATCGGGATAAAAGACAGCGCCTTTGCCGCGGCGGGTAAAATTATGCCTATGAGGTTCACAGCCATGGCGGAAAGGAATACGAAGGGCACCATGGGAAGTATCAGAGTATTGGCGAACAGCCCGAGTACGGGGATCGTGCCGAAGTAGTATACGGATAAAGGCAATGTGCCGAGGGTGCCGCAGACGGACAGCGCTGTCATTTGCGCTATGGGCGGCGGAAGAAAGGAAAGCAGATCCGTTACCGGGCGCATGAGAAGGGATATCATTATCACCGCGCCGAAGGAAAGCTCGAAGCCTATGCTGTACAGCGCGGTCGGGTCGGCAAGGAGTATGACTATGGCGCTGAAGGCGATTCCGGAGGGCATGTCATACCGTCTGCCGGCAGCGGCCGCATATAGGCTGCAAAGGCTCATCACGCTGGCGCGGATAAGAGAGGAGGGGAAGGCGGCAATGGCGCAATAGGCAAACAACACTACAATCGAAATATAAAACTTCACCTTGGGTAGCGCCCGCCGTGCGAGCCGGTTTAGCGCGCCCGCTACGAAGGAAACGTGCAGGCCGGAGAGAGCCAGTATATGGGCAATACCGCAGGAACGGAAGGCGGCGTATACGGAATCCGATATGCCGCCTTTTACGCCCCAGAGCATGGCGTTGAGAAGGGGCGCGTGTTCCCCGAACAGGGAGGCGCACGCAGAGGAAAGCCCGGCGCGCATGTGCTCGAAGGGATACATCAGACCGTAGGGCAGACTTACAGGGCCGAACAGTGTGCGCAAAAGTCCCGCTGCGCAGCCGAATGCAAACAGTGCGGCGCCCTTGAAGCCAAAGTAGATGCCGATACCCGAAAAGAGGGGAAAAAGGCACAGGGCCATAATAAGCCCTGTGCCTGAAACGCTGCCGGAGAGGAAGATGCCCACAGCTATGCCCAAGCCCATGCAGACCATGGGCCTGTAATGGAAGATGACGTGCTCCGGCGTCTCCATAATGCCCGGATTAGCCCTTGTAGGCTACGACCTCGATCTCAACAAGGCCGCCGGCGGGGAGCTTGGATACCTGGAAGCAGGAACGGCCGGGGAATTCAGAGCCGAAGTAATCCCCGTAGATCCTGTTCACGGCCGCGAAGTCGTTGAGGTCAACCAGGAATATGGTGGTTTTGAGGATGTCCTTCATGGTAGCTCCCGCGGTCTTGAGAACGTTGTCTATATTGACAAGAGCCTGATGGGCCTGAGCCTCAACGCCTTCCGCGAGCTTGCCTGTAGCGGGATCTATGCCCAGCTGGCCGGAGGTGAATATAAAGCCGTTGGCTTCGCAGGCATGGCTGTAGGGGCCGAGGGCGGCGGGGGCGCTATCGCATTTGATGATGTTTTTCATGGGAGTTCTCCTTTTGATTTATGTATTATGTAACGAAAAGTGACCTTTAATTGGTAAAATAATGGTATCACCGACCGAGTAGGCCTGTCAACTATGGACGGCGGCGGTTTTCTTCAGCTGTCGGTTCCACATGATAAGGCCGTCTTCGCCGGTATCCATGTAGTACTTCTTGCGCCTGCCTGCCACTTCAAAGCCGAGAGAAGCGTAGAGGTTTTGGGCGACGGTGTTGCTTATTCGCACCTCCAGCGTCATGCTGTCCGCATGATGCAGCAGAGCAGTGCTGATTAGCTCAAGCATAAGGAGCTTTCCGTAGCCGCGGCCCCGGTATTCGGGATCCACAGCCACATTCGTCACATGGGCCTCGCCAAACATTATCCACATTCCCCCGTATGCTATCACGCGGCCGTCCTCCTCGCCTACACGGTAATGGGCGATGCTGTTGCGCAATTCACTATAAAGGGAACTCTCCGACCAGGGGGAGCGAAAGCATATCCGTTCCAGCTCTGCTATGCGGGGAACGTCATTTTTCTGCATTGGCCTGAAGGCTATCATTTGTTCCTCTCCTTTGCGAGACGTTCGGCCTGAGAGGGGCGGAGATAGAGGGGCAGCGCCTCGGCAGCGGTTTCGCCCCGTATCAGATTATCGTATGCCGCAAGGCCTATCCTGTCAGCGATTATGTCGTTGCCCTCCGCAAAGCGGGCATTGGGTAAGGCATTGAGTATGCGTTCGCGGTGCATGACGGCTCCGTCGCCTGCCATGAGTATGCCGTCCGGCAGGGTGGACAGCAGATCGTCTATCACCACCGCCATGGGTTCCGGCGAAAATCCCTCGTACTTCACCATGGCATAGCCGTTGCCGTTGCGGCAGTCCAATAGGGCACAGGCGTTATCGATGCCGTACAGCAGCCCTTCGAGGGAGCTTGCGGCCGCCACGGGCTTGCCGAAGGCCGCGGCCATTGCGTTGGCTGCGCATATACCTATGCGGACACCGGTAAAGGAGCCGGGACCTGCATCCACGCCGAAGGCGTCCATATCTTCGGGGGTGTAGCCGGCAGTTTGCAATGCCTTTTCGCAGAGGGGCATTATTGTCTCGGAATGTGTTCGGCCATGAACTCCGACCTCCCGGGATAATACCTGGCCGTCCTTTATAACAGCGGCTGAGGCTATGGGGCCGGAGGTGGAAAGGGAAAGCATCAGCATTTTATATTCTCCAGAAGATCTTGGTATTTTTTGCCATAGGGTATGAATGTGAACGTCCGCGCTTCGGCGCCTGAACCTGTGATGTGCAGCTCCAGCCGCTCACTTGGCAGCGCGCCGGGTACGTTTTCGCACCACTCCATGATTATAACGGCAGGGCGGGAGAGATAGTCGTCAAAGCCTATGGCATAAAGCTCGTCCTCGCTGCTCAGCCTGTATGCGTCAAAGTGAAGCAAGGAAAGCCTGCCGCCGTGCTCACGGACTATGGTGAAGGTAGGGCTCTGTATATTGTCTATGCCCAACCCCTCGGCTACTGCCTTTGTAAAGGTGGTCTTGCCCGAGCCGAGATCGCCGAACAGCGCTATAAACGCTCCGGGGAAAAGCAGCGGCGCTATGCTTTTGCCTATGCGGGCCGTGTCCTGCTCGCTTATGTTTTCAAGGGTAAGCTCCATCAATCGAATGTTCCTTTCGCTTTAAGCTCTTCCCGGAAGTCCAGCAGCCTGTTCTGCTCTATGGCCTCGCGTATCTGCTCCATGAGCCTGAGAGAAAAGCGCAGGTTGTGGGTGGTTATGAGCTGTGCCGCCAGTATCTCCTTACATTTTACAAGGTGGCGTATATACGCCCTTGTAAAGCCGTTCTTGCAGGCGTAGCAGTCGCAGCCCTCCTCGATAGGCGTGAAGTCGTGCTCAAAGGAGGCGTTTCGCAGCATTTTTTTGCCGCTTCCCGTGAGCGCAAGGCCGTTTCTCGCTATACGGGTCTGGAGTACGCAGTCGAACATGTCTATGCCGCGTACAGCGCCCTCCACCAGACAGTCGGGGCTGCCCACGCCCATAAGGTAGCGGGGCTTGTTTGCGGGCATATAGGGCATCATCTGCTCCAGCATATCGTACATCATTTCCTTGGGCTCGCCCACTGAAAGACCGCCGATGCCATAGCCCGGCAGGTCGAGGGAAGCGAGGAATTTTGCGCTCTCTATCCTGAGGTCTGCGAACATGCCGCCCTGAACTATGCCGAAGAGCGCCTGATCCGGGCGGGTATGCGCCTTCTTGCAGCGCACGACCCAGCGATGGGTGCGCTCCATTGCAGCTATGGTGTATTCCCGGTCGGAGGGATAAGGGGCGCATTCGTCGAACGCCATGGCGATATCCGCGCCAAGGGCTTCCTCTATCTCCATTACAAGCTCGGGGGTGAAGAAATGCCTGCGCCCATCCAGAAGGGAGCGGAACTCAACGCCGTCCTCTTTTATTTTATTGGCGGAGGCGAGGCTGAACACCTGAAAGCCGCCGCTGTCGGTAAGTATGGGCTTGTCCCACCGCATGAACTCATGCAGGCCGCCCGCCTCTTTTATAAGCTCGTGACCGGGCCTCTCAAAGAGGTGATATGTGTTTGACAGTATTATCATAGAGCCAACTTCCTTGACGTCCCGTGGAAGCATGGCCTTTACCGTGGCCTGTGTGCCTACCGGCATATAGCAGGGGGTCTCTATTACTCCGTGCGGGGTGTGCAGCCTGCCCCGGCGGGCGCCGGACTGCTTGCAAACGTGCAGAAGCTCGTATTTGAAGTCGAATTTATCTTGCATGTGTAAGCTCCGTTATCATTTATAGTATAAGCATGGCGTCTCCGAAGGAGAAAAAGCGGTACTTTTCCTCTACGGCATGCTTGTAGACGTCAAGCATTTCTTCCCTTGTGCAGAGGGCGGAAACCAGCATGAGCAGCGTTGATTCGGGCAGGTGAAAGTTGGTTATGAGCTTGTCCACTGCCTTGAATTTGTAACCTGGAGTGATAAATATGTCGGTCCAGCCCTTTTTGGCGTGCACTATTCCCTCGTCGTCCGTAACGCTTTCAAGCGTGCGGCAGGATGTGGTGCCCACGGCGAATACTCTGCCGCCCCTGGCCCGCGCCTCGTTGATGGCCCTTGCCGCCTCCTCACTGCATTCATAGTACTCCGAGTGCATGTGGTGATCCTCCACGTTGTCCTCGGATACGGGGCGGAAGGTGCCGAGACCGACGTGCAGCAGCACGTCAACGATGGTTACTCCCTTTTTGCGTATATCATCCAGAAGCTCGGTAGTGAAGTGCAACCCGGCCGTGGGAGCAGCGGCGGAGCCGTTTTCTTTTGCGTATACCGTCTGATAGCGCTCCTTACCGGCGGTCCGCTCGGTTATATAGGGAGGCAGGGGCATTTCGCCGGCCCGATCCAGTATTTCTTCGAATACTCCATCGTAGTTCAGGCGTACTATTCTGCCCCCGTCCTCGGTGCTATCGAGGATAGTTGCGGAAAGCTCGTCGTTTATCTTGAAGGTGAGCCCGGTCTTTGCCCGCCTTCCGGGGCGGACAAGGCATTCCCAGCGGTTTTCGTCGAGGCGGCGGAGCAGCAGAAGCTCCATTGCGCCGCCGGTATCCTCCCGATAGGCGTGGAGCCTCGCGGGTATGACCCGGGTGATATTGCGCACCAGAACGTCTCCGGGCCTGAAGTAATCCAGTATGTCGGTAAATACACCGTCCCGTATAGTCTTATTCGCCCTGTCATAGACCAGCAGTCTCGATGCGCTGCGGACGGCCGCAGGGGACTGGGCTATCAGCTCTTTGGGCAGATCGTAGAAAAAGTCGCTTGTTTTCAAGATGTTATCTCTCCTTAGTTCATCGCTTTATTATATTGCAAAGGGCATAACAAAACAAGGGGCTGCCGCATTATGCGGCGGCCCCGTCCGGCATTATATACCTTACTTCATTTCCTTCTGGAAGTTGCTGTATACGTCCTTGAGCATTTCGATTATGGGGAGGTGGTAGGGGCAGCGGCTCTCGCACATTCCGCATTCAATGCAGGCGTTAGGCTCTACGGCCATTCCCTTATAGCGGCCTATGGCCCAGTCCTTCAGGCCGTAACGGGTGAGATAGCCGTTGATAGTAAAGCAGAAGGAGATGTTTATGCCCATGGTGCAGGGCTGGCAGTAATTGCAGCGGCGGCAGAACTGGTTGCCCAGGGTGTCGCGTATGTTCTGCACTTCCCTGAGCTCCTCCTCCGAGATGGGGGTGGGATCGCAGGCTGCGGCAGCGTTCTGCTTAAGCTCGTCCTCGCTTGCCATGCCGGGTATATTGACGGTTATGTCCTTATTGGAGGCTATAAAGCGCATGGCGAGGGGCGCGTTCTCTATAGCGCCGCCGGCCAGAGGCTTCATACAGATAAAGCCCTTGCCCTTTTCGGCGCACTTTTTGATTAGGTCAGCCGCCTGAAGCTCTACGAAGTTGTAGGGGAACATTATGGTCTCCACCCAGTCCATATCAAGGGCCATCTCAAAGGTGGCTACCTCATGGGCGGTGACGCCTATATGGCCTATCTTGCCCGCCGCCTTTGCTTCCAGCAGGGCCTCCAGCGCGCCGCCTTCGCCGGTGACTATATTCATCTGGGCAGGGGGTGCGTTATGTACCTGATACAGGTCGATATGGTCGGTGCGGAGGTTTTTAAGGCTGGTCTCTATATCCTTTTCCATTGCTTCCTTCGTGCGGGCCATGCTCTTGGTGGCGAGAACGAACTTATCGCGGATACCTTCCATGGCTATGCCGAGGTATTCCTCGCTTACGGTATAGCCGCGGGCGGTGTCTATGTAGTTGACGCCGTACTCCGGGAGCTTGTGTATGAGGGCAGTGGCCTCTTCCTGTGTGATGCGCTGGATCGGTATGCCGCCGAAGCCGAGGCGGGAAACCTTCAAGCCGGTGCTGCCGAGATTAGTGTACTCCATGCTGTTCCTCCTGAATATTATTGCTGTTATTGTCCGATATATAAGGCGGGGAGACTACTGGTCTTCCTCCCAGCCCTTGCATACGTCTATCCAGCCCCTTGAGCGGGAAGCCCTTTCAAGTTCATCGCAGGTGAGCCTGACCGCGCTTGCGGCACTGCCTGCGGCGGGGAATACGGTATCGAACCGTTTTAGTGAGACGTCAAGATATACGGGGACGCTGTCCGGCACTGCGAAGGGGCATACGCCGCCAACCGCATGGCCGGTGTACTGCAGCGCGTCCTCATGGGTGAGCATATGGGGCTTTACGCCGAACCGGGCGCGGTATTTTTTGTTGTCCACCTTTGCATCCCCGGCCATGAGCACAAGTATGCAGCCGCATTCTTCGCTCTGGAAGGAGAGGGTCTTGGCTATGCGGGCGGGTATGACTCCCACTGCCTCGGCCGCTTCCGCAACGGTGGCGGTGGAGATGCCGAATTCCTTTATCCTGTCCTCAAGGCCGTAGCTCCTGAGGTATTCCCTAACCTTATCGACGGACATATATATTCCTCCCAAGCTTTATTATCTGTACATATCAGTATATCGAAATTCCGTACTGACTGCAAATGCTGTCGCAAAGCTGCTCAACATAGGGAGTGTATGCGTCGAGGTTTTCCTTGTTTTCCTTCTGTATGGCGTCCAGAAGCTCCTTGGCGGCAGCCTTGAGGGTATCGTAGCTGCTCTTGTCTATCAGCTCGCGGCAGTTGTTCATTATGCTGTAAGCCTTGCTGTAAGCGATATTGGCCCGGTTGAGCTCATCGGCTATAAGTGCCCGGTGGGCCTCTACCTGCTCTTCTATAAAACTGACGTCATTCTCGGAATCCAGATTTACGCTCTGCCCCCAGACTTCCTTGACTATTTTTTCTATTCGGGATACATACAGGCAGTAGCAGTCCCGGCCCAATATATCCATGGCTTTACCCTCCAAAGTATAGCGGGAAAGCTGGCTCATATCCATGCGCAGGGCTACCAGCGCCAGAGAGGATATCTGCTTTATGCTGAGGTTGGTCATTATGTTGGCCTCAACGGCGGAGTAGATGGAGGGTATATTGGCTATCTGGTCGGTATCCTTGAGCTGCTTGAGTATGGCGGTCAGCATGCGCTGTTGCCGGTCTATACGTGCTATATCAGACGAGCCCTTGCGCTGGCGGCAGTAGTCCAGCACGCCCTGCCCGTCCAGATGCTGCATTCCGGGGTGCAGCTCCCGGCCGTTCATCTTTACCTCTATATCCACGTCGTAGTCCACGCCGCCCATAGCATTTACTACTTCTTTTACTACGTTCATATTGAAGCCGCAGTAGTAGCCGATCTTTACTCCCATCAGCTTTTCAACCGTCGCTATGGAGTACTCAAAGCCCTTCTTCTGCGCGCCGCCGCCCTCTGAAAAGGCGTTGTTTATCTTGGAATAGGGGCTGCTGGGGTTGGCTACGTTGCCGTTGGCGTTGTAAATCTTGACATAGCTGTCGCGTGGTATTGAAACCATGCATACGTCGTTGTTCGAGAAGTCGATGGATACAAGTATCATGGTATCCGTGCGGAAGGTCCCCCAATTCTCCCGCTCGGTGCTCTCATCGATGCCGAGGAGAAGTATATTGGTGCGGTTGGACATGAACTCGGCGTCCGCCTGACCGGAAAGAAGCGACTCCTGATCCGGAGTGGGGGATGGCTGCGGACCTTCATCGGCAGGAGCGGGAGCGGTTTCCACAGGCGCGGGGGTACCCTCGGGCAGTGTGCTTTCAAAGAGGTTTTCAGGGTTATTTATGTCCGTGTAGAATTTTAACGCAAAAATCGCCGCTATTGCAAGCAGCGCAAGTACTATTACCATAATTATCAGCAGCTTTGAACTGCCCTTCTTTTTTCTCCTGTGCTCCATAGTTCAGTTTTCCTCAAAATTTTATTCATTACATTATACAACAGCATCAGACATAATTCTATAAATAATAAGTTAACTTTATGACTTTTGTAGGACAAAAGGTTATAATATCATCGGATACTGTAAAAGGAGGATACGCCCACGGAAAAACTGGAAAGGGAATTCTACATTATGGACACGCTGAGCATAGCGCGGGAACTGATAGGCTGCACGCTGGTATCGATCAGCGGCGAAGGCACTACGGCCGGGCGCATAGTCGAGGCGGAGGCGTATCTCGGCAAGGCGGATTCTGCCGCTCACGCCTTCCGGGGAAGAGTGGACGGCCGCACGGAGGTTTTGTACAGACAGGGCGGGTATGCCTATGTATTCCTCATATACGGTATGTATAGCTGTTTTAATGTATCCACAGGTCCTGAGGGCGTTCCGGAGTGTGTGCTGATACGGGCGCTGGAGCCTTTAGAGGGCATCGAGCTGATGCGCTCACGCCGGGGAAGGGAAAAGCTTACCGACCTTTGCAGCGGCCCGGGCAAGCTGTGCCAGGCCATGGGGATAAGCCGGGAACAGTATGGCACAGACCTTACCCGGGACAGGCTTTTTATACTGCCGAAGAAGCCGGACGACGTACCTGAGATAGCCGCCACGCCGCGGATAAACGTAGAATACGCCGCGGAGCATAAAGCAATGCCGTGGCGCTTCGTGGATAAAAACAGCCGGTATCTTTCGGTAAAGCTCAAATAAAATGGAACATATAAATTAAAAGTGCTGAAAAAGTGGCTCGATGCCGCTTCTTCAGCACTTTTGCTATTATGTCCGCGAGGGCCCTGCTATTACAGTTCTCTGGACTTGTTGGTAGCGGCCTGCACGGCATTTATGGCTGCGGCGCGGAAGCCCATTTCTTCCAATACCTGGCAGCCGGTGATGGTGGTGCCGCCGGGGGAGGATACCATGTCTTTAAGCTGTGCGGGGTGCATGCCGGTTTCAAGTATCATCTTGGCGGTGCCCATTACGGTCTGGGCAGCAAGGCGGTAAGCGGTTGCGCGGGGAAGACCCTCCAGGACGCCGCCGTCCCCCAACGCCTCTATGAATTCCGCAACGAAGGCTGGACCGGAGCCGGAGAGGCCGCATGCCGTGTCGATGAGGTGCTCGTTCATCCACTCGACGATGCCTATGGAGCCGAAGAGTTTCTCTGCAAAAGCCTTCTCATCGGCGGTGAGGTCGGTCTCGCTGCATAGAGCGAAGGCGCCGGCATTTACGAGGGCGGGGGTATTAGGCATAGTGCGAAGCACACGGATGTTGCCCGCTATCATCTTGCGGAGGCGTTCAACGGTAACGCCGGCCATGATGGAGATGACTGCCTTGCCGTCCATGGTGCTGCCGAAACCTGCAAGGGCGGGGGCCGCATATTGGGGCTTGACGGCCAATACCGCTATGTCGGCGGCGCGGCCCAGCTCCTCGTTGTCCTTGACTATATTGCAGCCAAGGGCAGCGTATTTTTCCTTTATCTTGTCAGACATATCGGATACATATACCTGCTTGGGGTCGAGAACGCCCGCGTTTATAGCGCCGGAGAGTATCGCTCCTCCCATCGCGCCTGCACCCAGAAAACCAATCTTCATAATGATGTCCTCCTGAATATTTTAGTTAATTTAATAATAAACGATAGTGTAAAAAAGCACAATGGGGGGCATAGCCCCCCTAAAGTAGTGCATTTGTTTAGCACCCGCAGCCGTTCTTGGGATACTCGGAGTCGGCGTCGCTGTAGTCGTCGAAGCTCTGCTCGGTACGGTTGATTATCTCGTCCTGAAGCTCCTTGCTCAGGTTGCGGAAATGATCGCTGTAACCTGCAACGCGGACGATGAGGTCTTTGTACTCCTCAGGATTGGCCTGGGCAGCCAGCAGCGTCTTGCGGTCGATGACGTTGAACTGGATGTGGTGGCCATCCATGTTGAAGTAGGCCCGGATAAGGTTGGCAAACTGGTCGAGTCCGGTGTCGCCCGCAAGGACTGAGGGTGTGAACTTCTGGTTGAGCAGCGTACCGCCCGTGGAAAGCTGATCCATCTTGGCGCAGGAGTTGATAACGCCGGTGGGGCCATAGATGTCTGCGCCCTTTTCGGGGGATATTCCCTCGGATACAGGCTTGTGCGCAAGGCGGCCGTTGGGGGAGGCGTTCATGACCTCGCCGAAGTACACGTGGCAGGTGGTGGGCAGCATATTGATGCGGTAGAAGCCGCCCTTGGTGTTGGGCCTGCCGGTGACGCAGTCCCGATAGTAGGCGAATATCTCCTTCATGATATCGTCCGCATAGTCGTCGTCGTTGCCGTATTTGGGCGTCTTGTGCGTAACGAGGTGATAGATGCGGTCATAGCCCTCGAAGTTATGATCCATGGCCTCCACCAGTTCTTCCATGGTGAAGTTGTGGTGATCGAAGCAGTTGTACTTGATGGCGGCCAGGCTGTCGGTTATGGTGCCTATGCCCACGCCCTGAATGTAGTTGGTGTTGTACCTTGCGCCGCCCGCGTTGTAGTCCTTGCCCTTCTTGATGCAGTCGTTGGTCAGTATGGAGAGGAAGGGGGCGGGCATGTACTGGGCGAATATCTGCTCGATTACGTTGCTGCCGGCGACCTTGATATCCACGAAGTACTTTATCTGTTTCTTGTAAGCCTCAAAGAACTCCTCATAGCTGTTGAAGTCCTTGGCAAAGCCGGTGTGCAGGCCCAACTGATGGCCGCCCACGTGATCGTAGCCATCGTACAGGGTGAGCTCAAGTATCTTGGGCAGGTTGAAGTAGCCCTGAAGTATGTAGGCCTCGTTGCCGAAGGCGCCGGTCTCCACGCAGCCGGAGGTGCCGCCCATGCGGGCGTCGTCGAGGGACTTGCCGGCGTTCATAAGCTCGGATACTATGGCCTCGGTGTTGTAGAAGGCAGGCTGGCCCCAGCCCTTGCGGGATATCTCGCAGGCGCGCTTGAGGAACTTGCGGGGGGTCTTGCGGCTTATCTGCACGTTGCTGGAGGGCTGGAGCAGCTTCATCTCGTCCATGCAGTCCAGTATCATGTAGCTGACCTCGTTTACGCCGTCCTTGCCGTCCTCGGTTATGCCGCCGGTGTTGATGTTGGCGAAGTCCGTATAGGTGCTGCTCTCCTTGAGGGTGATGCCTACCTTGGGAGGAGCGGGCTGGTTGTTGAATTTGACCCACAGGCACTCCAGAAGCTCCAGTGCGCCGTCCCGGTCAATGCGGCCGTTTTCCACGTCATCGACATAGAAGGGATTAAGGTGTTGATCCAGACGGCCAGGAGAGTAAGCGTCCCAGGGATTGAGCTCGCTGGTAACGCCCAGATGCACGAACCAGTACTGCTGTATTGCCTGCCAGAAGGTCCTGGGCTTATGGGCGGGTACCCAGCGGCAGTTTTCCGCTATATGAAGGAGCTCTGCTTTGCGCTTCTCGTCGGTCTCCTTTGCAGCCATTTCCTCTGCCAGATCGGCGTAGCGGTTGGCAAGGATTATGATAGCGTCGCAGTCTATGGCCATTGCGTTGAGCTGGCAGCGCTTTTCGTATGCTTCCTTGTCGTTGAGGAAGTCCAGTTTGGCTATGGCGTCCTCGATGTCCTTTTTGTAATCGAGGAAGCCCTTTTCGAATATTTTGCGGGAGCCTACGGTATGACCGGGGCCGCGCTGCTCCATGAATTCGGTGAATATGCCGGACTCATAGGCCAGCTTCCATTCGGGAGTCATGGCCTCTAATATCTTGTGGCGGGTGCTGCGGTTCTCCCAGTAGGGGATTATAACTTCCTCCTGAAGCTTGAGGTCCTCATCGGTGACGGAGAAGTTGATGAGCTCACGGTCGTTCATGACGTGCATGTCCTGAAGCGTATGGCAGCACAGCTCCGGGAAGGTGGGGGCGGCCTGAGCGGTGTCGCCCTTTTCGCCTACGATGAGTTCGCCGTCCGCGATCTCTATGGTCTTGTGCTGAAAATAATACTTGAGGGCGGTGGCTCTCATCTCGGGTACGGACATGGAACCGTCGTAAAGCTTATAGGCTTCCGTCATGAGCTTTGCGCGCTCCATGTAGATGTGGGGCTGAGTTTCGACGCTCTGCCTGCGCAGCATTCTGACTCTTTCGTTCATTCCGCGTTCTTCCATGGTTTATCCTCCTATTTTTGTATTGTTGTAGCCGTTTTGGTTAAAGAGCTGTACCAGCTCGTTCAGGTGCTGCTTTGAAGGCGGGTTGAAGCCGTAGTCATGCCTTTCCTTGCCCAGCTTCTCCAGCTTATCCTGACCCAGCTCGTGATAGGGCAGCAGGTTTACCTGAAGTACCGGTATGCTGTTGTCGCGAAGAAAGGCTATGACCTTCAGCATATCCTCTTCGGAATCGTTAAGACCGGCTATGAGGGGCATGCGGATATATATCCTTGCGCCAGCCCTGCCAAGCTTTGCAAGATTGTCCAGTATGAGCTTGTTGCTGACGCGGGTGTTGGACCTGTGAACGTCGTCGTTTATGGCCTTTATGTCGTATAGGAAAACGTCGGCATAGGGCAGTATCCTTTCGTAGTTCTCATATGGCGCGAAGCCGCAGGTGTCGATGTATACGGAATAGCCCTTGCTGTGGAGACGCTTTGCGAGCTCAACGACGTAATCCATATTCTGGGCCATCACCTCGCCGCCGGAGAGAGTGACTCCGCCGCCGGATTCCTCCCAGTACATCTTGTCCTTCTCCAGTATCTTTATAAGCTCGGGTATGCCGTATGCCCTGCCGGATATTGTGCGTGCCTCGTTGTAGCACTCGTCAACGCATTCGCCGCAGCGGACACACTTATCGCGGTCGGTGACGGATATGCCGCCGTCATTTATGGATATGGCGTGCTCTGGGCAAAGCTCTGCGCACCTTCCGCAGCCGGAGCAGCGGTCCGGGTTGCGCATGGGCTCGGCGGAAAAATCCTGTGTTTCAGGGTTATGACACCAGCGGCAGGCCATGTTGCAGCCCTTAAAGAACACTGTGGTGCGTATGCCGTCCCCATCGTGTATGGAGTAGCGCTGTATGTTGGTTATCAGTGGCTGTTTCATTTGACTTATCCTCCGAAAAACGGCAGTATTGCAAACGTTGCTTAAAAAGCCCGCAATATAATTAGAAGAGTTGCATATCTGCGTTAAATATTATACAATTAAATCTGTCATAATAAAACTGAATGTTTGTAATGCGAGACATTCAAGTATTGAATGAGGTAATGCATGAGCCTGAAAAAATACAGAGCCTTTGTGGAAACCGTAGATCTCGGGAGCCTGACGAAGGCTGCCGAGAAGCTGAATTATACCCAGCCCGGCATTAGCCATATGATACTTTCACTTGAAAACGAGTTCGGCTTCCCGTTGCTGATACGGGGTAAAAACGGCGTGACGCCCACCCCGGAGGCGGAGAAGCTTATGGTATACCTTCGCCAGATAGTCAACGGCGAGGAAAAGCTGAAGGAGGAGGTGAACCGCATACACGGCGCGGACGTGGGAACGATACGCATAGGCTGCTTTTTCAGTCTGTCCATACATCTGCTGCCAAGCATAGTCGCGGAATTCACGGAAAAGTATCCCGGCATAGAATTGCAGCTGTATGTGGGTGAGCATGGGGAAATATGCCGGTGGATGTATCAGGGCAAGATAGACCTTGCCTTCATGTCGCTGCCCGTGCCGGAGGAGTTTCAGTTTACGCCGCTGTTTAATGATACCATATATGCCGTATTGCCTGAAGGCCATCCTTTGGCGGAGAAAAAAACGGTAAAGCCGGCTGAACTTGTGCAGTATCCCTTTATATTGCAGCATCAGGGCTCTGACGAGGACGCAAACCGGGTGCTGAACAGCGAGGGGCTAAAGCCGAACGTCAGATTCCGGGTGCGGGGGGACGAGGCCATACAATCCATGATAGCAAAGGGGCTTGGCGTATCCATAGCGCCGGAGCTGGTGCTCTCCAGAAGGCCGGAGGGAATAGTGCTGAGGCCCTTCGAGCCGGAATACCACAGGGTGCTTGGGCTCGCGCTGCCGGAAAACGGCGGAAACGCGCCGGCGCTTAAATTATTCATGGATTTCGTAAAAAGCTACTGCGAAAAGGAGAGAACCGGCAGCGGACAATAATATCTGGAAAAAGCGCGGGTTATGTTGTAGAATATCGCAAGGGGCAGAAATAAGAAAAGGACGGAGAATACGTATGAAGGAGAGCGCAAAGGCGAAAAAGCTGCGCATAAAAAACGCGCTGGCGGCGCTGCAGGCGGCATATCCTGACGCCAGGCCCCAGCTGGACTTTACCAACCCCTTTGAGCTGCTGGTGGCTACAATGCTCTCAGCCCAGTGCACGGATAAGCGGGTGAACATGGTCACAGAAAAGCTGTTTCCGGCGCTGGGAACTCCGCAAAAGCTTGCTGACGCCACCGAGGAGGAGGTAATATCCTACATACGCGGCTGCGGCCTATTCAACACCAAGGCCAGGAACCTCATAGCTGCGGCAAGGATAATACACGAGCAGTACAACGACGAGGTGCCGAAGGACCGGGATGTGCTCATGGGGCTGCCTGGGGTAGGACGTAAGACTGCAAATGTTGTGGTGTCAAATGCCTTCGGCGTGCCGGCAATAGCCGTGGATACCCATGTTTTCAGGGTGTCGAACCGCATAGGCCTTGCGGAAGCAAAGGATGTGGACGAGACGGAAAGGCAGCTCATGGAGAATATACCCAAAGAGGACTGGTCAAAGGCCCATCACTGGATAATATACCACGGCAGGCAGGTATGCTCGGCGAGAAAGCCCAAATGCGAGGCCTGCTCCGTAAGGGAGTACTGTAAGGCATATTTGGATAACGATATAAGGTAGAGAAAAAATCGAAGGGGAACGGTATGCAGTTCGTAGATAAAGCGAGAATATTCATAAAGGCAGGCGACGGCGGCGACGGCTGCTCCAGCTTCCACCGCGAGAAATATGTGGCTCAGGGCGGCCCGGACGGCGGCGACGGAGGACGGGGAGGAAGCATAGTATTCCTTGCCGACCCAAACATGAACACGCTGCTGGACTTCCGCTTTTCCCGCCACTTCAGGGCGGAGCGGGGAGAGAACGGCAAGGCTAAAATGTCCCGCGGCAAAAACGGTCAGGACGTGATAATAAAGGTACCTGTGGGCACACTGGTAAGGGAAGTAGAGACGGGCAAGATAGTGGCTGACATGAACAAGCCCAACCGTGAGCGCATAGTTCTCCATGGCGGCAGGGGCGGCAGGGGAAACGCCAGGTTCGCTACGCCTACCCGTCAGGCCCCAAAGTTTGCGCAGCCCGGCCAGAAGACCGCCGAGCACGAGGTGGAGCTGGAGCTAAAGACCATCGCGGACGTGGGCCTCGTAGGCTTGCCAAACGTGGGCAAGAGCACCATACTTTCCGTGCTAACCAGCGCCAAGCCCAAAATAGCAAATTACCACTTTACCACTCTTACTCCCAACCTTGGCGTTGTGAAACGCTATGGCGAAAGCTTCGTATTGGCGGATATTCCGGGGCTTATAGAGGGAGCGGCGGAGGGCGCCGGTCTGGGCCACGACTTCCTCAGGCACATTGAGCGTACCAGAATGCTGGTTCATGTGGTGGATATGTCCGGCTGTGAGGGAAGGGATCCCATGGAGGATTACAGACAGATCAACGCCGAGCTTGCCAAATTCAGCGAAAGCCTCGGACGGCTCCCGCAGATAATAGCCGCAAATAAGATGGACATAACCGGAGCCGAGGACAACCTCGAACTTTTCAAAATGGAGCTTGGCGATACAGCTGTCAAGATATTCCCCGTATCTGCGGCGACGGTGTCCGGCTTTGACGCTCTTCTGGATGAGATAGTAAAGACACTGGCCACTCTTCCCAAGCCTCTTGAATACGATGAGGACGAGCTGGTGGAAAGCTATAAGTACGAGCCGGGCTATGAGATAACCGTAGGCGACGACGGAGTATATACCCTTACCGGCGGCACTATAGACTATCTTCTCGACACCACGTATGCCGAGGATGACGAATCCATGCGTCGCTTCCAGCAATTCCTTATAAAAGAGGGAATAATAGACGCTCTGCGCGAAAGGGGCGCCACAGATGACAGCACCATACGCATGGGTGAATGGGAATTCGACTTTATAGAATAATAAATAATTTTACGGGAGAAAAATAATGATCAGCAGCAAGCAGAGGGCCAACCTCAGATCCATGGCGAATACCCTTGCTCCCATCTTCCAGATAGGCAAGGGCAACATAAACGATAACTTCATAGAGCAGATAGACGGGGCGCTGGAGACGAGGGAGCTCATTAAGATAAGCATACTCGAAACGGCAGACATAACCGCCCGGGAAGCGTCGGATCAGCTTTGCGAAGCCCTGGGCGCCGAGCCGGTACAGTGCATAGGCAGAAAACTGGTGCTGTACAGGCCCAGCAGGGAAAACCAAAAGATAGAGATATAGCTTTACGCCTCGGCGCTTGTCTTGCCAAGCCACCAGGAGGTGGCGCCGAAGCAAAGGCAGGCGGCAGCCATGAGCCTGTAGTACAAGGCGTTATCCACAAAGAAGGAAAGCCCCGTCAGGCAGGCCGCGGCTATTATATAGCCCCTCAGCCGTCCCGCTGCGAATACCGAAGTACGGGCGGCTTTTTTATTTATCCGCTCACGCTCAAATTCCGCAAGTATTGCGGCATCGGCTTCCTGGGCGGAGGGAGACAGTTCCTTTAGCTGCTCCTTTGTGATCAGAGAGCTTAAAGGCGTCAGCGTAAACGTGATATCCGGGCAGGCGGAGGCTGTGGCCTTTGCGTTGCTTTGCAGCGGCCCGCCGTAATATACGGAGACCTTGCTTAGGCCGCGTTTGCGGGCGGCCCGGGCGGCCTTCAGCATATCGTCCGGGGTAGGGCCTTCGGAGCGGTGAACGGAGCATATCAGTCTGTCCGCCTGCTTCCCTTCTTTTGAGATGTGCTCTGCGATGAGCCTGTTGCGCTCATCGTCAGTCATAAGAAGCAGCCTGTCGTTCAGTGCTGCGGCGGATACGCGCCTGCGTTCCGCGCGTATGAGCGAATCGAGGCGAAGGCTGTTTATAAGATCCAGCCCTACGGATATGAATCCGGTGGAGGCGAGGCTGAGCATTGCCTTGGCCACGCCATTGGCCACCATGGCTGAAAACCACATATAGCACCCCATGAACACTATGGCGCGCAGTGCTATGTAGTCTACAGTCCTTGAAAAAAGTCCCCTACCGCCGTAAAGCTTCTTTTTTAGGCAGCGTATGAGCTGTTTATTCTGTTTCATCGAAAATACACCTCGCTCTTTGGATTTATTATTCCTAATGGGCGGCTGAACTATACACGATGGCAAAACCGGTGTATAATTCTTTTGTGAAATTTTATTTTGAAAGGTAATCACGCGATGCGTACAGCCATGTTTGGCGGAAGCTTCAATCCGATACACAACGGACACATAGATATAGCCGCAGAGGTACGGGAAAAATACAGCCTCGACAGGGTGCTGTTCATGGTAGCCAACGACCCGCCCCATAAAAAAATCGCGGACGGGGTAAAGGCGGACGTTCGGTATGAGATGACGAGGCTCGCTCTGGAGAACCATGGCGATTTGGAGCCATGCGATCTTGAACTGAAGCGCCAGGGTAAGAGTTATACTGTTGATACGCTGGAAATACTGCACGAGATGTACCCTGACGACCGCATTTTCTGCATAGTGGGCGCGGATATGCTTCTTGGCATAGACACATGGTACAACGCCCCGGAGCTTCTCAAGCGGGCGGAGTTTATAGCGGTAGGCAGGCCGGATTCCGGCGGAGAGGCAGCTATGAACGAAAAGGTAAAGGCACTCGAGGCCGACTATGGTGCGAAGGTATACATTTCCGGGATAGTAGGGCCGGACATCTCGTCCACCGCCATACGCGAGAGGGTGGAAGACTGGCGGCCTATTACGGATCTTGTGCCGCTGAAGGTAGCGGAGTACATATATCAGAATGGGCTGTATTTCCCGGAAGATACGGAGAAGATTCGACAAAGGCTTAAGGCCGATCTTAAACCCACCCGCTATGCCCACACCATGCGGGTGATGATGAAATCTATAGAGCTGGCTGACAAATACGATGTGGACAGAAAAAAGGCCGCCCTTGCGGGGTTACTGCACGACTGCGCCAAGCTGTCGCCCGAAAAACAGTACGAATTGGCAAAGGAGTACGGCCTGGACGTATCAAACATGGCGCAGCCTATAATACACGGTCCTCTCGGCGCGGTGAGGGCAAGGCGGGTATTCGGCATTACGGATAATGAAGTGCTTTCTGCCATAAGTTGCCACACCACCTGCAAAAGCCACATGACGGCACTTGACAAGATAGTGTACCTTGCGGATAAAATAGAACAGGGAAGGATATACGACGGCGTGGAGGATATACGCCGCGAGACGGATGAGAATTTGGACCGCGGCATGGTGTGCTGCATAGAGCACGCAATAGACCACGTTGAAAGGGAAAAAAAGGGGAAGATAACCCCTGAGACCTATATCGCACTGAACGAGATAAAGAAAAGCTTGGAGGGCAATAATGACTGACGCTAAAGAACAGGTACTGAAAATATGCGAAATACTATACGACAAAAAGGCGCTTAACATCCGCGCCCTGAACGTTGCGGATAAGACCATAATAGCCGAGTGGTTCGTGGTATGCTCAGGACGCGCTACAACACAGGTGCGCACCCTGTGCGACGAGCTGGAGGATAAGGCCTCTGATATGGGACTTACGGTGCTTCGCAAGGAGGGCTACGGCGAGGCGCGCTGGATAGTGCTGGACTTCGGACATATACTGGTTCACATATTCCACCCGGAGGAGAGGGAGTTCTACAATATGGAGCGCCTTTGGGACGACGATCCCAGTAAGTGCATAAACTTCTCAAAGGAGAAGGGCGAGGACTAAAATACAAAGCATAAAAAATCAGCACGGTAGGATAAACTGCCCCTATTTGTCAGACAGTATGGCGTATTGTCTGAAAATAGGGGATTTTTTATGCTCCAAGGACAGCGCGGTGGCTTTTTTGCGAGCCCCAAGGCCGTTTGGAAGTTCATGCGGGAGCTTGGCTTATTCCGGACTTTTTATTGCGCGAAGTTTGTGGTAAAATGTACATGTAAAAATATGCAGTACAGCCTGTTTGATATAATGTGGCTTACCGGAAACGGAGAGTAAAATGGATCTTTCAACACTTAACAAAGAGCAGCGGCAGGCGGTGGATACACTGGACGGCCCGCTGCTTATACTGGCGGGAGCAGGCTCCGGCAAGACCCGTGCGCTGACATATCGCATAGCGAATCTGGTTGATCACGGCGTGTCCCCATGGAACATACTGGCGCTGACATTCACAAATAAGGCGGCCAGGGAGATGCGGGAGCGCACCGAAGCTCTGTTAGGCGGCAGCGTAAAGGACATGTGGGTAGCCACCTTCCATTCCTGCTGCACAAGGATACTCAGGAGCGATATAGATAAGCTGGGCAGGGACCGCAACTTCGTGATATACGACGATGACGATCAGACCTCGCTCATAGCCGCTATAATGAAGCGCCTCGGCGTAAACGACAAGGATATAACCAAGCGGCAGATAAAGGAGCACATAAGCGAGGCGAAGAACAAGTCCACCGAGCCGGAGAAGTTCCTGATGGATAACCCTTATCTGGACGAATCGGTGCTTAAGGTGTTCAGAGAATACCAGCGTAGCCTGAAGGAATACAACGCGCTGGATTTTGACGATCTTCTGGGAAAGACGCTTGAGCTGTTTCAGAGCTGCCCTGAGGTATTGCAAAAGTACCGCAGTAAGTTCAGATATATCCTTGTGGACGAGTATCAGGATACCAACGTAATGCAGTATCATATTGTCGAGCTGCTGGCCCGCGAGCACGGCAATATCTGCGTAGTGGGCGATGACGACCAGAGCATATACGGCTGGCGCGGAGCGGACATACGCAATATACTGGATTTCGAAAAGGATTTCCCCGGCGCAAAGGTAATACGCCTTGAACAGAATTACCGCTCAACATCAAATATACTGGACGCCGCAAACGCCGTAATAGAGAATAATCAGGGCCGCAAGAGCAAGAAGCTCTGGACGGATAACGGCAGGGGAGACAGGATAGAGACCTTCACCGCTGACAGCGAGCGGGACGAGGCCCATTTCGTATGCCGCAAGATAATGGAGGGCGTGCGCAACGGAATGAACTACGGCGATTTCGCAGTGCTGTACCGCATGAATGCCCAGAGCCGTATACCTGAGACTACCATGGTGAATTACGGCATACCCAACAAGGTCTACGGCGGCCAGCGCTTCTATGAGCGCAAGGAAATAAAGGACATAATGGCGTATCTGCGCCTTATATACAATCCCTTTGACGATATAGCCCTGAAACGCATAATCAACGTGCCAAAGCGCAGCATAGGCGACGCGTCCATAGCCGAGCTTGCCCGCGTGGCAGAGCAGGAGGGCAAGTCCATGCTGGTGGCAGCCCTGACCAGCGAGCACATAGACCCTCGGGCCATGAAGAAGATAAAACCCTTTGCGGACACCATGGGCGAATTCATAGCGCTCAGCCGCACCATGCCACTTTCCGAGTTTACATGGGGCATGATAAGCGCGCTGGAATACGAGACTTACCTCAAGGCCGAGGATAAGAGAGGCGAAGTGGAGTCCCGCATGGATAACCTCCGGGAACTGATAGGCAATATCAAAGAAATTGAGAAGGATTTGCCTGAGGGTGAGGATGCGCTGAGGGCATTTTTGGAAAACGTCTCCCTGGTATCCGACATAGATTCCATGAACGACGGAAACGGCGCGGTGGCCCTTATGACACTGCACAGCGCCAAGGGACTGGAATTTCCGGTAGTATTCATGATAGGCATGGAGGAGAACATATTCCCCACTTCAAGGGCCAGAAACGATATGTCCAACCACGCGATGGAGGAGGAGCGGAGGCTCTGCTACGTTGGTATGACCCGCGCCAAGCAGAAGCTGTATCTTATCAACGCCCGCCAGCGCAATATATTCGGCAACGAGTCCTATAACCGGAAGTCCCGCTTTATCGAGGAAATACCGGCCGAGCTGATCGTATCAGATAACCCGGTCAAACAGCCCGACGCCAGAGAGCAGGCCGAGCACACAAGGGGTCAGCGCAAGAACTTCCACCGCTATGCCATGGATACTCACGCCCTTGGCGATGGAACGAGGGACGTAAGACCTGCCGCGGCGCCTGTATCCAAGACCTTTGAAAAGTATCAAAAGGTACAGCACGACAAATTCGGCGTAGGCACGGTAATGGAGATATCGGGCTCCGGCAGCTCCATGCTGGTGTCAATAGACTTCGGAGCGGCGGGAGTAAAGCGCTTTGCGGCAGCATACGCGCCCATAAAGCCGGTAGAATAATAACAGAAAATAATCTCATCTGAAGGGAAAATGCGGGAATGGAGCAGCGCATAAGGGAGCTTGTGAATAAGCTCAACGAATATTCCAAGGCGTACTATGTACTGGATGCGCCAAAGATAAGCGACAAGGAGTACGACGAGCTGTATGACGAGCTGCTGCGCCTTGAGGAGCAGTCGGGCATCATATTGCCGGACTCTCCCACCCAGCGCGTAGGCGGCGATCCGCTGCCCTGCTTTGAGCCCCATACTCATATACACAGGCTATGGAGCCTTGACAAGGTGCGCACCCGGGAGGATCTTATAGACTGGGGCAGAAGGGTGGAGCGGATTGCGGAGTCGCAGCAGCTTCCGAAGGTCAAATACGCCCTTGAATATAAGTTCGACGGCCTGACCATAAACCTCACATACGAGGGCGGCAGGCTGATTACCGGCGCTACACGGGGCAACGGCATCGTAGGCGAGGACATAACCCCACAGATAAAGACCATACGCACGGTGCCGCTCACCATACCCTTCAAGGGCAAGATGGAGGTGCAGGGCGAATGCTATATGAAGCTGTCGGTGCTGGACGAGATAAACAAGACCACCGATGAAAAGCTGAAAAACGCAAGGAACGCCGCGGCGGGAGCGCTGCGCAATCTGGATCCGCGAATTACCGCCAAGCGCAGGCTTGACTGCTACTGCTACAACGTAGGCTATATCGAAGGCAAAAAACTGGAAACCCAGGACGAGATGCTGGGGGTCCTCAGGGAAAACGGCTTCACCGTAAGCGACTATCTGGTGTTCTGCGACGATATCGAGACCGTCTGCGACGAGATAGATAAAGCGGAGGAGTCGCGCCCCCATTTGGACTTCCTGATAGACGGAATGGTGGTCAAGGTCAGGGACTTTGCTACCCGGGAGGTACTGGGCGCCACGGAGAAGTTTCCCCGCTGGGCGATGGCGTTCAAGTTTGCCGCGGAGGAGACTACCACTACCGTCAGGGATATAACGTGGGAGGTGGGCCGCACGGGAAAGCTTACGCCCAGAGCAAGCTTTGATCCGGTGGAGCTTGCCGGCGCAACAATACGTCACGCAACGCTCAATAACTTCGACGATATACAGCGCAAAAGGGTCGGCATAGGCTCAAGGGTGTTCATACGCCGCAGCAATGACGTTATCCCGGAGATACTTTCGGCGGTGGAGGGCGACGTGCCGGAGAGACAGGTGGAAAAGCCTACGGTGTGCCCGGCATGCGGGGCGCATGTGGAGCACAGGGGCGTGCACCTCTATTGTACCAACTCCCTTTCCTGCGCGCCGCAGATAGCGGGAAGGCTCGCCCATTACGCCTCCAGGGACGCCATGGATATTGATACCTTCTCGGAAAAGACGGCGGCGCTTTTCGTGGAGGAGCTGAAGCTCAAGAGCATACCGGATCTGTACGACCTTGGGCCGCAGGACTACATGGGACTGCAGGGCTTCGGCGAGCGCAGAATAAACAACCTTATGGCCGCCATTGAGCGCAGCAAGGACTGCACTCTGGGCGCTTTCATATTTGCCATAGGCATACCCAATGTCGGCGCGAAGACGGCAAAGGATCTGGCGCGTCGCTTCGGCACAATAGAGGCGCTGAGAAGCGCCACTGTGGAACAGCTTACAGAAGTGCCTGATGTAGGTGAAATAGTGGCGCGGAGCATTGTTGAGTTCTTTGCGGATCCGTCCATAGCCACCCAGGTGGACAGGCTGCTTGCCCATGGCGTAAAGCCCCGGCCGGAGGAAGTACAGCAGGATAGCCCTATAAGCGGCAAGACCATAGTAGTGACCGGCACGCTGGAAAAACTGGACAGGAGGCAGGCGGAGGCGCTTATTGAATCCCTTGGCGGCAAGGCTGCGGGCAGCGTCAGCAAAAAGACGGATTATGTCCTCGCAGGCGAGAGCGCAGGCAGCAAACTTACAAAGGCGCGAGAGCTGGGGGTAAGGGTGCTGAACGAACAGGAATTTTTTGAACTGATCGGAGAAACAAAAAGATGAAGCTTGGAAAGCTGAGCAACGATAAACTGGATAGTCTGATACTCAGCAAATTCGGACATACGAGAAAAGAAGTGGTCTGCTCCCCCCATGTGGGAGTGGACTGCGCGGCGGTAGACCTTGGTGGCAGGATAGCTGTGCTGTCCACCGACCCAATAACGGCCGCCGATAAAAATATAGGCAGCCTTACGGTCCATGTGAGCTGCAACGACGCGGCGGCGGCCGGCGCCGAGCCCATAGGCCTGCTGGTGACGCTCCTTATCCCCCCGCACGGCACGGAGGAAGAGGTGGAGCGTATAGCATCGGAGCTTGCAGAGGCTGCAAGGCTTGCGAATATAGAGATAATCGGCGGCCACACCGAGGTGACCGCCTCGGTGAATCGCTATGTCACCTGTGCTGCAGTAATAGCCCGGGCGGGCAAAAACGGCATTATCACTCCCGCCGGCATGAAGGCAGGGCAGGATATAATCATGACCAAGATGGCGGGCATAGAGGGGACGGCAGTCATAGCCTCAGACGCTGCCGGGCGTACCGGGCTGACAGATGCCGAACTGGAGGAAGCACGGGGCTTTATGTCCATGGTAAGCGTAGTCAAAGAGGGACTTTACGCTGCAGAGCACGGCGCCACCGCCATGCACGACATAACCGAAGGCGGCGTGTTCGGCGCCGCGTGGGAGATGGCCGAGGCTTCCGGCTGCGGCATGGTGCTGTATCCCGAAAAGGTGCTTATGCATTCAATAACAAAAAAAATATGCCAGAAGTTCGGCATCGACCCTTACAGGCTGATATCCAGCGGCAGCATGCTTATTGCCTGCGACGACGGCGAAGGCATGGTGAAGGGCCTTGCCGCCATAGGCATACCTGCCGCGGTTATAGGCAAGGCGGTAGAGTCTGGCGTGAGCACCGCTGACGGAACTGAGATACCGGCCCCTGAGGCGGACGAATTATATAAGATTATATAAGGCTTTTCAGAAAATTATTTGTTTGCAGGCAAAAAGGTGCTATAATTAAAAAGTTGCATCATGTCCATATTCTTTGTAGGCTTTTCGCCGCAGGAGGTATACATTGGTAAACAGTATGACGGGCTTCGGCCGTGCATGCGTAGAGAAGGACGGCCGTGAGATAACGGTGGAGCTCAAGAGCGTAAACCACAGGTATCTGGATCTTGGGTTCAGAATGCCCAGAGCTATAGGCTTTGTTGAGGACACTATACGCGGGGTACTGGGCGGCGAGCTAAGCCGCGGACACGTGGATGTGTTCGTATTCTATAAAAACAATCGCGATGACGCGAGACGGGTAAACGTTGATACACACCTCCTCGGCGAGTATCTCAAGGCCGCAAGGGCCGCTGCGGAGGAATTCTCTCTTCGCGACGACGTGGGCCTTTCGGCCGCGCTTAGACTGCCTGACGTTACCGAGATAGTAGAGGCGGACGAGGATCGTGACGCAGTATGCGCCATAACAGCGGAGGCCTGCCGTCTGGCATGTGCCGAGCTCAAGGCCATGCGCGCAAGGGAAGGCGCAAAGCTGTATGACGATCTGTACGGAAAATCCCGCACTGTAGAGGATATAAAGGACAGGATAGCCCGGCGTGCTCCTGAGGTAGTGGAGGAGTACAGGGTAAAGCTTACGGAACGCATAGAGAAGATGCTGGGCAGCGTGGAGGTTGACCGGGCAAGGCTTGCTACCGAGGTTGCGCTGTTTGCGGATAAAGCCGGCATAGATGAGGAGATAGTCCGCCTGACCAGCCACGTGACGCAGTTCAGAGCTATGCTGGACAGCGCTGAGCCGTCAGGCAGAAAGCTGGACTTCATAGTGCAGGAAATGAACCGTGAGTTCAACACGATCGGCTCCAAGGCCAACGATGGCGACATAGTCAATCTCGTTATCGCAGGCAAGGGCGAGGTAGAGAAGATACGCGAACAGGTACAGAATATAGAATAGAGGTAATATGTCTGTAAAACTCGTAAACATAGGCTTCGGCAATATAATATCCGCAGGAAGGATAATATCCATAACCTCGCCTGACAGCGCGCCGGCAAAACGCATAATACAGGAGGCCCGTGAAAAGAGCCGTCTGGTGGACGCTTCCCACGGCAGGCGCACCAGGGCGGTAATAGTTATGGACAGCATGCATGTCGTACTCTCCGCCCTCCAGCCTGAAACTGTAGCCGGCAGAATAAACGCTGAAAGCGAAGAGTAAGTATTCAGGGAGAAAAGCGATGGATAACGATAAAAAAGGACTTTTGTTTGTGATTTCCGGCCCTTCCGGCGTAGGAAAGGGCACTATCTGCAAAAAGCTGCTGGAGAGACGGAAGGAGCTTAAGCTTTCCGTATCGGTGACCACCCGTGCGCCGCGTCCCGGCGAGATAGAAGGCGTGAACTACTTTTTCCGCTCAGAAGAACAGTTTCAGGATATGATAGCGCGTGACGAGTTTCTGGAGTACATGTGCGTGTTCGGCAAGAACCACTACGGCACACCCAAAGCTTACGTTGCAGAGCAAAGGGCCCAGGGCAACGACGTAATATTGGAGATAGACGTCAATGGTGCGCTGAACGTCAAAAAGCGCTGCCCTGACGCAGTAATGATATTCATAGCGCCCCCCAGCATGGAGACGCTGAAAAAGCGTCTCGTAGGCCGCGGAACGGAAACGGAAGAGGCGGTAGAGCGCCGCTTTGCCGAGGCCGTGAAGGAGCTGGCCGCAGCGGGCGAGTACGACTATATAGTAGTTAACGACAGCCTGGATAAGGCTGTGAAGGATACGGAGAGCATACTTGTATCCGAAAGGCTGCACGTATCAAACAATCCCAAGCTGATCAACATTCTTAAAGGAGAATAAACCGCTATGATGAACTATCCTCCCCTCAACGATCTTCAGGCAAAGGCGGGCTGCCGCTATCTGCTTGTTACCACAGTTGCCAAGCGCGCGCGCCAGCTTCAGGACGATCCGGAAAAGCTGGACGACCGCAAGCCGGTATCGGTGGCGGTAGACGAGCTCTATAACGATAAGCTCGAGATAATCACCCCTGAGGAGTACAGCAAATAATGAAGCATGTGGTAATGGGCGTCACCGGCTCCATAGCCGCCTATAAGGCATGTGATATAATAAGCGCCTTGCGCAAAAGCGGCGTGGACGTCCACGTGATACTGACCCATGCAGGGGCGGAGATAATCACTCCGCTGACACTCGAGACCATAAGCGGCAATCGGGTAGTAAAGGATATGTTCGACAGCGACAGGCATTTTGAGGTCGAGCATATATCGCTTGCCAAGCTTGCGGATCTGTTTCTTGTGGCCCCGGCTACCGCGAATTTCATTGGCAAGATGGCGTCCGGCATAGCGGACGACATGCTGACTACTACGGTGATGGCTACCACCGCTCCCGTGATGATAGCCCCCGCCATGAATACCAATATGTACCTTGACGCTGCCACGCAGGCCAACATCGAGACTTTGAAGCGGCGTGGCTGTGAGTTCATAGCTCCCGCCACGGGCCATCTGGCCTGCGGGGACGAGGGCATAGGCAAGCTTGCAGCGGTGGAAGATATAGTCCGCGCAGTTCTGGATAAGCTCAACGTAAAGCGGGATCTTGAGGGCAAACGCGTGCTGGTAACTGCGGGCCCCACACGGGAGGCCATAGATCCTGTGCGCTATATTACCAACCGCTCATCGGGCAAGATGGGCTACGCCATAGCTGAAGCTGCGGCCGAGAGGGGCGCTGATGTGACCCTCATAAGCGGCCCGGTGAGCCTGAGGACTCCCGGTGGAGTAAAGCGCGTGGATATAGTCTCCTCGGACGAACTCTGCGACAGTGTGATTGAGCGCTTTCCGGGCTGCGATATACTCGTTATGGCGGCGGCCCCGGCTGACTTTACTCCTGCCGAGTTTTCAAGCGAGAAGATCAAAAAGGGCGGAGACAACCTTACGCTTAACCTCAGGGCCACGAGGGACATATTAAAGACCGTCGCCCCGCTGAAGTCAAATCAGAAGGTCATGGGCTTTGCGGCGGAAACCCATAACGTAGAAAACAACGCCATTGAAAAGCTCAAGCGTAAAAAGCTGGACTTCATCGCCGCAAACGACGTTACGGCTGAAGGCGCCGGCTTCGGCACTGACACCAACATAATCACGCTGTACGGCGCGGACGGCTCCAGAGAACACAGCGGCATGGTCACAAAGCGCGAGGCTGCTGATTGGCTTTTGGACAGGCTGGTAAAATAAACTGACGATATAATGAGGAGGGCATACCCTCCTTTTTGCGTATGTCGGTATAAGGGCCTTTGTGGTATAATTTTTAATAAATAAACTTGAGTTGTGAAAGGACGGCAGGATTTGTTCGCACAGGTGATAGTGGACATAGCCAACAGCGGCGTAGACAGACTCTTTACCTACCGGGCGGAGGATAACATTATCCTCGGCCAACGGGTGCTCGTACCCTTTGGCAGCGGAAACAAACCCATAGAGGGCTATGTGCTGGGAATAAGCGAGAGCTATGAGGGCAATATCGCGCTGAAGAGCATAATACGCCCGCTGGAACCGTACAGCGTGCTGACCCATGAGCAGATACGGCTGGCTTATTGGATAAAGCAAAGCTACAATTGCCTGCTGGTGGACGCGCTGCGCCTTATGATACCTGCGCAGCTCCGGAGAGGAAGGGTAAAGGAGAAGCGGGTGCGCACGGTGAAGCTTGCCGATGGCGTCGATCCCCAGTTCATACGGGCGGGCATGCTGAAAAAGGACGGCAGCCCCAAATCACCTAAGCAAAAAGAGGTTTTCGACCTTTTGTCAGAGTCAAATGCGGAGATGAGCACGGCAGATATATGTGCCTTTATTCCCGGTGCGTCCTCCGCCATAAAGGCACTGATAGATAAGGGCTATATAACAGAGGCAGGCCGGGAGACATATCGGGACCCGTATGCCGGACGGATACCGCCCAGGACGATGCCGCTGACCCTTTCAGCGGCGCAGGCTGACGTATTGGAAAAGATAAGCGCAGCTATGGACAGGCGGGAGGGGACCATGCTCCTTCACGGCGTTACAGGCAGCGGAAAGACTGAGGTATACATGCAGGCCATCGCCAAAGTGCTGGACGAGGGCGGCTCCGCCATAGTGCTGGTGCCGGAAATATCCCTGACCCCACAGGCAATGGACAGATTCCGCGGAAGATTCGGCGAACAGGTGGCGGTGCTGCACAGCAGGCTGTCGCCGGGCGAGCGATATGATGAATGGCGGCGCATACGCCTGGGCAAAGCAAAGGTAGTGCTCGGGGCAAGGAGCGCGGTGTTTGCTCCCCTTGAGAATATACGGCTGATAGTGGTGGACGAGGAGCACGAGCAATCCTACTCCTCCGAGATGACGCCCCGCTACAGCGCCATAGAGGTGGCCCAGAAACGGTGTAAATTAAACGGCGGAGTACTTCTATTGGGCAGTGCCACGCCGTCTGTAACAAGCTATTTTCGGGCAAAACGGGGCAGGTACGCTCTTCTTGAATTGCCTGAGCGCATAAACGACCTGCCGCTGCCCAAGGTGGACATAGTGGATATGCGGCAGGAATTCGCTGCGGGAAATACCGGCATATTCAGCGGACGACTGTACCATGAGCTGAAAGCCTGCCTCGACAGAAATGAGCAGGCGATACTCTTCATAAACCGCCGTGGGTATTCCACCTTCGTATCCTGCAGGAGCTGCGGTTATGTATTCAAGTGCGACAACTGCGACGTATCCATGACCTATCATAAAATAGATAAGCTTATGAAGTGCCATTACTGCGGACGCACAAAGAATATACCAAAGGTATGCCCGGAATGCGGCAAACCTCACATAAAGTTTTTTGGCGTAGGCACACAGCAGGTGGAGGAGCAGCTTCGCGATAGCTTCCCCGGCGTAAAGTCGCTGCGCATGGACATGGATACTACCCAGACCAGGAACGCCCACTATGATATACTTTCACGTTTTTCCAGGGGAGACGCCCAGGTCCTCATAGGGACGCAGATGGTGGCCAAAGGGCTGGACATGCCAAATGTATCCCTTGTGGGTATAGTTGCCGCCGACGCTTCGCTGCATATACCGGATTATCGAAGCTGCGAGCGGGCGTTTCAGCTTTTTACTCAGGTGGCCGGACGGGCGGGCAGGGCAAACGGCAACGGCAGAGTAGTGATACAGACCTACACTCCTGACCACCCGGCGGTGGTGCTGGCCTCGCGCCACGACTACAAGGGCTTTTATGAATACGAGATAGCCCAGCGGCGTGCTGCGCTGTTTCCGCCGTATGCGCTGTTTGTCAGGGTGCTGTTCATACATGAGGATCAGGCGCCGTTGTGCGAGGCGGAGGAAAGGTTCGCTTTGGGGCTGAAGGACGCCATACTTCAGGCGCTGAAGGCTCAGGGGGCAGACGAAAGGGAACTTCTGTTTATGGTATGGGGAGAAGCTCCCATAAAGCGCATAGACGGAAAGTACCGGCGGCAGATAGTGCTGAAGCTTGCCCGCACAAAGCACACTCCTAAAGCGGTGGACGCTATTTACAGCTATTCAAACGCTCATCGCAGCGAGTATTTTTGTTCGCTGGAGCTCAACCCGGGAGATATGTTTTAAAAAATTGGACGAAAGACTGACATACAAAATGCTCCTGCTCTTGCGCGATGAGCCCCAGGGGGGATATAATAAACTGATATAATTTTGCAGGTATATACATCAGCTTTGGATAAACCGGAGGACGCTATGGCAATAAGACAGATTTTCAAGAACGACGCGGAGTGCCTTTACAAGAAATGCAGGCCGGTGGAAAGGTTCGACAAGAAGCTTTCCGACCTTATAGACGATATGGCGGATACCATGTACGAGGCGGACGGAGTTGGCCTTGCCGCCTCTCAGGTAGGTATATTGCGCAGGGTATTCGTCATAGACTGCGGCGACGGCCTCGTGGAGATGGTAAATCCCGAAATAATCGAAACCTCCGGTGAACAGGGGGGCATGGAGGGCTGCCTGTCATTCCCCGGCAAGCAGGGCTACGTCGTGCGTCCCAACCACGTAAGGGTGCAGGCATACGACCGCAACGGCGATCTGTATGAGTATGAGGGCGAGGAGCTTTTTGCCCGCGCCATACTCCATGAAAATGACCACCTTGACGGGCTTATATATACCCGTCTCGTTACCGATCCGCCGGAGGGCTACAAGGAAGAGGAGCTTGAGTATACAGAGCCAGAGGACGATACGGAGGAAGAAAAATAGATGCGCATAGCCTTTTGCGGGACGCCGGATTTTGCGGTACCGTCCCTTCAGATGCTCATAGACGAAGGGCATGAGCTTGCACTCTTTACAAATCCGGACAAGCCCAAGGGCAGGAAGGGGGAGCTTACTCCGCCCCCTACAAAGGTGCTTGCCGAGAAGCACGGCATACCCGTATACCAGTTTGAAAAGATACGCCGCCCCGAGGGAGTTGAAGCGCTCAGGGCATTTGCGCCGGATCTTATGGTGACGGCCGCGTTCGGCCAGATACTTTCGGTCGAGAACCTTAGTATACCCAAGTATGGCTGCATAAACGTGCATGGAAGCCTGCTGCCTAAGTACAGAGGCGCCGCGCCTATACAGTGGAGCATAATTGAGGGCGAAAAGATAACCGGAGTTACCACAATGCTTACGGATGTGGGTCTGGATACCGGCGATATGCTGCTCAGGCGCGAAGTTGAGATAGGCGAAAACGAGACCGCAGGCGAGCTCTTCGACAGGCTTGCGGCAATAGGCGCGGAGCTTCTCAAAGAGACTATCGAATGCCTTGAAAAGGGCGAGCTAAAGCCCATAAAGCAGGACGAAGCAGCCGCCACCAAATGCGGCATGATAAAAAAAGAGGACGGCAGGATCGACTTCAACAGGCCGGCCCAGAGGATACACGATCAGGTCAGGGGAATGAATCCATGGCCTGTTGCCTTTGCAATGCTGGATGGTCAGCCCGTCAAAATATGGGCCACCCGCATGACTGAGCAGCAGGGAGGCGGAAAGACAGGCGAATGTGTGATAGCCGATCCAAAGAAGGGCCTTTTTGTGCGCACGGCCGATAAGCTTATAGAGATAAAAGAGATACAGTTTCCCGGCGCCAAGCGCATGGAGGCAAAGGCCGCGCTGTTGGGCCATCAACTGCTTGGCAAGGTGTTTGAATAATGAGTATAAGACGCACCGCCCTTGAGACGCTTACAGAGATAACCGACAAGGGGGCATACGCAAACCTTACATTGAAGGAAGCGCTGCGCGGACTGGAGGAGCGGGACGCAAAATGGGTGAGCGCGGCTGTGTACACCACGCTTGGTCACCTGCTATACATCGACCACGTGATAGCCGCCTATACAAAGGGCAGCATAAAGCCTCAGATACGCGGCATACTGCGCCTCGGAGTATGTCAGGTTCTGTATATGGGGGTGCCGGACAGCGCCGCGTGCAACGAGAGCGTGAAACTGGCGAAGGAGATAGGCAAGGGCCCATTGTCCGGCTTTGTAAACGGAGTGATGCGCAATATCTGCCGCAATAAGGATAATCCGCCGCCTCTGCCCGGGGAGCCGGTAAAGCGGCTGTCAATACAGTACAGCTATCCGGAATACCTGGTAAAGGAGTATATGGGCCAGTACGGCGCGGGCTTTACCGAAGCCATGCTTTCCGCAATGAGCGATCCCGGCTGCATGACTGTCAGGGCGCAGTACCCATACACCTCAGAGCAGCTTGAAAAAGCGTTGGAGGAGCGGAGTATAGGGTTTTCCCGAGGGAGGATAGTCGAGGATGCTTTCAAGCTGGAAAAGGGCTTTGACGTTACAAAAGAGCCCCTGTTTACGGAGGGCAGGATAACCGTACAGAGCGAAAGCGCGATGCTGGTATGCAGAGCGCTGGAGCCTAAAGAGGGAATGCACATACTTGACGTGTGCGCGGCGCCGGGCGGCAAATCGGCGTATATAGCCAGCCTTACCCAAGGCGGCGCCGTTATAGATTCATGGGAGCTGCACGCGCACCGGGCGGAGCTCATGAAAAGAACCTTTGAGCGTCTCGGCGTAACGGCAAATGTGAAAGTCATGGACGGCACAGTGCGGCACCCCGAGCTTTACGGCAAATACGACGCGGTATTGATAGATGCGCCCTGCTCCGGTCTGGGCGTCCCGGGCAAGCCTGACGCACGTTATGCGAAGACAGATGCAATAATAGACGAGATAGCAGGTATACAGAAAAAGCTTCTGGATGCCTGTGCGGATTATGTAAAGCCCGGCGGTGTGCTGATATATGCAACATGCACGATTTCCAAGCGGGAAAACGAGGAGCAGGCAAAGGCATTTATGGAGCGGAACGGCTGCTTTGAAAAAGGGGAGCTTTCCGGTTGCCTGCCAAAGGATATGTGGAAAAGGCTTTACGAAGGCTTTATGCTGCAATTGTTCCCTCATACCGACGGAACAGAGGGATTCTTTTTAGCGAAGATGATAAGGAGATAGCATGTGCGGACTTACATCGATGTCAATACCCGAGCTTGCCGGGCTCATGGAAGAGCTTGGGCAGCCTAAATTTCGTGCAAGGCAGGTATTTGAATGGATATCCAGGGGCAAAAGGCCTCAGGAAATGACCAATCTGCCAAAGGAGCTCAGGGATAAGCTGGACACGCTCCATTACGGCGGCGCAAGCATATATGATAAAAGGGTGTCGGCTAAGGACGGTACTGTAAAGTACCTGTTTCAGCTTGAGGACGGCAATATAGTCGAGGGCGTGCTTATGAGCTATCACTACGGCAACACCATGTGCATATCTACTCAGGTGGGCTGCCGCATGGGCTGCGCATTCTGTGCTTCCACGCTTGAAGGCTGTATACGCAATCTTGAGGCGGGGGAGATGCTCAGCTTTATCGCCTGCGCCGAAAAGGACGTACCCCATGGGGACGACAAAAAGCGCACCGTCACAAATATAGTGCTCATGGGCAGCGGAGAGCCGCTGGACAACTACGATGAGGTAGTGAAATTTCTGCGCCTCGTGTCCGCGCCGGAGGGAATGAACATAAGCCCGAGAAATATCTCTATATCCACCTGCGGCCTGGTGCCGCAGCTTATGCGCTTCACGAAGGAAGCGCCCCACGTTACCCTGTCGGTATCCCTTCATGCGCCAAACGACGAGACGCGGGATAAGATAATGCCTATAAACCGCAAGTACAGGACGGCTGAGCTTCTAAACGCAGCCAAGTACTATGCCGAGGAGACGGGCAGGAGGGTCATATTCGAATATGCGCTGATAAAAGACGTGAATTCCTCAGAGAGGGACGCAAAAGAGCTTGCCTCACGCCTCAAGGGGATAAACTGCCATGTGAACCTTATACCTTTGAACCATGTTGAAGAACGCCATCTCACGGGTGTGACCCGCAGGGACGCGGAGCAGTTTGCCAGCTGGCTTCAGGGCTACGGCACTTCCGCCACGGTGCGCCGGGAGATGGGCAGCGATATAGACGGCGCCTGTGGACAGCTTAGGCGCAAGACACTGCAACGAGAAAGGAAAGCGGCAAAGGAGAGATAAAGCATGAAATACTGTGCCTTATCTGAGAAGGGAAAGCGGGAGCATAACGAGGATAGCTTCTTTATACCCAAACACAGCGAGGTGGCCCTTGCTGCCGTAGCTGACGGCATGGGAGGCCATAAGGCTGGCAGCACTGCCAGTTCGCTTGCCCTTGACGTTATGGTAAAGGATATATGTCGCGGGGGCGAAAGAAGCCCGGAGAAGCTTATCGGCCGCGCTATAGACGCTGCCAACGCCGCCGTGTTCGACCTTTCAAAGAGCAGCGATGACTGCCGGGGTATGGGAACCACGCTTGTACTTGCCATGCCCTTCAAGACATATTATGTGGCAGCAAACGTGGGGGACAGCAGGCTGTATCACTATTCAGAGGGCGTTTTGTGGCAGATAAGCCGCGATCATTCGTATGTCGCTGAGCTTGTAGAGGCCGGGTACATCACCAGGGAGCAGGCCGCCGTACACCCCAGACGAAACGTCATAACACGCGCTATAGGCACATCGCCCAGAGAAAGGGCGGATATCTTCAGCGAGAGCTGGAAGGCGGGGGATATCCTCATGCTCTGCACCGACGGTCTTTCGGGCACACTGAGCGACGAGGATATGTGCAGGATACTTAAAGAAGAAACCGAGCTTGACGCGGCCTGCGAAAGGCTGGTAATGGAGGCCGCTTACGGCGGCTCCACCGACAATATCAGCGTAGTGCTGATTCTCAACGAGGAGGAGTAATGGTAGGAGCGGTAATCGCCGGAAAGTACCGGATTGAAAGCCTGATAGGCTCCGGCGGCATGGCAAACGTATATAAAGCCTACGACGAACAGGAGGGCCGCACTGTAGCCATAAAGATGCTCAAGGCGGAGCACAGGGGGGATACGGAATTCCTGCGCCGTTTCGAGCGGGAGGCAAAGGCAGTCATAACGCTGTCCCATCCAAACATAGTTCAGTCATACGATGTAGGCGTGGACGAAAAGGGTGTAAGCTTTATAGTTCTCGAGTACGTACACGGGCAGACCTTGAAGGACTATATAAAGTCCAAGACGTATCTCAGCCCAAAGGAAGCGGTAGACATAGCCGCAAAGGTGCTGGATGCGCTGGGCCATGCTCACGAAATGGGGATAATCCACCGTGACGTAAAGCCCCAGAACGTCATAATATCAGACAATGGGCTGGTCAAGCTCACGGACTTTGGCATAGCCAGGGACGCTACATCGACCACGCGTACCTTTGCGGGTACAAACGTCATAGGCTCAGCACACTATATTTCCCCGGAGCAGGCGAAGGGTGAAGAGGTGACGGCAGAAAGCGACATATATTCCTGCGCCATAATGATATACGAGATGCTGACGGGAACGGTACCCTTTGCGGGCGAAAATACCGTCGCCATAGCGCTCAAGCATATACAGGAGGAAATGATACCTCCCATAGAGGTCAACCCAAAGATACCCCCCGCCCTGTCGGATGTGGTGGTCAAGGGCGCCGCGAAGGACCCGCAGAAGCGATACCCCTCGGCTGCCGCCATGAAGAAGGACCTTGAGCGTGCGCTGCGTGAGCCTCATGGCAGATTTGCAAGGCTCAACAGCCCAAACCAAGAGAAAAGCAAAAAGCGGAGCAGCCGCAGCATAATGATGATATCCGTAGCTATATTCGGAGTGTCGGCCGTATTTGCGATTGTCTCCATGCTTACAGGCCTGTTTACCAAGAGCGATGGCGGCGGCTTTCTTGTTCCGTCTCTTGTGGGCAAGTCGCTTGAGGAGGCGAGAAGCCTGTCTGAGCTTAGGGGCTTTAAGCTGGAGGTGGGAGATTACGTCATAAGCAGCGAGTACCCCGCCGGCAGGGTGACGAGGCAGAACCCGGCAAACGGGGCGAAGGGGCAGGAGGGCGACGTCATAAAGGTTGAGGTGAGCAGCGGCAGCGGCTATGCTATAGTGCCGGATCTTACAGGCAGAACCATACAGGAGGCGTCGTTGATGCTCTCCGAGGAAAATCTCAGCGTCGGCAATGTGGGCTACGATCCTACATCTGACCAGCCGGAGGGACAGATAATTCGCCAGGAACCCGCCGTGGATACCCGTTTGTCCGAGTTTGAAGCGGTAGATATATGGATAAGCGGCAATGAGACCCAGCAGATCGAGATGCCTTCATTAGTAGGCAAAAGCACCGATACCGTAATAAAGATGCTGAACAGCAGCGGCTTCGAGAAGGTGTGGATAAGACTGGTGCAGCCAAAGGAAGGAGAGGCTGAAGAGACGGTACAGCAGCAATCTCCGGCGGCGAACATGAGCGCCGGCAAAAATACCCTCGTCGAGCTTTGGATTAACCGCAGCAATCCCGGCAATTACTGTTCGGACATCGCGGTGAATCTGGATATACCGGATAAGGAACGGTCCGTTGCTGTGACCGCCGTCATGGGCGATGGAGTAGAGATAGTGCTGTACGAGGGCAGGGTAAAAGAGGGCACGCAGCAAGCTGTTGCCTTTACAGCGTCCATGAGGTACGGAGGCGAGTATGAGTGCGTGGCATACGTGGATGGCGTGGAGGTCAAACGCATAGAAGCCAAATTTACGCTGAGATAAGCCACATATGGAATATACCGGAAGAATAATCAAAGGAGTGGGCAGCTTTTATACCCTGCTTACCGATAACGGCGAATTCGTCTGCAAGGCACGAGGGAGATTCCGCAAGGAGGGCATAACGCCGGTGCCAGGGGACTACTGCCGCTTTGAGACGGGCGACGACGGCAAAGGCTGCATTACCGAGATACTGACGCGCAAAAATCTGCTTATCCGCCCGGCTGCGGCAAACATAGACAAGCTCATGATAGTGCTGTCGTCTTCGCTGCCCAGGCCCGATTACTGTCTTGCCGATAAGCTGATAATGCAATGCGAGCTTTCCGACATAACCCCTGTCATATTGCTCAATAAGTGCGACGAGATGGACAGGGAGACCTACGAGGCCGCCCTTGCCCAGTATAAGGATACGGGCTACAGCATTATACCGGTATCGGCCCGCGACGGCACGGGGATAGACTGGCTCAAAGCCGAGATAGCGGGCAGTACATGCTGCTTTGCCGGCCAGTCGGCTGTTGGAAAGTCTTCGCTTATGAACGCTCTCGCGCCGGGGCTGGAGCTGCCGGTGGGCCAACTGTCCGACAAGATAGACCGCGGCAGGCATACCACCCGTCATGCCCAGCTATGGCAGGTGTGCGGGGGATGTATGCTGGATACGCCAGGGTTCAGTCTGCTGGATATGGCGGAGATAGATCCGGCAAAGCTCTGCCTGCTTTATCCTGAGATGCGGCAGCATCTGGGAAATTGCAGGTTTTCAGAATGCCTTCATATGACCGAGCCGGACTGCGGCGTAAAGCCCTTCGTTGGAAACGGCATAAGCCCTGAGAGATACGAAAGATACTGCAAATTCGCGGAAGAATTAAAGGAAAAGAGGAAGCACAGATATGATTAAGGTTGCACCGTCAATACTTTCAGCCGATTTTGCCGAAATGGGCAGAGCAGCGGAAAACTGCGAGAGCTGGGGCGCCGATTATATACATTTTGACGTTATGGACGGCACATTTGTGCCTACCATAACCTTTGGACCTCAGATGTGCAAGGCCGTGCGCAGGCATACGAAGCTGCCCATAGACGTCCACCTCATGGTAGAACACCCGGAGACTTACGTTCCGCTTTTCAGGGACGCCGGCGCGGATATAATCACCTTCCATATAGAGGCGGACAGGCATGCCCACAGGACGCTTCAGGCCATACACAATGCCGGCATGAAGGCGGGCATCGTGCTCAATCCGTCTACGTCGCCAGAGGCTGTGCGCTATGTCATAAACAGCTGCGATATGGTGCTGCTTATGAGCGTCAATCCCGGCGCGGGCGGTGATGGCGGCATCGTCCAGGTAATTTTGCAGGGTTCGCTGTTCCTGCGCGGATACGCGGGCACCGCACAATGGCAGCTGCACGTAATATTCCATGGCGGCTGTTGCCGGGTCAATGGCCTGGCCCAGCGGGTAAAGAGCGCAGGCCAGCGGGCGGGCGGCGTGGATGGTGCAGGCATCGGCCTCAAAAAAGGGGCAGTTGCCTGTGCGGGCATTGGGGCGCAGCACCACGGCAGGCAAAAGGGTCTGCGGGGCAAACTCCTGCTTGCAAAAGGCATCCGCCATCAAGCGCGGGGGCAGGCCCAGGCGGCGGGCAATGCGGTACAGGTCATAACCGGAAAGCACCAGGTCCCGCCGGTTACGGCAGCAGTCCCCACAGCCTGCACAGACAAAGTCAAACGGCTCCCCTGCCGCCAGCCGCGGGCACTGGGCCAGCGCAGCGGCAGATTCGGCACGGCCCGGTTCTGTCACAGGCGCACCTCCAGTGGGGTCTGTTCGCCATCCGCCATGGCGCGCACAGCCTTAAAGGCGCTTTCCACCATGCTGGCCACGTTCACATCGGTATAAAACGCGGTGTGCGGGGTAAAGATCACATTCGGGAAGCTGCGCAGCATGGCAAGTTCGCGGTTCTGCAGCGCATCGCCCATATGGTTAAAGTAGAACAGGCCGTTCTCATTTTCCACAACGTCCAGGCCGGCTGCGCCGACAGCAATCACCTCTTTGCGCGGGTCGCCGTTCTGGACGATGAGGTAACAGGCAT
>ERZ827492.289-NODE-289-length-50947-cov-36.459011_pt1 | contig 50947 bp, 37 predicted proteins | sample MGYA00519704_ERZ827492 | MGnify/ENA primary metagenome ERZ827492 (study PRJEB31778, sample SAMEA3449325) | human gut metagenome | biome: human gut; feature: human-associated habitat; material: faeces | place: United Kingdom | collected 2010/2012 ... | reverse complement strand
TCCAGTCACACTGAGCGCACCCGGCACCTGCTTCCGTGAGGGGAATGCGCGCGGCCTCCCATCCGTGTTTTCCCCGCAGGGCCGCCGCCCCGGCATCCGTATGCCGGGCGGCGCATGAAGTTCATGCGCCAGGGAATGCGCCCCGGCGGAGTGAGCGGAAAAGACGCCGCCGCTTTTCCGCGCTAAAGGACAGGCACGTCATAGGAAACAGTCTCACCCCCCTCTTTCTCCACTACCTGCCGCCTGACCACGCGCATCACATTCCCTTCATAATCCCGGCTCTCCAGCGACCACCGCACGTTGTAAATGGCGGGAGCCCGGTACACGCATTCCATCCACGGAAAGCTCCGGTATCCGGTACGGCGGGAAGCGTCCCTTCCACTCTCTTCAGGTTCTTGAAAACGGCACGGCAAATTTCATCCGCCTTTTCCGGATTCTCATAAGTATTCCCCGGAAGCAGGGCGTCCAGGAGCAACGAGGCGGGAAGGGTGCCGGAAAACAACAGCCTTGAACCAACCGGGAGAACGGGTTGCCGGGCATCTTGGAACAACTGTTCAACTGGAAAAACAATTCGGCGGCAATCCAGTCCGTTCCCGCCTTTCCATTCAGGCCCGGCCATCTGTTTGCGGCCACCTCCACCACTTGCAGCAAGCACGGAACGGACGGCTTTTCCCGTTCCGCCGGCGGAAGGCTCTCCATATAGGCCGCCACAGGCGACAGGCGCGTTTTTTCAGGCAGGATTACGGGCTGTTCAAAAGGTTCCTCGTCAAAGCCGTCCAGGACCTTTTCAGCCTTCAGCGCTCCCATGCCCATTCCGGACAGGAGGAAAATCAGCAAATAACGTTTCATCATCAATCATCAGGGCAGCCAGGGGGTATTCCGGCCATCGTTGATTAAATGCTCTTGACGCATGGAGAACAAGCAGCTTTTCCTCTTTCTTCCTTCTCAACATACTACTGGAAATTTCCGGAAAATTATCCGGCCCAGCGTCAAGCTTCCCAGCTGTAAAAACTCCCTTGTTAAGTCCCTCCGGAGGCCGGAGAATCGCCGGCCCTCTCGCCATTCCGGAACCATATCCGGAGGGAAGGCACGAAAAATCCTGCCCACTTTTTTATTGACGGCAACAGCGTCTTGAAGGACAAGATGGAATAGATTAACATCTGTCTTTCAACTCCAACCATCCATATCCAACATGAAACTGCTCTTAATGCTGAATGCCTCCCTACTGCTCTGCGCAGCCGTCCAGGCCAAATTCCCGGCGGACGGACTGATTAAAACGGCAGCCTCCGGCGCCATTCAGGGGAAAACCGTCCTGATGAAGGCTGAAAATGCGGAACTTTCCAAAAGCAAGCTGGCAAAAATACGGTCCGTCAAATTCATCGCCGGCATGGCGGAAAAAGACTCCGGCGCAAGCTGGGAAATCAACGTCGCCCAAGACGGGGAATACATCCTTGAAGCCTGGTACACGTTCCCCTGGACGGCTACCGCTTCCGCCCGCTATGAACTGAAATGCGGCGACAGCGCCCCCTTCCTGTGGAATGTGCCCACTTCCGGCGGCGGTGAGGCCGATGGGGGAATCTACCATCTGGGCCGCATGAACCTGGTTAAGGGAAAACAAACCTTTACGCTCAAGAAAAAAGGGAGGGACGGCATTTACATCCGCTATATCCGGCTCATTCCCGCCTCCATCTTCCCGGTAGTCCAGCCGGCGGCCAGCGGCAAAATCACGCTCTTGCCTGAAAACTGCCTCATCACGCATGCCCTGGCAAAAGATGCGGGAAAATTCAACATCCTGTCCCACTTCAGCTCCGTCAGCTGGGAAATCTTCACCAAAAACGGAGGAACCTATACGGTAACGACGGATTATGCCATTGCCGATCCCGCCTCCACCCTGTTCAAGCTGGGTTATTCCATCAATGACAAGCTGACGGAATTCACTTTTCCGGGAACCGGCGGATGGTCCCGGTTCGTAAAGCACTCCCCCGGCGTCCTTACCCTGCCGCCGGGAAAATGCACCCTGACCGTCAAGGGAATCACCAGCGGCGCGGAAACAAAGTCCATTGTACTTGCCCCCGCGCCGTAGGCGCCGGGCCTCTTTTCCTCCGGAATCCGGCTCTTTAAAGGAAAAAGGGAGAAGGAACAGCCTTCATCATTTTTCTTTACGTCTCACGCCGTCTGTGGAAGATAGGAAACGGCTTGCCTGTCCGCCGGGCAAGCCGTCTCAGTACCAGCCTGTACCGGGACTTTCCCTGCGGAAAAACCCGTTCCGGGGTTCCGCGGCCGCGCACGTAAAATACGCATCGCCCCTTTTTCTGTAAGCACAATCACTTTTCGCCGTACTTATACCATGAGCACTCCGGCCCCTCTCTCTCCCTCCGTTCTGGCTCCCAAACCTCATTATGCCGCCCTGGACGGCCTGCGCGGCGTAGCCGCCGTCATGGTGGTCCTGTTCCACATGTTTGAAGGAAGCGCCAGGGACTTCCAATTCCACACGGACCAGATCATCAACCACGGCTATCTGTCCGTGGACTTCTTCTTCATGCTGTCCGGCTTCGTCATCGGGTATGCCTATGACGACCGCTGGGGAAAGATGAGCCTGTGGAATTTCTGCAAGCGGCGGCTGGTGCGCCTTCAACCCATGGTGGTCATGGGGATGCTGCTGGGTGGAGCCCTCTTTTACTTCCAGGGGTCTGAAATCTTCCCGAACATCGCACAGACCCCCGTATGGAAAATGCTGCTGGTCATGACCGTGGGGTTCACGCTGCTGCCCGTCCCCGTTTCCCTGGATATTCGCGGATGGACGGAAATGCACCCGCTGAACGGTCCGGCCTGGTCCCTCTTCTTCGAATACATCGCCAACATCCTTTACGCCGTGCTCATCAGGAAATTCACCAGCCGGTGGCTGGCGGTCCTGGTCTTCCTGGCGGCCTGCGCCCTCATCCACCAGTGCTACACGCAGGGCAACAACATCGGCGGCTGGACGCTGGACGTGGAACAGTGCCGCGTGGGATTGACGCGGCTCATGTTCCCCTTCTTCGGCGGCCTGCTCCTGTTCCGCCTGTGCAAGCCCGGCCGGGTCAGGCACGGCTTCTGGTGGTGCAGCCTGCTTCTGGTGGGAGCGCTGGCCATGCCGCACGTGGGCGGGGCGGAAAACTTCCACCTGAACGGCCTGTATGACGCCTTCTGCATCATCGTCGTTTTCCCCGCGGTGGTCTTTCTGGGAGCCAGCGACATCCCAGGCGACATCTCCTCCCGGGCCACCCGGTTCCTGGGAAACATCTCCTACCCCCTTTACATCACCCACTACCCCATCGTTTACCTGTACCTGGCCTGGGTGCACGATGCGGAAGTGCCCTTTTCCCGCGCTCTCCCCGTGGCGGTGGGCGTCCTGTTCATCTGCATTGCCGTGGCCTACGGGTGCCTGAAGCTTTATGACGAACCTGTGCGCGCATGGCTTTCCAAACGCGTGCTGGCGCGGCGCGCACCGGAACAGCCCAGGCCGTAAAACGGAGCCTAGGGCATAACGGCGGTTCCGGGGCGCCCGGAAAACAACGGGGGCGCCGGGACAAACATCTGCCTTGCCCCCGGCGCGGCCCAGCCGGATACTGGCGGCGGTCTTCCATGGAAAAACTGCCGACATCCTCCAAAGCGCTGCGCTACCTGCCCTTTCTTGTGGCATCGGCATTCTTCATGCAGATGCTGGATGCCACCATCCTGAACACGGCCATCCCCACCATCGCCCGCAGCTTCAACAGCCACCCGCTGCAGCTTCACTCCCTGGTGACGGCCTACATGCTTACCGTCTGCGTCCTGATACCGGCCTCCGGATGGATCTCCGACAAGCTGGGCTCGCGCCGCACCTTCCTCTTCGCCATCTCCGTTTTCTCCGCGGGGTCCCTGCTGTGCGCCCTCTCCACCTCCGTCGCCATGATGACGGCGTGCCGCGTCATCCAGGGAATCGGGGGGGCCTTCCTGATGCCCGTAGGGCGTCTGGTCGTCCTGCGCTCCTATCCGCGCTCCATGTTCGTCAACGTTCTGAACATCGTGACGATTCCGGCGCTGCTGGGGCCTCTCCTGGGGCCGGTGCTGGGCGGCATCATCGTCCAGTACGCCTCCTGGCACTGGATCTTCCTGATCAACATTCCGGTGGGCATCGCAGGCCTGTGGGCTACCTGGAAACTGATGCCGGACCTTAAAGCGGTCCGGGAACAGAAATTCGACTGGGCGGGCTTCTTCCTCTTCTCCTCCTCCGCCGTGCTGGTCACCATGGGCCTCTCCACCGCAGGAGGCGCAGCCGACAAGACGCGCATGGCCCTGCTCCTGTCCGCCGGAGGCGTGTTCCAGCTCCTGTACTGGGTGCTGGCGTTCCGTTCAAAGGCGCCCATCTTCAGCCCCTCCCTGTTCCGCATCAGGAACTTCGCCATCGGCATCGCCGGCAACATCGTCTGCCGCCTGGGGGGAAGCTGCCTGCCGTACTTGATTCCGCTCTTCTTCCAGGTGGTGCTGGGTTACTCCGCCCTCCAGTCCGGCATGTCCCTGATTCCCCTGGCGCTGAGCAACCTGCTGGCAAAAACGGTCGCGCCGCGCTTGCTCGGCAAATTCGGCTACCGGAACATCATGGTCGTCAATACCTTTACCATCGGGACGCTGCTGGCCGCCTTCTACTTCATCAGCCCCGGCACCCACGAACTCACCCTGCTGGGCATGCTCGCCCTGCTGGGCGCGGCCAACTCCATTCAATTCACCTGCATGAACACCCTGACGCTGATTGACCTCCCCAACGCGGACGCCAGCAGCGGCAACTCCCTGCTCTCCACCATCATGCAGCTCTCCATCGCCGTCAGCATTGCCGCGGCCTCCCTGCTGCTGGACAGCTTCGGCGGCCATTCAGCCACTTCCGGAAAGGCCGTGGAAGCCGCCTTCCACGCCACCTTCGTCACCATCGGCGCCATTGCCGCGGCCAGCTCCTTCATCTTCGCCCTGGTGGATAAAAACAAGGGCATCACCCGCAGACGGAAAAAAGCGGCCTGACGCGCGGGAACGCGGCCCCCGCCTCTGTTCAGGAACAGGAAACGCTGTCCCCCGTTTCAAGGGAGCAGCACTGCGCGAACTGGGCGCGGGACTCTTCCAGGGTAATCGGCTTCTTGTCCGCCCCCAGGGCCACGTAAACCAGCTCCGCCTCCGTAATCTTGGCAATATTATTGCAGAGCTTCGTCAGGCGTTCCGCATACACCTCCACCTTTACGGTGACGGAGGTGCGCCCCACCTTGATAATCTCCGTATAAAAGGAAACCACGTCGCCCACCAGCACGGGAGCTTCAAACGTCAGGCTGCTGACTGCACGCGTCACGATGTAGAGGCTCAACGCATAACGCATGGCCGTATTGGCTCCCGCCAGGTCCACCTGGCTCATCACCCAGCCGCCGAACACTTCCCCGCTCTGATTGGTGTCCGCAGGCATCGGTTCCACGCGCAGGGCGGGAATGCGTCCCTCCGGAAGCTGGGTATGGTGGTATGTATTTTCCATAAATAAGAACAATTATAAATTAACGGGCTCATGCTCATCTATCCCGGCCCTCTTGTAAAGAGCAAAACGCGGAAACGGAAGGCGGACAGCCCCGGAGGATTCCTCCAAGAAAGGGGAATACGTTTTCGCAGGACAATAAAGTATTGACGATAGATGTGTTATCAGTTTAAAAGGAACCATGCGGATTCCTCCTTCCCCGCCCATTGCCCTCGTCTCCCTTTCCCTGCTGGCCGTGCCGGTTTCCATGGCTGATACAACAGACTCCGGAACCTCCCCTTCCATTCAAAATGAGGGAAAAGAAAAAAAGGCGCCTCAATTCAAATTCACGCTGAGGGAATATGCCCATCCCGGCGGAGAAGCTACCTGCGTGTTACGGGACAGTTCCTTCCCTTATCCCAAAGACTACATGCTGCAGGATTACCTGGCGGCCCTGGAGCAATTCCTGGAAGAACAGCAGGCCAGGGGAATGCCGCTGGAAAAAATCACTTGCTTTTCCACGCCTTCCCTGGGGCGGGCAAAGGACGTCCAGGAAAAATTCAAGCAGCTGGCGAGGGAGGGGAAAAGCCGTGTCTCCAAAAAGGACGGCCATTACATGAGCGTCTGCGTGAGTCTGGTACGGGAGGAAAAACTGCTCGCCCCCTGCAGGGAAACCTTCAAGCGCTTCGGATTGAAGGTGGACGACACCCTTTTTGGAGAATCCAAAATGGCAAGGGCTCCCTTGGACGTGCCGGGAAGAAAAACCCCCGTCTATTATTTTACGGGAGGGATGGTGAACCTGAAGCTGGCTCCCCTGAAACCGCTGGAACAAAAGGCTCCATAAAAAATAAAAATGCGCCGGGACAAGCCGCTTTTACACCGGACGGTTGAATTTGTGCGTCTTATCCCGGCCTTTTTTACAATGGCCCGCAAGGACGGTTGTCCATTCCTTATGGACCGCGACCATGAACCCAAAATGAAAAAAGTGGACGGGGAGGAACATCCCGCTTCCGACTTCGCCTATGTTCCCGACCCGGAAAAGCCCTCCACCTGGAAACTGCCGATTTTCAACATGCATCATGTAGGGGGCGCCCTGGCCGCCATGACCAGTGACTACCGCGGCAATCCCGTGGAAATCCCGGAAGGAGACCGCCACGCCGTCATGAAAAAAATCCTGGCCCGGAAAGCGGAGCTGGAACAGGAAGAAAGCTGACTCCGGCTTCTTGCATTCCTTTTTTCTTGCGCCTGGAAACAAGCCGGGAAAGATGGCTTTCTCCCCCGGCTCCCTTGATTCTTTGCCATCCGGCAGGGTAAAACCTGCCGGACTTTTTTTGTTCCGCCGCCTGCTGCGCGCCGCGGGAAGCTCCGCAATTGTCCCCCCCACTTATAAAAGAGGCAGACCTTCACCTCTTTTCTCCCCTTTATCCGTGTAATGGCATGGCCTTCCACCGCCGCCTGTGATAGAATCCCTCCACCCCTTATTCCGGGAAAACGGGAACGGCGCGGCGTTCAGCCGCCTTTTCCCGGACAACGGCTGTCGAATTTCCCGCAAAGGCGGAATACCCGGAACGCCATTCCTTCCTCTTTAAACGCCATGACCGGAGAAAAAGTGAAAAAATGCCTTTGGCTCTTCTGGATCAACCTCTTTATCGGGGCATTCACGTTCGGGGGCGGCTACATTGTCGTGCCGATGATCAATAAATACTTTGTCTGGAAAAAACGGCTGTTTTCCAAAGAGGAGCTTCTCTCCATGGCCGCCATCGCGCAATCCACGCCCGGAGCCATTGCCATCAACCTCTCTGCGCTGGCGGGGCACCGCACCGCAGGCATGGCCGGAGTCGTTTGCAGCTGCCTGGGCGCCATCATCCCGCCGCTGGTCATTCTTTCCATCATCACCGTCTGGTATGACGCCTTCAGTTCCAATACCGCCGTGGAAGCGGTCCTCCGGGGAATGCAGGCAGGCGTGGCGGCCCTCATTGTGGACATAGTCGTGGACATGTGGCAAATGATCCTGCGCAGAAAATCCGCCCTGCTGAACGCGCTGGTTCCGGGCGCGTTCCTCGCCAGCTTCGCCTTTCACGCCAACATCGCCGCCATTCTGGCCGTGTGCTGCCTCCTGAGCCTGTGGCACGTCCGGAAAACGCTGGGAAGGAGGGCCGGATGACTCAGGCATTATGGCAGCTTTTCAGCGTCTTTCTCCAGATCGGAGCGTTCAGCATCGGAGGCGGCTACGCCGTCATCCCGATGATCCGGGACCAGGTGGTCATTCACCAGGGCTGGATTACCCAGAAGGTTTTTACCGATATCATCACGATTTCCCAGATGACGCCAGGCCCTCTGGCCATCAACACCTCTACCTTCGTCGGGCTGCAAATCGCCGGCATTCCCGGCGCCGTGGCGGCCACCCTGGGATGCATCATTCCCGGCGTGGCGGCGGCGCTGCTGCTGCACCTTTTCTTCCAAAGGCATAAAAAATCCGCTTATGTTTCCGGGGTGCTGGAAGGGCTGAAAGCGGCTTCCGTGGGCCTGATCATGTCCGCGGGCGGCACCATCCTGCTGCTGACCTTCTGCGGCACCTTTGACTGGCACGCCATCGCGGAAGTGGACTTCCCGAGCATTCTCCTGTTCGGCGCGGCCCTGTTCGTCCTGCGGAAATGGAAAATGAACCCCATCCTGCTGATGACCCTGACGGGAGTGGCCGGATACTTCATTTACGGACTGTCCTGAAATCCGGCGCGGACGCGCTGAAAAACGGAGGAAGGTTCCCGCCCTCCCTCGGCGCAAATAGGATGAAAGGATCAAATCATTTGATCATCAAGCGGGTTAATCAGCACAACATAGCGGCTTTTCCCGAAAACGGATTGGAGAAATTCAACAGGATTCAAGGAAGACCAGTGAATGAACGGCTCTATCAGGATGAATGGAAATAACATTCAGAATAATCCTATATAAGTGAATATCAATGACATGCTGAAATAAAAGCATGTCTTCCCTTGAACAGGCCATCCAAATCCCGGTCATCACGGATAGGAAATGCGGAACACCGGAGAAAGGGACGCAGCCAGCTATCTTACGCATGGCGGGCGGCGCCTTCCTTCTCCCGGCAGTTTCACGCCAAAACATGACTGATGAAAAAATGAGCACTAAAGACATTCACGAAATGCAGGACCCGCGCGACGAATTCCGCCAGGAAGGGTATGAAAAACAGCAGCAGAAAGCTCCCGGGCTCCAGTCCGAAATGGAACCCGTGCCGGACGCCGGGGAACAGAGCTATCATGGCTGCGGCAAGCTCCGTGGACGGAAGGCCCTGGTCACGGGGGGAGATTCAGGCATAGGCCGTGCGGCCGCCATTGCGTATGCACGCGAAGGAGCCGACGTAGCCCTGAACTACCTTCCCGAAGAACAGAGCGATGCCAAGGAAGTGGCGGAGCTCATCAGGAAGGAAGGGCGGAACGCCGTCCTGCTGCCGGGCGATCTCAGCGATGAAGCCTTCTGTCAAAAACTCGTCAGGGACGCTCTGGAAAAACTTGGCGGCCTGGACATTCTGGCCCTGGTGGCCGGCAAGCAGGTAGCGGTGGAGGACATTCAGGACATTACCACGGAGCAATTGACCAAGACATTTGAAGTGAACGTTTTCTCCCTGTTCTGGATTGCCAAGGAAGCCCTTCCGCACCTCAAGCCGGGAGCGAGCATCATCACGTGTTCTTCCATCCAGGCCTACCAGCCCGGCAAGAACCTGGTGGATTATGCCTCCACGAAAGCGGCTATCATCGCCTTCAGCCGCGCCCTGGCCAAGCAGGTAGCCTCCAAGGGCATCCGGGTGAACGTGGTAGCTCCCGGCCCCATCTGGACGGCTTTGCAAGTGACCGGAGGCCAGTTGCAAAAGGATCTGCCGGAATTCGGGCAGAAAACGCCCCTCAAGCGGGCCGGACAGCCCGTGGAGCTCTCCGGCCTGTACGTCTTCCTCGCCTCCCAGGAATCCAGCTTCATCACTGCGGAAGTCTTCGGCGTCACCGGTGGCATGCATCTGGCCTGATACGGAAATCCGCGGCCCGGAAAAAGGCTTCATGCTGCCTGCCCGGCAACCCCGGAACCATGGCCCGTTCCCTTTCCGGACTCCCGGAAAGGGAAACTTTTGCCGCCTTCATCCCTCCGCGGAAGCATGAACTCCATTCATCCGTCAGGCAAACCCCAGCAGGCGCGCCGTTCCCGCCACCAGAAGGCACATCACAACGCCGCAGGCCGTCGGAATGGCGAAGGCAAGAACAGCCCACTTCCATTTGCCCGTCTCCTTGCGGACGGTGAGAAGAGCCGTTGAACACGGCCAGTGCATCAGGGAAAACAGCATGGTGCACAACGCCGTCACCCAGGTCCAACCGTTATTGGTCAGGAGGGACTTCAGCTCGTTCATATCGTCCATGTCCATCATGTTGTCGGAAGCCAGGTAACCCATGATGATGAGGGGGAAAACGATTTCATTGGCCGGAATGCCGAGGATGAACGCCATCAGGATCACGCCGTCCAGACCCATCAGCCGCCCGGCGGGGTCCAGCCACTGCGTGCCGTGGACAAGCAGGCTGGAGTCTCCAACGCGGATATTCGCCATCAGCCAGATGACGATTCCCGCCGGAGCCGCCACCATCACCGCGCGCCACAGGACCGCCAGGGTTCTGTCCAGAAAGGAGCGGACGATCACGCGGCCGATCTGGGGCTTGCGGTAGGGAGGCAGTTCCAGGGTAAAGGAAGACGGAGTTCCCTTGAGAATCGTATGGGACAGGAGGGCCGTTATCGCAAACGTCATTCCCACGCCCAGCCCGATCAGCAGCACCAGGCCCGCCACGGAAGCCAGCGGCTGCAACCCGGACGCCACCGTCCCCGCAAAAAACATGGTCATGAGGGCAATCAGCGTCGGGAACCTGCCGTTGCAGGGGACGAAATTATTCGTCAAAATGGCTACGAGCCGCTCCCGGGGGGAATCGATAATCCGGCATCCGGTGATGCCCGCGGCATTGCAGCCGAACCCCATGCACATGGTCAGCGCCTGCTTGCCGCAGCCGCAGCACTTCTGAAACACCTTGTCCATGTTGAACGCCACGCGGGGCAGATAACCGGAATCCTCCAGCAGCGTGAACAGGGGGAAAAAGATGGCCATGGGCGGCAGCATGACGGACACGACCCACGCCACCACGCGGTAAACGCCCAGCACCAGCACGCCGTGCAGCCATTCCGGAGCATGCGCCAGGCGGAACAGGTCCGTCAGCGCCTCCTGGCCTTTTCCAAGCAGGTCGGCCAGCCATTGGGAAGGATAATTCGCTCCCACGATGGTGATCCAGAAAATCAGCACCATCAGGGCGAACATCAGGGGATAAGCCGTCCACCGCCCCATCAGCACCTTGTCGATGCGCCTGTCGCGCCCCAGCCCCCCTCCGTCCGGCAAAGCGACCACTCCCCTGCACAGGCGTTCCGCCTGTTCCACGAACACCGCCGCCACGCGGTCGCCAAAAGAACTGCCTGAAGAACCGGCCTCCGCGGCGGCGGCCTCACGGAGAATCTCCTGGACCTCCTTCTCCTCTCTCAAACCGGTTCCCGCGTATTGCTCCAGAAGCCGCAGCGTTCCTTCATCCCCTTCCAGCAGCTTGACGGCTGCCCAGCGGGGCGACAAACCGCGCCACGGAAGACGCCCGGCCAACATTTCCAAACGCGCCAGCCACGGTTCCACATGCTCCCCATAGGGCAGCCGGAGGGGGGGCCGCCTCTCTCCGGACCACGCCATCCGCTGCACCGTATCAGCCAGAACGTCCAGGCCTTCACCTTTCGCCGCCGATGCCGGAACCACGGGAACCCCCAGGCGTTTTTCCAAAAGCGGGCAGTCGATGCGGATGCCCTTCCGCCGGGCCTCATCCATTAAATTGACGCAGACCACTACATTTCCCGTCGTTTCCATCACCTGGAGGGCCAGGTTCAAATCCCGTTCCAGATTGGTGGCGGAACAGACGACAATGACGGCATCCGCGTCACCGAAACAAATGAAATCCCGTGCCGCCTCTTCATCCGAAGAACAGGCCAGCAGGGAATACGTGCCCGGCGTATCCACCAAAAGGTACTCCCGGGGACCGCGCCCCACAATGCCTTCCGCGCGGACGACCGTCTTGCCGGGCCAGTTCCCGGTATGCTGCCTCAGCCCCGTCAGCGCATTGAACACCGTGCTCTTTCCCACGTTGGGAGCGCCCGCCAGGGCCACGACGGGCATGCGTTCTTCCGCCGCGCCGGAAGATCCGCCCTTCTCCGTTCCGCTGTCCAGCCTCACCCGTTCTCCTTCCATGGCTGATTTCACGCGGACTTAACGGTAATCATTTCCAGATCGGAAGACCTGAACGCCATGACCGTTCCGCGCACAAGAAAAGCGACGGGGTCTCCGAACGGCCCCCGTTCCAGGCATTCCACCCGGGTGCCGGGAATCATGCCTATATCCATCAACCGCCGTCTCAAACGGCCTTCCATCCCGAGAGACTCAATCCTGGCGGTCTCCCCTTCAGGCAACTGGTTCAATGTCATTGTTAATTTTCTCCTTTCCGTTAATTGTTCATGCAGAAACTTCCACGAGGATGGCGTCAGCGGCGACGGCAGGCAATTCCAGCCGCTGTCCTTCTTCCGCCTTCACCAGAAACGCTCCGCTGTGCGCTTCCGCCTCCATCAGGGCTACCGTTTCATGAAGATGGATGCCCAGGGAGGTGAGAAGCTCCAGCAGCTCTTTCGATTCGGGAACGCGCCTGATCACGGCTGGAATCCCTGCCGGGATGTCGGACAGGCGGGAAAGAGGCCCTTCCGGCAGCGGGCCGTCCTCCCTCCCCGGAATCCTCCTTCCGTGGGGGCACATTTCCGGATAACCGAGAAAACGGTCCAGTTTTTCCATCAAGCGGGGGGAAGCCGCATGTTCCAGCTTCTCCGCCTCTTCATGAACGTCCCCCCACGAATACCCGAGATGTTCCACCAGGAAAACCTCCCACAGCCGGTGAATGCGCACCAGCTGCATGGCGGCTTCCTCTCCCTTCCGCGTCAGGCGGATGGAGCGTCTTTCCATGCTCTCCACCAGGCCTTCCTTCTCCATCTTCCGGATAATCTCGCTGACGGAAGCGGCAGAAACGCCCAGATAATCAGCAATATGCCTGTTGCCGACCCTCTCCCTGCTCCGCTGGAGCTCGGCGATCGCTTTCAAATAATCTTCACGGCTGCTGGTCATGGCTCTGATGATCTCCTTCGTTATAAGGTATACCTAACAAAATGATATTTCGCTCAAACAAAAAAGCCTCTCCCGTGTCAGCAGAGCCATTTTTTCCATCACGCAAACGGTAGGGAACGGCTTTGAAAAGGAATTAGGCGCATTCCTTCATTTCCCGGTTGTCCCCGCAGAAAGTTCCTGCTTGAATAAGGCATGTCCTTCGGCGGCACTACTCTGTCTTTTCTTCTTTTAACGGCCCTGCTCCTTCCCACGGCGCATGGCGGCCCGCTGAATGCCCCCGTCATCACCCTTGGAGAGAAAAAAAGCCTGTTCGGAGAAAAGGCGCAGGCTAATGAATACGTCAGCTATGCCCTCTACTACTGGCCGGACCCCGCCAATCCGGAAGGCCCCTACAAGCCCATTGACGGCAAAAAGAACCAACAGCTCCGCAGCATGGACGACAGCGGCAAGATGGCCGCTTTTATCGGTACGGTTTGCAGCCTGGGACGCCAGTACGAACTCAACAGGGACCCGCGAGCCGCTTCCCGTGCCGGGGAATGGCTGAGAGCCTGGTTCATTGCTCCGGCAACCCGCATGCAGCCCCACCTGAAATACGCCCAGATCCGCCCCGGACACCGGACGGAAGGCGACGGAGGCGGCATCATAGACCTTTACCGCATGCCTGATTTTCTGGATGCCCTGGCGGCGTTGAAACGCTCCGGGGCCTTGACAAAAGAGGAATGGAAGCGGGTGGACGCGTGGCTGAACCAGTACTACGCATGGCTGGCCACCAGCAGGCAGGGCAGGCATGCGCATACGCGCAGCAACAACCATTACCTGTTCTATGTGGCGCAATGCGCCCATCTGGCTCACTTTCTGGGCCGCGACAACGAAGCGCGCCAATGGCTGGCGGAAGCCTTCGCCAACATGGACCGCCACATTGCCCCCGACGGTTCCCAGCCGGAAGAACTCAAGCGGGCGGAACCATGGCAATACAGTGTTTACACCCTTCAGGCCTGGAGCTACCTCGTGCAAATTGCGGAACGCATGGGAGATAAAAACTACCGTTACCGGAAAACGGCCGCCGGGGCTTCCATCCAGAAAGCTGCGGACTACCTCCTGCCGTTCCGTACCTATCCGGAAGCGTGGCCCTGGAAAGGCTCCAGGGCAGGAACCCCGCTTCCCGCCATCTTTGAACCGTCCCGGCCGGATAAGGAAAAACAGGACCGCCCTTGAACAACGACAGCTATTAAAATTGCCTTTGATTCATTGGAAAACCCCTTGTTCGGCATCATCACGGCACCCGGAAAGAGACGTTTTCCCGGGCAACCTATTCAGTAAGGAACTTTCCGGCGGCATCTTCCCTTCTCTTCGCGGCTTTCCATTCCCACGGCGGGATGGGATTCGGCTCCGCCCAAAGGCCTTTTTTGGACTTCCTGGCCTCCGCTTCAAGGGAAGCGAGTTTCCGGCTGGCGGAAAATTTTTTATAGATCCACGCCCATCCATCCTTCACCAATTCCTCATTGACAAACACCTTTCCATACCAGACTTCCCCCAAAATACGGCCGTACCTGTCATGCTGGCTGTACTTGACTGTAACCGTCTCTCCCCAAATCAGATTTTCCAGATACTCCTTGGCTCCTTCATACCCGTTTTGCCCCCTTTCCGGCGTATCAATTCCTTCAAGCCGTATCCGGTAGGTCCGCTTCTGTTCGGGCGTTTTTTCCAGGAGAGTAATGGTATCGCCGTCAATCACGTTAATCACAACTCCCCTGATACTTTCACCAAAAGCCACGCAAGAGCTCATCAGGAAAACCAGCAGCCATCTCATAAAAAAATGATATAATTCAAAAAATTGCAACAAGCAATCATTCTTTGGAGAAAGTCTTTCCCGCACCGTCCGGCCGGCCGCAAATGAAAACAAACATCCATGGCAGCACCGTTGGAACATGAGGTTCCACAACGTTCATTGCGCTTCCCGGCACACCACTCCGCAATCCCTGAACCTATTCCGAACATGGCCGGAGCATTGATAGGCCAGACTGCATCACTGCTCCGCGCGGAAAAGCCTGCATTCCGCTGCCGGCTTAAGGATAACAGGAAGTTTCATGCAGTTACCCATGAAACCGCTTGCGAAAACCGCGCGTCCAGCAGGGAACCGGATGCCCGGCGGCATTCAGCAGAATGAAACACGGAACCCTGTTCACTTCTTCAATTCCTCGGCAATTCTGCCGAGGTTCTTTTCCGTTGCCTTCCTCAACTTTTCCTGCTGTTTCCAGTTCCAGGCTGTTCTTTCGGATACTCCGGCCTGTTCCGCCAGCCAGCGCACGGCGCCGCTCGTGTCACAGCCCGTTTTCTTCTGGATGACTTCCAGCAGTTGAGTGACATATTTGTTCATGGTTTCCCGGGTTGACGTTATTTCGATTCCCACGCCCGGCTGAATTCGCCGTCCCGGAACAGGGCCGCAATGCCGCTGAGCTGCTTGAGGCGCAACAATTCCTCCGCGTCCATGCCGAGGTTTTTGAGTATCCACGCATCCGACATGCCCGCTTCCGTCAGTTCCTGGATAATGCTGGTCATCAGTCCGATATTGTGAGACCCACGGGCACGGTTGTGCCTGATGGTGGAGGCCATGCGGTTTCCAAGAGGCTTGTCGATAACGGCCACCGGCATCATGCCATCCTCCCGTTCGTAGATGTCGCGGTAAGTTTTCATGATCTGGCAGCGGTGGAAGCCGTCAACGATTTCATAGGTGCCGTCCTCCAGTTGATAGCAGACAATCGGCATCGTGTAGCCGTCCTCCTTGATGCTCTGGTAGAGCAGCTTCATTTCAGGCGGCGCCACACTGTTCGGGTTATAGGCATTGGAGCGGATTTGGTCCAGCGGAACACGCCGGATTTGATAAACGGGGGATTGATAGGGGGGGTTCATGAAATGTTGCGGTATTTGTTGACGGCGGCACGGCGCCGGGCAATCGCTCCCTTGGTTGGACTGAATCCGGCATATCTGCAGAAATAGTCATTTTTCATGATGCAGATGCACATGCGCTTGTAAGAGGGCACCTGCCGGAAATTGCTGACGGGCATGTCGTCGGGATAACCCATGAATTGAACGATATCGCGTCCATCGTAGCGGCCCGATTTTCCCGTCACGGCAGCCAGCGGGTAGGCCGCCAGCACTTCATCGGCGGTTCCGGGATCGACGGTTCCCCCCTGCATCCAGTACCTTTTGGATTTTTCCAGGATGTTGTTGTAGTGGGCCGCCGTCCTCGCATCCATCGTGGAAAGCAGGAATTCATAATACGATTTCCAGGTATGGCCGGGCGGCAGCTTGATGGTTTTCCAGCCCATGGCCGTCGTGCCTCCGTACAGGCCCGTAAAATTGACGCCGTTGACCCGGCCAATCATGCGCGCCCAGTTGGAGGGATCGATCACTTTGTAGAGCTTCAGGCTTTCCTGGGCACAGTCGTTGAACGGGCTTGCCACCCGCATCTGCCCGGCAGTAAGGCCCGCCTGGTACAAGAGGTCATAGAGACGGTTGTAGTCAAAACCAAAACGGGCGGTGGCCGTCCAAATATCGCTGACGCGCCAGTCATAGAGAGGGTAAACGTTGGCCGTCACGGCACTGGTCTGCGTAATCCACTTCCTGCCCTCGTAGGATCTCCTTTTTTTGCCGCGCGCCACGGCCGCGTACCTGTTGAGGCTTTCATCCGCCCGCAGCCCCACCATGACGGCGGTGGTGCCGCGCTTTTTGGCAAAATGGCGCGAGAGCTTGTCCTGGAATTCGTAGTCCACCATGCCGTGCCGGAACGGAACGTCCAGATTCCCTTCGTGAACCACATAGGGATTTTCCGGCATGGCCCGCACCCACAGTTTTTTTTTGGCGGCGTCCCACGGCGTCCAGTAAGGTTCCCCCAGGGCGCATGCCGACTGGGCCTTGATCGGCACGCAGTACCACATTTTACGGATGCCTGGGAACTGTTCCAGGAACGTCCGGGTCACATACTCGGTCGTCATCTGGTACTGGGCCTCATAATCAAGGTGGTACATGGTCAGCTTGTCCAGCAGACCGTGTTCGTCGGCGTAATTGTAGCACAGATTGAGCATGACGCCGCTGTCCTTGCCGCCCGAGAAGGCCACCAGAACATTGTCAAACTCCTGGAAGCAGTAGGCTATGCGCTCCAGGGCCGCTTCATAGACGTTTTTGTCCAGGTAGGTTTTCACAATTCTTCCAGAGCCTTTCTTCCGTCACCCATCGTCAATTCCCTGCCGGGCGGAAATACGCCGGCCCGGATACTATTGACGGAGGCCATGTATTTTTCCTGAAGTTCTTTTAGCGGCTTGCAGTCGATAGGGATATCCCATGCTTTTCCAAACAGGGCTGCAACGCCTTTATGCCCGCATAAGTAAATAACATCATGTTTTTCCATGTTTTAAAATACGCAGTAGGTGATTGTTCGCTGTTTTCCTGCAACAACGCCAACCTACTCAATTATTATAGCAGGTCAATGCTTTTACTGCAATTATTTCAGTAATTTTATTTACATTCGCCTTCTTCTCAAAATACCTATGCTTTTTAGCGAGTAACGCCATTCCAGAAGTTCCGCGTCCATGGAGGCATGGCCGCCCCCACTTCTCCGGAGCGTCCGCATTATTTTCAGCATCAATGTTCCGCTATGGGAATCACGGCCCTGAGCCTGGGGATGCAGGAGCAATTACATCCTTGGGCGTCACGTTGAATGGACAAATTCTGCGATGACGGCGTTATGCCCGGTCTCTCGTCACGAATGTTTTTCCCAAGCGCCATCCTGCGTCCGCATTTTTCAGATTGGCGAGGCAGCCTGCTGTTCCCTATTGAAGGAAAGATATCTGGCCTTTCTTTTTCAAAAGCCCGGAAGCCTGGCGGAATACGGCTCTGCCAGTCACGCTTTGAGCAAGTTGCCAGGTTCGCCTTCAGCGTTTCATGATGCCCTCCGGCACGCCAATTTCATGCCAAGACGGAATCAAAATCATGCTTCACTATGATTCACGGCCGATTTCGCATGAATTCCGCCTTTTTCACCCTGAACCGGGCAAAAAACAACCCTCACAAGCAGTTGAACTTGTGAGGGTTAGAAAATTAATGGCTCCCCCGGTTGGGCTCGAACCAACGACCTAGTGATTAACAGTCACCACGTATCCCTTATAAAATAAGGAACAAACAAACTTGCGGACAAATTGCGGACAATTTCCTTGATCTCAAAAAATACTTCTTTTATGATCGCATCATGACAACGATTCAGAAGACAAATGTTCACAAGCGAACCGCAAAATCGCGCTTGGACAAGCTGTTTCCCAATCGCACAAAATACGCGGAAGGAATAAGCGCTTCTGTGGAAAACAGGAGAAAGACCAGTCCATTCCGGGTAAAATACCGCCCCAAAGTAGGCAACGGGTTCAGCAAATACTTTCTCACTCCACAAGAAGCGGATGAATATGCCATGGAACTGACAACCCAAATTCTTCGTGACGGGCAGAACTTTCAGCTAAGTACGTCGGAAAAAGCAGCTATGGTTCTTTGGAGGAATCACAGGGAAAACAGGCTGGCAACCGGCAAATCCAGTATGACGTTGGATGAAGCCATCCAATTCGCCATCCAAGCGGAAAAAGACAATGACGAGACCGTACAATACCCTCTCGTCTCTGAAACCTTCGCTCAATTTTTTGCCTACAAGGAAAAGGAAGCCGCTGGAAAAAACACGGAATCGGCCCTTCATAACGTCAAACGCTTCCTGGCGGACGTGGACAAATGCCTGAACGTCCTGGACTCGGAAACCCGGATCAATGAACTTGAAAAAGTGGAAACCGTCCAGAACATAGAAGAAGAGCTTTACGATACCATCACAGGCCGCGACGGGGGCTATCCCACAAAAACCACCATGAACCACTACCGCCGTGCCCTGAACGTCTTTCTGAACTGGAGCATCAAGCGGGAACTGATAGCTAAAAACCCCATTGACCTCCTCCCGGCCATTACGGATGAAGAACCTCCCCGTGAAACATACTCCCCGGAAGAACTAAAAAACCTTCTCACCCTGGTCTATACCAGCCATCCTGACTACATTCCCTGGCTGGTTCTCGGCTCCTTCTGCGGCGTGCGTTCACGGGAAATTGCCCGCATGGAATGGAAGGACATTCATTTGGAAGATAAGGAACTCATGGTTCCCCACATGAAGACAAAAACCGGAGAACCCCGCCTTGTTCCCCTGCCTGACGCTGCCGTGGCCTGGCTGCAATACTGGTTTGCCCTTGGCAACAAGGCGGAAGGCTTCATCGTCCCGGCAGCCAACACAAGCCGTCGTATTTGGACCATGGGTCGGTGGATGGAAACCTTGAAAAAGGAAGGGTTCAACTGGAAGCGCAACGCCCTCCGCCACTCCTTCGCCTCCTACGCCTGCGCCCGTGAAATGGTCTATGAACAGGTCGCCTCCTGGCTAGGCAACTCCCCCGCCGTCATGGCAAAACACTACCGCAAGGCCAAAGGCAAAAAAGAAGCCAATGAATGGTTCTCCATCACTCCCTCCGTTATTGAGACTGTCCAAATCAAAGCAATGAGAAAAAGTTAACATTTAAAAGAACAAAGCAATAATCCTCAACTTTTGTCTACCCCCGATAAACTCACCCCTACCAGCTCCCAAACAGTCAGATAAACTGCATATTTTTATTGAATTTAGTCAGATAAACTGCATTATTTGACTCAGGGAATTATGGAAGCGAGCATCAGAAACCAGTTAAGAGAAAAAATCTTTTCCGGGAAGACGGAGGGGGAGGTTTTCGCCTCTTCCGACTTCTTTGCCTTCTGGTCTCGCACAGCGGTTGATCAGGCTCTTTCCCGAATGGTCAGGGATGGGGAACTCAGAAGAATACTTCCCGGTATTTATGAGGTTCCAGCTGTGAACAAAAAGTTCAAGCTGCCGGTTCCCACTGATCCGGAAAAAGTAGCACAGGCCTGGGCAAGAAAAAACAATGCCCGTCTTTTACCCAATGGTATTTATGCCGCCAATGCCTTGTGGCTCTCAGACCAGATGCCGGGCCAGTACGAATATTTGACTGACCGGCCATCCGCCATGGTCCGCGTAGGTAACTGGAAACTTCGGTTCAAAAAAACGGCCCCAAGATTCATGGCCCTGTCGGGACGCATCACGGGGCTTGTCGTTCAGGCACTGCGCTCTCTCGGCAAAGAAAACATGGATGAGCGATTTGTCGTCAGCCAATTATCCAAACGACTTTCCCCGGCCGAAAAACAGCAACTCTCCAGAGATATAAATGCCGTCCCGGCATGGATGCGCCCCGTTCTTCAACAAGTCATTTCATCTTCATCTCCTCATGTCTGATTTTCTTTCCCTTCCTGATTCGGAGCAAATATTCCTTTTCCGTCATATCGGAGAACAACTGGGAATTACTCCCTCCATCGTTGAAAAGGACTTCCTTGTATGCCGGGTTCTTCAAATTCTCTTCGGAGAAGAATCTCTATCCCCTTATTTATGTTTCAGGGGAGGAACTTCCCTTTCCAAAGCGTACAAGGTCATCCGGAGATTTTCAGAAGACATAGACATTGCTCTGTCGCCCGGATTCTTTCCTGATCTGCAAGAGGATGATATGCCCAACCATCTTCAATCTGCCAGTCAAAGAGAGGCAAAACTGAGGAAACTGCGTCCTCTTTATCGGAAAATGATGGAAACGGTTCTTCTTCCTCTTATGGAACGAAATCTTAATGGAATGGAGAAAAAACATATCCATGTGGAATTGGAAAACCTGTCGGAGGCGCGAGACCCGTTTGTTCTGCTCGTTCATTACACATCACTCTTCCATCAGGAAGAAAACACCTACATTCGCCCATTCGTGAAAATCGAATTGAGTGGACGGGCTCAAACAGAACCTTCCGAAACAAGGACGGTCGATTCCTATATCGGTGAAGGCGTTGCCGAGTTTTCAGCTCCGGCAGAAATCCGCACGGTAAGCCCCTCCCGCACCTTTTGGGAAAAGTGCTTTATTCTCCATGAAAATAATACAAAACCGGTATCACATGACCGCCGGAACATCAAACCCCGGATGGCACGCCATTATTACGATGTCGCCATGCTGGTCAAAGCCGGATACGTTGACCGGGAACTGTTCTTCGATGTAAGGAACAAGCGCAAGCTCTACCATTGGCAAACATGGGTGGATTACGACACACTTTTACCGAAACAACTGGAATTGATTCCCGGATCTTCCGAACTTCTCGGAAAATGGAAAAGTGATTACGAACGCACATCCTCCATGCTTTTTGATGATCCGGAACCCTTTGACTCACTGGTAGAAGTCATCAAAAACCTTGAAATGAGTGGCAGAGAATAATCGCGCACGGTCACACATCCCTCGACTATGACGCCTGCCCTGAATGAATTTTATCGGAATAGGAAACAGATATCCCCTCCTGAGGCGCGTTTCCCCCCGGAGAGAACAAGGCGGAAGGAGACAAAACGTAAGACCAAGGCTCCATTCCGAAGAACTGAACCAATACCTTCTTACATATCCCCGCCAATCTTTCATGGTTATTTTGGGGAACATTCCCCCAAGTCCCCATAACTATTCCAACCACCATCCGGCAAACAAATGAAATAAACCCGTTTCACACAACTCGACGGATAAGAAAATCAACTATCCCTGTTACCAGTTAAACACATCTTTGCCCCTAGCCACCATTGCCTTTACCTAAACCTGCGCCTGAGGTCAGAAAAGCCCTCGGAATTATCAAGCGTTGCGGGGTACCTTCGGCCATCTCCCGGTCCCCTATGTTGTAGTGGCAAAAGGCCAGCTCCTCCGGAGCGGCCCCCAGACTCTGCACACCGCCCCTCATCTGCCAGTACCAGTGAATATCCGCCTTCACCACGTCACACAGCCGGATAAAATTCTTTTCTCCGCCGTCGGACAGAGGCAGGTGATCCAGATGAGAACGTATGTCCCTGGGGCCGTCCACCCCCCATCTCATGCGGAACTTCCAGCCCTTCATCACCACCCTTCCCACCTCCGGCTGCTCCCTCCCCATCTTCTCCAGAATCCCGCCCACACTCAGACCGGGACGGCAGTAAAGATACTCATCCATGTCGATAAAGGCACACCAGTCCAGCTTCCCCCTGTACCTGCGGATAAAATCCTCATACGCCTCCACCTGCCCGTGGACAATCTGCCCCGTCTTCGTGTTCCTCGGCTGCCAGGGAATAACCTTCACACGTTCCTCCCCGTACCGGGCCGCCAGCCCGTGAAGCCCCTTTTGAATATCCCCGTCGCTCAAATGCGCCGTCAGCCTCCCGTACTCCTCACCCCGCTTGCTCCTGCCCTCCCGTTGCAGCTGGCCCCCGTAAAACAGAGAATCCCCCCGCAAACCTCCCGTACTCCCTGTATTGTCGTAAATCGCCACCAGACTGGCACCGGCTCGCAAGTGGAACTCAATCCAGTCCCGCAGCCAGTACCAGGACTCCCTGGGCAGAGCCACCACACACACACACCATCGCACCTCCGGCGCGGACAGAGCGGCGACAGCCAGCCCCACTCTCTCCCGCTCCCGTCCGGCCATCTTCCGCCCCCGGCCACCCGACGCCCGTTTTAAAATATACGCACCTGCCTGCTTCTTCCGGGTAAAACGTTCCCTCCCCCCTTTCTCCCACTCCAGCACCAGCTCCCGGTCCGTATAACGCAGCACGGCAGCCCTCCCTCCCGTCCTCACCCGACATCCGGCCACTCCCAGAATGCGGAAACAATCATTCCATTGTGGGTGCTCCAGCTCCACCAGGTACTCCGCACGGGCCGGATCGTCGCACACCTCCTCATGCAGAATCTCCTCCTGTTCCGCCAGAGGATTCTGCGGCGTTGCCGGAACCGGCGCCAGCAGCGGAACATACCCGTCCACGGCGGAAAGACTCTGCCCTCCCAGATGCATGATCACACGCATCATCAGCGCGTCGGCATCCAGCCCGTAGGCTCCGTGCTTCGGGTCACGCCCATCGGGGAACAGAGACGCCATGCATGCAGGGTCACGTTCGCATTCCAGCAACACATCCACCGCTTCCCGCGTCAGCACATAAAAAGGCGGCACACCCGGGCACCCCACACCCCCTGCATCCTCCACATATTGATACCCCCTGCATTCCCTCATCGCGCGACATACCCCACCCTCATAACCGGAACAATTTGACGGCAACTGGTCAAAAACCCGGTTCACCCTCTCCAGCAAACCCGGAGAACAACAAAAATCCTCCTTCGGAAAAAGAAACAACTCCCAATCGCCCAGCTCCATCCCCCGCACCGTGTCCAGCAAATCGGAAACCCGGTTCTTCATCGGGTAATACCGCAAAGTCAACCGACCTTCGTCAATCCATGACCGGTACCGGGGCTGCACTACATCCCGGAAACAATCTTCCGTCACCCCCTTCACGGCGGCAAAAACATGACTCCGTTCATATCCCTGCGCCAGAAAACCGCCTGCCAGCCGCTCCAAACAATCCAGACGGCGGACACTCAAACAAACAGCCATGCTCCGTTCCAGGGAAGAAAAATGCGGGGAATCGCTCATGGTACTCCTATCAGGCTACCCCGGAAATTCTGAAAAAGCAACAAGGAAGCAGGAAAGCCGTTTCCTGACATGAACAAAATGAAATCACCCCCCTCCGGGAGCCTTCGAAAAATCTATTCCTCAATCTTTCGTCCTCGGCAACTGATACCTCTCCGCCCCCACTCCATCGTGATCCCTCTCCGCCAGAGCGGAGAAATGGCGGCGGAGCCGTTCCGGTGATTTGGACAACCTTCCCATTGACCTGAACCGGGGCTACCAGCACAGAAACCGCCCCCAGGTCGCCCGAGCCGCCGTCAAACTCCGGAGCATTCATGAAAAACTCGTCCCCGCCCTTGCCTCCGTCGTCCGGGAGTCTTGCTGGACGGAGGAGGAAGACACCCCGGAGGAACGCGCCCATTGGGCCGCCGTTCGGAAGGAAACGGAAGCCCGCCTCGCCATCTGGTTGAGGGACTTCATGACCGCTATCCGCAATCTGGAACTCTGCCCCATGTTTTGATAAAACGGATCAAATGTCAAAATCGGTCATATTATATAATTCCCATTTGCCGTTTTTCATTTGATAACAATAAGTGGACATTAAACCTTTATTTTCATTAACAGCTGTAACTTTTGCACTATTGAGTGTAAAAAGCACACTGACGGAATGAAGCTTTCCTTGCCCTTTCTCTATCACCTTCTCAAGAGGAAGAATAAGTGTTTTAATGAAATCGTTTTCTATATCATCATTGAAACTTCCCACATCTTTATAACTGAAACCTCCCCCCTCTTTCTTGCTTTTTTCGGAGATGTATAGTTTTTTATCTCTGATTTTGATAACGTAGCTCTTCCCCCCTTCATTAAACAACACTATTTCATTATATTCCGGATAGATATATACTTGACACAATAGAGAAAATTTACCAAATTGAGGCACTTCTCTTATAAGATAAGCCCACGTTTTTTCTACGACCGGCCAACTCTTCTGGTAAACCTCCAACAACTGCACCGCGGCCGCCTGGGCAGCCTTTTCTTTTTCTGCGTCACTACCCATGCAGGGGCTGGCGTAAATGGCGGGGATAAGAAATAAGGAAGAAAAAAAAGGATGTATTCTAATATTCATTGTTGATAGAGTTTATTGTTCAATAACGGGAGAGCCGGGTAAAGGAGGATAGGGCACCCCATCTCCAGGGCCGCCTGTCGTATGGTCGTTTTCATCAAACATGTCATCAATTTTCTTCCCATAAGTATCTTTTACAACTTTGGCTTTTTCATTACAAGCATTCTTCTGGCCTCTCTTGAAAGTATATTTATCTTTCTTTGCTTCATCTAGGATCTTATTGATTTTTTTAGTCCGGCTTTTAACATGTCGCTGTTCATGTCCATAGATTCCAGCCAATGTAACCTCCTCGCCATTGACTACACTTCCTAATTGTGGCTGATTTCGTGCTATTGTAATAACAGGAGTATAAGTAGCGGTACACACGATAATCCACTCCTTCTTCTTCCCTTCGCCTTCGCACTCGCATTTGCAGGAAAAACTATGGTCACGAGTAGTACCACTTGCCCCCCCACCAGAGTACTCAGGGGCTATTTTTGCAGGATCAGGTTCTTCAAACTTGATTTTTACAGCTTTCCCTCCTTCTTTGGGTTTCAATCCCAATAAGTCCACCTTCATGTTAGGCTGATTAGCAACAAAAGCATACAAATTAACGCCCCCCGCTTCTTCAATAAAATCGCGGGTGATCCATCGTCCGCTAGCCGGATCATAATATCGGTAATTATAATAGTTCAATCCGGTCAGGGTATCGTAGGATTTTGTGCTAAACTGATAGGTATAATTCCTGTTGCCTGTCTTTTCCGTCACGTTCCCAAAAGCATCATATCCATAATGGGCTGCTATATCCCCGGTTCCTTCTTCCGTCAGATATTCCGTGATGTTGCCGTTTCCGTCATAGCAGGGGTAGCTGGTCAGCGGCAGTTGCCTGTCGTGCTCCGTTACGGAAATCATCCCTCCTATGCCTCCGGCTCTCTGGGCCGTACCGGACAAATCATTGCCCCAGGCATAAGTCGTCTTGAGCGTCCGATTATTGCTCTTGTACTCCGCAATGGCGTTGTACCCGTCGTATAAAGTAACCGTATCTCCCTTGTGGATTCTGCGCCCCATGTGGTCGTAGGAGTAGCTTTCCCGGACTTCGCCATTTTGTGTCACTTGGACGGGGCGGCTTTCCGCGTTGTAGGTAAAGGAGAGGGTATCCCTGTCGGAAATCCCTTCAGTGGGAGTCAGACCGGTGAGCTGGTTCCCGTCAGCATCATAAGTCGGAGCGGTGGTTCCGATCCGGGAATACTGGTTGAGCGCATTGGCCATGTAAACGGTATCCGCAGCGTCTTCCTTCCGATTCGTTCTCCGGTTGCCTATCTGGTCATAGGCGTAGCTGTCCTCGTTCGCGCTGATAATCTGCCCCAGTACATCATACCCCCAGGCCCAATCCGCAGGGGTGGACGCGAATGCTTCTCCCTCCGTGGATACGGAAGTTCGTTGACCAAGGCTGTTCACTGCATAAGAGTATGCGGAAATAATGGGAGTACCCTCTTTGCTTTTCCAGCAGTTGAGCTTGCTGGAGAGCACATCACGGTTAGACTCGTAAACATGGGTGACGGTATGAAGGGGCGCTGTCACTTGGCTAATGAGGTGCGGTGAATTCGGCAGGTAGGCATAAGTAAATTCCTTACCGTCTGCGTTCACTCCAGCCAGTTGCCCCATTGGGGTATAGGTATAGGAAAGGGTTTGTTCTATGGTATCGCCGTTCTTTAGTTGATAGCCGGTCGGTCTGCCATGGGAATCATAGGAACGGATAAGGCTTCGTTCCAGATTGCCGTTGACGGTCGGTATCGTGATCTGTTCCTCCGTGATCTGATCCTGATCATTGTAGATGTATTGATAGGCGGCTACTCCCTCTATAGCTGCGGAAATCGGCCTGTCCAACTGATCATAAGCGAAGGTCTTCGTGGGCGTCATACCGTTGTCGTTGACCTGGACGGCCGTTTGCCTTCCTGCGGGATCGTAGGAATACGTGGTAACGTTCCCGCGTGCGTTGGTCTCTGTCTTGAGTTTTCCCCCCGGCGTGTACGTATAGCTCATACCTCTGCCGTCGGCATAGGTCTTCTGTGAAAGGTTCCCGGTAGCGGTATCGTAGGTCCACGTCGTTTTGTCGCCCACCGCCCCTTCCGGCCATGCGGCGGCAGCCCCCACGTGAACCCGGTAGGTAGTCATCCTCGTCTTTTGCCCGTAGGCGTCATATTCATAACTGACCGGGTACTGTTGCCTTCCCCATTGGCGAACGATTCTTCCCTCGGTATCATAGTCCTTGCATTGTTCCGTACCATCGGGAAAAACTGTTGTCATCAAACGCCCGTAATCATCATACCGATAGGAAATAACAGATTGATCCGGCATAGTTTTTCTAAGAAGAAAGCGCGCCCCTTCGTCGTAGGAGTACGTCGTCGTTCCTGTTCGACCATCTGTCCACGTCAGTAAGTTCCCCCATACGTCCTGCGTCTGGCTTCCCGTTGTAATGATCTGTCCGGAAGAATCTTTTTGTACAAACGTCACGGAAGCAACATGCCCGTCAACCATCGTGTAACCTGTTTCTAAAACTTGTCCGTTCGGACTGGTTTCACTTACTGTATGACTTTTTCCTTGAGAAGAGATGGGTGGATATTCCTGAATCGTATATCCGGCAACTCCCGGCGTCTGGCTTCGTATTTTCGTGCCGTCTTCCGTTGTCCACGTCAGGGAGACTGGCTGGCAGCTTCCCTGCCATGCGCGGGAAGTGACCGTTTTCCAGGAGCCTTTGCCTTCAGGCCAGGAGGGGTCAAAGACGCGCTCGCTTTTCTCCATCCGGTCAATCGCGGCAGTAAGCACTCCATCCCCATTGAGATCCAGCCCGCTGATCTGCACCTCGTTTTCATAGGCATGAAGCTGCTTTTCCCCGTCGGGCAATACAGTTTGTATGATTCTTCCCGCCATATCGTAACCATATTGAGTCAGGGCGCTCCCACTGAATTGTTCGGTTACGGTATGGTTCAGTAAATCCGTCGTCGTCGTCCGGCTTCTGCTTCCGTCTGTCACGGTTGCAGTCAGACCTCCGCCATGTTGAGCCGTGGGAGTATAGGTATAAGCCTGGGTAAGACCCGTTGTCCCCGTTTCACTAAGGAGCTGGCTATCTGCCGAAAAAATGCGGGTTAATGTCGTTCCATAGGGAGTATGCGTCGATTCTGTTCGGGCGACAATATCTTCATCGTACTGTGTCACCAGCATTTTCCCTCCGAAACTGGGTCTCTTCTGTTCCACCATCTGCCCGGCCTGATTCTTGCTGACTTCACTGACCAGATACTTCTGTCTGCTTCCCTTTGCCTGTTTCCACTGGATGGCTGTTAATCCCCTGTATTCCGTGCTGGTGGTAATGCCTTTGCTCGTAACAGCGGTTTTGCGTCCCTGGGCATCATAGGTATAAGTGCTTTCTATTCCATCCCGTCCCCTCTCCCACGTCACATGGCAGCAATCCTTCCGCTGTTCCGTATAATCGTTCGGATCGTTGTCGTACACCCATTTCAGGCAGGTCCCCGCATTGTCAAACTGCACGCCCGTTTTGCTCCCCAGCCAGTAGGCCTGACCGCCTTCCAGCGCATACCGTACTTCCTCTTTCAGCTTCCCATTGTCCTTGTCCTCTATACTGACCGTCCTTGTACCATGCATCACATTTCCTTCTCCATATCCCGTATCTTCCGTAATCGTGAGGTTCTGTTCATTCAGGGTATAGCTGTACAGGCTCATGCTCCCGTCCGCATAATGAACGCTGACCGTTTTCCCTCGCAGATGTACCGGGACGTCCTTCGCGTTACGATAGCGTATCGTCGTCGTAATCTTGTCCCCTCCGGCGTGTGGCTGGTGCCGTACTTCTCTGACCATTTGATGGTCTGCACGGCTTTTCTCCGTCCATTCCTTGGCTATCGTGATGCCTCCCACAGTTTCCGTGATGTCTTCAATCCCCGTATCCGTATTGCAGTAGGTTTCCTGCCTGACGCGGATTTGCCCCTGCGGGGCCTCTCCCGGTTCGTGTGCCGCCGTGTTCAGCCACGGGCTTTCCGTCCGGGTCATTTCCAGACCGGCGCTCGCGTTTTCGTCATAGTATTTGTTTTCCCAGTACCCGTCGTTGCGACGCAGTGTTCTTACCTTGCCGTAGGAGGCGGGTGCCAGCGGATCGGAATAGTAGGTGCAGCTGGTTTCCGTAGCAATAGGATTCATGGGAGTCCCGTCCTCATTGACGGCATTGCATTCATAGAGTGGTACAAATCCTTCTTCTTCCTTATAGATAGCTCTCCGTCCAGCCTTCCGTTCTACAAGGTGCCACTGGCCGTCCGTTCCCAGCTCTTCCACGGTACACAGGAACTTTTCTTCCTGTGGTTCCCCGTTTGGAATAGCCGTGATCCTATTGGTGGCCCGGCGGTATTCCACGGCGGACAGACCTTCCCCCTTCAGGTACGTTTTCGCATGGATGATTGTGTAGGGTTCCGGCCCTACCGCCTGCATCGTCTTTTCACTCTTGACGCTGGGGAACTCCCCGCTGTTGTTGACAGTCTCCCTGCGGAAGCTGTTGTCCGCCTCCTGCACGTAACGGAAAATCATGTGAGCCTTCCTGCCGTCCTTGACCTGATACAGACCGTTTACCTTGCCTGCCTTGATGTCGTCGGGCTTGTACAGCCGCAGTTCCAGTGTTTTTGTTTCCGGCGTAAACACGGCGTCCATGAACCCCGTATCTCCTTTCACCTGCCGAATGTTGGTATCCATATCACGCACCACTTCTGCCCCGGTTCCAAAAATTTTCAAATTGGCCGGATTCACGAAGTTGGGGGAAAATCCCCCGGCTATCTTGATAGGAGTGGTGGTAGCTCTGCCGGAACGGAGAGAGCGAGTCCCGCCTCCCCCGCCTTCGACCAATTCATAGGAATCGTCCAGCCCCACTTCCGTTGGGTCGGAAGGGCATTCCTCGTCTTTAGATACCTGAATTGTTACGGGTTCCTCTTCGGAGGGAGTGTCACCGCAGCTTCCACCGTCGCCCGAGCAGGAAGAACATTGTTTCTTCTTATAGGTACAGGTCTTGTCCGGATTGTTCTCATTACCACCGGACTCCGCATAGAGCGTCCCCAGAAAAGAAAGCATAAAGGCCACCCCCATCAGGGAAGCCATGGTAGAAAGAGAAGAAGAAGTTTTCATGGTAGGAATTGGTTGTGCAGTAAAAGTGAAAAGGAGAAAGTAAGTAGCTTGGTTGGTAAAAAATCAGTTAAATCAGCACTGGCCTTCCAGGCGAGCCAAACTCTTTTGGGCCGGTTGGGACAGGTTCAGGTTCGTATCTGCCACCGCAGCAGCAGTTCCGGCACTTTTGGAGACGCTTTCGGGCACTTACATGACCGCCTTCATGAACACCTGAGCCGGGAGGGGGAGATACTCGACCTCCAGTGCAGCCAAAGTGAGGAACAGAGGATAACGAGGGCAAAGAAAAACTTTCATGGCGTTAGAAGAAGATAAAAGAAACTATTCGTCCTATAATGGACGCCCCAACCTCAAAAAAATCAAGTCACATTTTACCTTAAATCTCTAACAGCTAATTATTCATTCGTTTGTTTAATAACAAATCATGCCCATAATCCGCTGAATGTAAAAAATCATTCTCCAGCCTTCCTCCTTTAACGAAACCCGCTTTTTCACGGAACAATCAATTCCCCTCTCTGAAGCCCGGCTCCAACAATCCCCAAATACACCACCCATCCGCCCAAACACCTCAACAACAATTCAAAAAACTCTCAACTTCCAAACCGTCTCTAGTCTCTGGTAACTCTTCTCTAATCCCCCTTTCCTTTGTCTCGACCTAAGATCTCTCCCCTTGTCGATACAAATAGAAAAAGAGAACAACTTCCGCCTTTCATAATCTTTGACGCTGCATTTCTTCCGGCAAAACACTTCACGCCATTTCCATTCTCTTGGTCGATTAACCATCTCCTGTCGGGTGTCCCGATGATCCTCCATGTATGAGCCTGAAAGCCTCCATCGGAGACAAACTGAAACGCGCCAAAAGCTGGGAAAAACTCTCCATCGCAGCAGAAGAATGGCGTCAAAGCCGCTCCCATGACCTGGACGGCCTTCTCCTTGACCTGAACCGGGGCTGGCAACACAGAAACCGCCCCCAGGTCGTCCGTCCGCCATCAGGCTCCGAGGCATTCATGAAAAACTCGTCCCCGCCCTCGGCACCGTCGTCCGTGAGTCCTGCTGGACGGAGGAAGAAGACACCCCGGAGGAACGCGCCCATTGGGCCGCCGTTCAGAAAGAAACGGAAGGCCGCCTCGCCATCTGGTTAAGGGACTTCATGACCGCTATCCGCAATCTGGAACTCGGCCTCATGTTTGATGAGGCAACCACCATCGGCCAGGCCGGCACCGCCCTCCCTCCGGCTAAAGAGGCCCTGTTTGCCAACATTGGAAAAATGCTGGCGGAACTCAAGCGGGTGGATAGCTAAGCTATCCAGGAAAGTTACCTTTGAATAAACAATCATTTCACGGTATGGGCTATGTAAAAAACTCGCTATTTTTTGTCGCTCTTATCTGTTTCATCGGCAGATGAATCTTTCTTTGGAGATAAGAGTTCCTTGATAAATCTTTCTATTTCTATTTTTTCGGAAGGAGTAAAAGGCATTAGTTTTATTCCTTCTGTTTCGGCAATATATTCTTTAACTTTTTCTCCAAAGAAAAAATTATTTTCTCTAAATCCCATATCTTGAATTGGAGTTTGAATCTTCTTTAATGATGAAAAAACCTCTTTCAAGGAATTATAATATTTTACCTTATAAATTCCGGACGGCAATTCATGTCTTAAATCACGGATTATAATACTAAAATAGGATTTTCCGCCTTCACTAAATTTAGGCACACAAATAGCCGTAACATTTCTCATGCTTTCTGAATTATACCCCCCTTCCTCTTTAGCTAAAGAGGAAGGGGTCATAAGAAAACCTACCAATAAGGATAGTAATCCTAGTCTTATATTTTTCATATATTTATATTATATCACATCCTGTTAGCTGTCAACATCTATCCCTTGCTCAGGCACACACACAGGAGAACAAAATATGGTATAGCCTCGATTTAAAGCGTCTGTTATCGGATCTTTTACTCCGGGAATGACCGGAAGATCACCAGGTTTATGGCTCCAAGTCCCATCATCGTCCAGCCGATACCAATGATAATCCCCATATGGCAAACCTGGTTGAGGGCTCTTAATACCACCTATTACCTTATAATGGCATTTCTTGCAACTTCCGTCTGATTCCGGATCTATTGCTCCTCTACTTTTTATATCATTGATGATAGTGGCACAGGTATAACTATTACCCGGTTTAGGAAGAGGTCCTGGATTTATTTTAGGTTCCTCTGTTGGTTTCTTAGGATCATTACAGACATAACGGTAGCAATTCCCTTGTGTTGGTACTGGTAAAAGTGGAGGCCGGGGGGGGCCACCACCCCATTCGGGATAAGTTCCGGCAGGTATCATCCCTAACACATCATAACGTGAGACGGGATTATTTATATTAAATCCATACGGATTAAGATCATAGCTGTTTTCTTCAAGAATATCCCTGCTAATCCATCTTCCGCTTACGGAATCGTAATGCCTGTAATGATAATAATTTAATCCGCTCAAGGAATCGTAAGGCGTTGTGCTGAATTGATAGCGGTACTCCTTATCTCCAGTCTTGCGTATAACATTGCCGAAGGCGTCATATTCATAATGAGCGGCAAGTATCCCCAGATTCTCTTCCGTTAAATACTCGGTAATGTTGCCGTTGCCGTCGTAGCAGGGATAACTGGTCAGCGGCAGTTGCCGGTCATATTCGGTAACGGAGAGAAGTCCTCCCACCCCTCCGGCTCCTTGTTCCTTGCCGGACAGGTCTTTTCCCCAGGCATAAGTTGTCTTGAGCGTCCGGGTACTGCTCTTGTACTCCGCAATGGCATTGTACCCGTTGTAAAGAGTAATGGTATCATCTTTTTGAATTCGGCGTCCATTGAGATCATAGGAATACGTCTCCCGTATTTCATCCCCTTGGGCAACGCTGACAGGCCGGTTGTCTGCATTGTAGGAGAAAACAAGGGCATCTCTGCCCGGCAGGGCGGCCGTCGGCGTCAGTCCGGTCAGTTGGTTCCCGTCATCATCGTATGTCGGTGTTATGGTTCCAATTTGAATATACTGGTTGAGCGCATTAACCGTATAAACTATTTCGTTTCCTCCCCCTCTTTGAGAGCCCTGCCTGTTTCCTATCTGGTCGTAACTGTAATGGTCGCCGTTGGCGCTTGCCACTTGCCCCAGTACGTCATAACCCCAGGCCCAGTTGGCGGAGGTAGTGCCAAATGCTTCTCCCGTCGTAGCGACGGAAATCAACTGTTCCAGAATGTTTCTGGTATAAGTGTACCCTGAAATAACGGGAGTATCCGCCTTGTTTCTCCAGCGGTTGATTTTGCTGGACAGTAAATCACGATGTTCAAGGTAAGTATTGGTAGTGGTATGAACAGGGGCGGCCATTTGGCTGATAAGGTGCGGTGCATTCGGCAGGTAATCGTAAGTGAATTCCTTGCCGTTCGCAGTCACACCCGCCAGTTGCCCTACCGGAGTGTAAGTATAGGAAACGGCCTGCTCCACAGCATCCCCATTTTTAAGCTGGTATCCTGTTGGTCTTCCATAGGAATCATAGGAACGTATAATGTCCCTCACCAGATCGCCGTTCACTGTTGGGATTGTTATTTGTTCCCGGGTAATCTGATCCTGGTCATTGTAGATGTACTGATAAGCCGCTACCCCTTCAGTTAAGGCAGAAATCACTCTTCCAGTCTGGTCATACCCATAAACCTTTGTTGGCGTCTTTCCGTCATCATTACTGGTGGAAATAAACCGACCTGCTACATCGTAATGGTAGGTGGTCACATTCCCCCTTGCATTGGTTTTAGTATTGATTTTTCCCCCCGGCGTATAGGCGAAAGAGACTCCCTTTCCATTCGGATATTTTTTCTCCAGCAGGTATCCTGTTTCCGGCTCATAAATCCAGGAGCACTGATCGCCTTGCGTCCCTTCAGGCCAATCGGCAGTATCACTGACAGCAGCCCTGTACGTAATCATCCCCGTAAGTTTTCCATATTCATTATAGGTATAACTGACGGGATAATGTAAACTTCCCCATTTCCGGATAATGTTTCCCTGGGAATCATAAGTCATGTGTTGTTCGGAGCCATCCCTTAACACAATTTTAGTCACGTGGTTGTAATCATCATACTGATAAGAAGTAGTCTGATTGCCGGGGACGGTTTCACTTAAAATGGCTCCTGTCGCTGCATCATAGGTATAGGTAGTAGTTCCGTTATGATTTGTTTGAGAAATTTTATTTCCCCAGATATCTAAAACTGTTCCGGTCGTCGCATAAATGTGGCCGCTGTCATCCTTTAACAGTGTTGTCGTGGCTCTGACATTTCCTTGTTCCAGAGAATAGGAGGTTTCCTGAACTTCTCCTCCCGGTCTGGAAATGGTAACGCTATAATTGGCTCCTCTTTGAGCGTAGCCCGGTTTTTGTTCCAGATAGTATCCGGCTGTACCGGGAATTTGTCTCCGGACAAGGGTATCGTCCTCCGTCCGCCACTCAATTTCTTTGTCCTGCCAGTTGCCCTGCCATGCCTGGGATTTCACTGTCTTCCATGACCCCTTGCCTTCAGGCCATGTGGAATCATATACTTTGGAACTTTTTTCCACCCGGTCATGAGAAGTATCCATGATCCCGTCACCGTCAAGATCAAGCCCCTGTATCACAATATCCTGATCGTAAGAATACAACTGTGTTTCCCCATCGGGAGAGATACTCTTCATTAAACGACCGGCGGAGTCATAGCTGTTTTTAGTAATGGCTCCCTTTCCATTTGTTTCAGAAATTGTATTCCCTGCTAAATCCTTGCATTCCGCCCCTGATCTGGTCCCGTCTGAAATAGTGACGGAAACTCCTCCTCCATATAAGGAAGAGGGGGCATGCGTATAAGTCTGGGTAACGCCAGTTGTTCCTGTTTTGGAGAGAATTTGTCTATCAGCGGTGTAAACCTGACTCTGCGTTGTTCCGTAGGCAGTTGTGGTCGTCATGGTCCGTCCGGCAATATCAATCCCGTACTTTTCGATTAAAATTTTATCTCCTACCCCCGGCCTTCTTTGCTCCACAAATAATTGAGCCATATTCTTGCTATCCTCTTTCACCAGATACTTCTGGCTGTCTCCCGTAGCTTGCTTCCATTCAGTTGTGGTCAGTCCCTTGTACTCCATACTGGTGGTAATACCCCTCACCGTTATAGAAACTTTGCGTCCCTGGGCGTCATAGATATAACTTGTTTCCATCCCGTCCCGTCCCCGTTCCCATGTCACATGGCAACAGTCCTTCCGCTGTTCCGTATAATCGTCCGGGTTGTTGTCGTACACCCATTTCAAGCAAGTTCCCACATTGTCAAACTGCACACCCGTCTTGCTTCCCAGCCAGTAGGCCTGACCGTCTTCCAGCGCATAGCGCACTTCCTCTTTCAGTTTCCCGTTGTCCTTATCCTCTATACTGACCGTCCTTGTACCATGGCTGACGCTGTTTTCCGTTCCATATCCCGTATCTTCCGTAATCGTGAGATTCTGCCCGTTCAGGGCATAACTGTACAGGCTCATGCTTCCGTCCGCGTTGTGGATGCTGACCGTTTTCCCCCGCAGGTGCGCCAGAATGTCCTTGGCATTGCGGTAGCGTACCGTCGTCGTGATCTTGTCTCCTCCGGAATGCGGCTGGTGCCGTACCAGCCTCACCTTCTGCTGGTCCACCCGGCTTTTCTCCGTCCATACCTTGGCTATCGTGATTCCTCCCACCGTTTTCGTGATGTCTTCAGTCCCCGTATCCGTATTGCAGCAGGTTTCGCTCTTGATGCGGATCTGCCCTTGCGGGGCTTCTCCCGGTTCGTGCGCCGCCGTGTTCAGCCACGGGCTCTCCGTTCGTATCATCTCCACCCCGGCATTCGTGTTGGCATCGTAATACTTGTTTTCCCAGTACCCGTCGTTGCTTCGTAGGGTTCTTACCTTGCCGTAGGAGGCAGGAACCAGCGGATCGGAGTAATAGGTGTAGGTCTTTTCCGTGGCAATGGGGTTCATGGGAGTCCCGTCCTCATTGACGGCATTGCATTCATAGAGTGGTACAAAACCATCTTCTTCCTTGAAAATGGCTCTCCGCCCCGCCTTGCGTTCCGTCACATGCCACTGGCCGTCACTCCCCAGTTCTTCCACCATGCAGAGATACTTTTCTTCCTGCGGCTCTCCATTCGGAATAGCCGTGATCTTGTTGGTCACACGGCGGTATTCCACGGCAGAGAGTCCTTCCCCCTTCAGGTACGTTTTCGCATGGGTAATCGTGTATGGTTCCGGGCCCACGGTCTGCGTCGTCTTTTCACTCTTGACACTGGGAAACTCCCCGCTGTTGTTGACAGTCTCCCTGCGGAAGCTGTTGTCCGCCTCCTGCACGTAGCGCAAGACCATGTGGGCCGTCCTGCCGTCCTTGACCTGGTATAGACCGTTGACCTTGCCGGCCTTGATGTCGTCGGGCTTGTACATCCGCAGTTCCAGTGTTTTTGTTTCCGGCGTAAACACGGCATCCATGAATCCCGTGTCACCCTTCACCTGCCGGATGTTGGCGTCCGCGTCGCGCACCACTTCCGCCCCGGTCCCAAAAATCTTCAGGTTGGACGGATTAACGAAGTTGGGGGAAAATCCTCCTGCTATTTTGATCGGAACTGCCGCCGCTTTCCCGGCACGGAGGGAACGAGCTCCGCCTCCACCGCCCCCGGATAATTCATAGGAATCGTCCAGTCCCACTTCCGTAGGATCGGAAGGGCATTCCTCATCATGGGATATTTGAATCGTTACAGGCTCCTCTTCCGGGGGAGTATCACCGCAGCTTCCGCCTTCACCTGAACAGGAAGGACATTTCTTCTTGTAGGTACAGGTCTTGTCCGGGTTGTTCTGCTCCCCGGTGGACTCTGCATAGAGAGTCCCCAGAGAAGAAAGCATAAAGGCCACTCCCATCAGGGAAGCCATGGTAGAGAGAGAAGAAGAAGAAGTTTTCATGGTAATAATTAGTTGAGTGTCGGTTGTGCAGTAAAAGTTGAAATAAGGGAGTGAAAGTGTAAGGGAATAAAGGTAAGTGTGTGAAAATCGGTTGGTAAAAAATCAATTAAATCAGTTAAATCAGTTCCGGCCTTCCAGCCGGGACAGGCTCTTTTTAGCCGGTTGGGACAGGCGCAGATCCGTATCCGCCGCCAGCGTATGGAGTGCGGCCCGGTCATTCTCCGCTGGGAATGTTCCCACATAGGCAATCGCCGCCGCCCGGAACAGGACGGGCTGGCCCTCGTCCATCATCCACAGCCGCGCCTCCTTCAGTACTGCCGGGGACTCATGCCGCCCCAGCATCCCCAGGGCCGTGATCCGCGCGTGAATGTTCTCCGCAGGGGAAAGCGCCGTCTCCTTGCAGGATCGGCAAAGGTCGTCCGCGCTGAACGGGGCAGGCGTCCCGCTCGCCTTGCAGGCAGTGATAATGTCGTCGGCCACATTGCAGGCCGTTCCCATCGTCGTTCCATTGCCGGGGAGCAAGGCGCGTCTTAAAGCCTCCTCCGCCTGCATCCTGACCTCTCCCTTCGGAAAGAGCTTCTTCCCGTTCTCCGGGTCATGGTACCAGGCGGCCAGTTGCGTGCCGAAATGTTGCAGGGCATAATCCCGCAGCACAGCGGGCCTGTTCTCATCCCGGTAGCATTCCAACAACCGTTCCATGAACCCTTCCGGCTGGTTCGCCCCCTGGCGCAGTACATTCAGCCCGTCATTGAAGATGGCCGCCCAGCCCAGCTCATTCCAGCCGGGGGCGGGCGGGGCCATCAGCAGATCCAGCAGAGCGGTAGCATCATGGCGGGAAAGCTCCCTGGGTAAAGAAAACATCCCCTGGCGCACCGCGTCATAAGCCGTCTGCCCCTCCTTCATCTTCCGCCCCAGCTCCAGCACAGCCGGGAGCACCGGAGCCTGCCTGCTCTCCTGCCTGACCATCTCCGGCGCACGGGAGGCCGTAGCCTCCTTCTTCCCGTCTCCCTCCTTGCAGCCAGTCAGGCACAAGGCGGTGAATAAAAATACCACCCCGGTTCTGCAAATAGCTGCGTTCATGATGTCCCTGGTGTCCATTTCGTCCATCCTCTCAACTCTCCACTCTTAACTCTTCCCTATTAACTATTAACTGCTACAGCTCCTTCCCGTCCTTGTCGTAGTACCGGATGATATGGCAGATGGAGGTGGACGTACCGCGCGGGGCCGTCATCAGCACCCGGTACAGCCCATCGGAGCCAAAGTCCTCCGCCCGTACCGTCAGCTTCGTCCCTCCTTCCAGGAACTGCCCCCCGCCTGCCGTCAGAGTGATGGTCACATACCCGCCCTCCGGCAGGCTTTCGCTTGCCAGGTACAGGCATACCAGACTGGAACCGTCCCCGTACTGCTGTACCGTCTCAATCCGGGACAAGGTAGAGGTTCCGGAATTATTGTGGGAGAAGAAGGCCAGCGTATCCACCACCGGGCCGCTCTCGCCCAGCCGCGCCACCAGGTGTTGCGCCCCGCCTTCCTCGGAGCTGACAATCAGCTTCCGCATTCCGGCAGAGACACTTCCCAGTGCCTTGTCCACCCGCAGCGGGGAGGCATTCTGGAGCAGGATACCCTCGGGAATGTTTTCCAGCGTAATTGTCCGGCGCAGTCCCGTGATAAGATCCTTCGCCTCGCCCAGCTCCACATCCGCCACGCGCACCTCCATCACCGCCGTTCCCGTCCCGCCTTCGGCAGTCTTCCAGTCGGCGCGGACAGACTGCGTTCCCGCCGTGTCAAACTTCACGGCTACCGGCTTGTCGGAAGTCGTTTCCACCGTCCTCTCCCCAATCGTAAACGTCACCGGGAACGGAGCGGAAGATTCAGACGCACCCGCCGCACTATTCGTTCCTTCACCGTTCACACCCGTTCCATTTGTGGAGGAAGAAGAGGCGGAGGAAGCCCCACCATTCGCCCCCACCGTCAGCCGCAGACTGTCCCCCCGGCGCACCGTCATTTCCGGCCTCACCAGCACGTCGCAGGCTTCCCACTTGACCGTGGAGCTGGCGGCAGTCGCCCCGGACTCAAACCCGGCCTGGATGTTTACCGCCTCCCCGCTCTCCGGCAGGGCCACATTCGCATACCACCCTCTCCCCGCTCCCTGCTGGAGCGTCTGGGGCGTTCCCCCCGCTGTCAAAGTCGTCAGGTGCAGCGCACGCGCCTTGCCCTCAATGCAGGCCGGGGAAGTAAGACTTCCCTCCGGACAATTAGTGAGAGCGTTCTCCCGGTCCAGGTACTGGTGCAGCCATTCCGGCAGCGCCGTCCCGTCCGCACTCGTCCCCTCCGGCTTCAACAGCCGGATTCCGTTAATGGAAAAGCTTCTTCGCAGGTCCGTATTCTTTAATGTAATGGTGATCGTGTGGCTTCCCGCCTTCAGCTCCGGCAGCAGGAAGAGCACACGCCCCGCCTCCCCGTTCAGGCTCCGCAGCGTATTGCTCCCCAGAGAATGCCCGTCGATGGTTACGGAAATGGTCAGCGTCTCCACCTCCAGCACGTTCCCCGTCGGTGTCCCGGTAATCTCCAGCAAGTACCGCCCGTCACCCGGCAGAGCCACCGTGTAGGTAATATCCCCGCGCCCCATCGGCGTGAGAATCCCGTTGCCGCTGGGCATCCATGTCCCCTGGCCGGGCGTTCCACTCGTCACGGGCACATCTACCGCGCTCTCGCCAAAGTCCGGCAGGGAAGGCTGCCTCGGGTCCCAGCCCAGCAGATACGCCTCCCGGTTCGTGATCCCCGTATTGTACGGATCGCCCCACGCCCCATTGATAAAATCCTTGCCCCCGTTGTCATCCGCCTTGATCCCGTACTGCGTTTCCCAGTCATCGGGCAGATCGTCATCGTCACGGTCCGCCAGGTCCCCGCCAAAGGAAGACAGATACTCACCCGGAATCATCTCCCGCTCACCCCCCGGCATCTGCCAGGCCAACTGCAAATGATCCACGGCATGGTACTGCTTGTGCGCCGCCTCAATGTAATACTCCTTCCCCTCTTCCAGCCGCACAGGCTTGCTTCTCTGCTTCGCATAGGCATCCCACTGGCCGTACCCCGTCAGATACACGCCCCGGTCCTCCGCCCCATACCCCACCCGCGCAATCTCCTTCTTGTGGAACTTCCGGTCATCGGAAGACAGGTAAAGAATACTCGTCTCATCAGAAGAAATCCAGAACGTATACTCACCCGTCACCGGCGGCTTGATCGTCCCGCGCAGGCGGCGCAGATAATTCTCACCCACATTCCGGGAGGGCCGCCCGTCCTTCAGCAGCTTCCTGTTCGGTGTGGCCGCCAGCACATCCACGGACTTCAGCGCGTCATCCACACTCCACCCCGCCACATTCCAGTACATGTCCTGCGTCAGATAGCCCGGCACGCCGCTGGGCACCAGCGGATTCGTACCCAGCAGATACTCCGCAAAGTTTGGAGCCAGGTCATTGTCCGGGTCCCCGTACTCGGAACAGTCCTTTTCCGTCAGCCCGTTCTGTCCCACCATGAGACCCTTTTCCGCCTGCCAGTCGTCCGGGATGGAATTGCCATCTATATCGTTCGGTTCGGCGGGAATCGTCTTTAAATGATCCCCCGTGATCACCACCGGCCCCCGTGAATACGCGTTCTGCTCATACACCTCCACCTCCCGCAGACAAAAGAACTTATTCCCCTGCGCGTTGAGCCCCAGCCCCTGCACCTTCACGATTTTTCCCTGTACCGTTTCCGGCAGATCCCACGTCACCGTTGCCCCGGCATACGTACCTGTTTCCGTATAAAAATCCTGCCCGGCCAGTTCCTCCCCGTTGGCGTCCAATACGGACAACCGGAAATTGCTCAACCGCTGCCCGTTGCTCCCATCCGTCCGGTTCTGAATGACTACCTGATTGATCGCCTGCGGCAGGGCAAACTCCGCCTGCCACCAGGAATTCCCCTCCATCCAGTTCGTGTGAGACTGCGTTGACAGGTCCCCGTCAATGGCCCACTCCGCAGGGCACCCCCCGTAGGTGGAACTCTGCGTGGCTACCGTCCCCTCCATCCGGCACAGGTTCGGCACCCGGTACTGCCACGCCACCGCCACATGCGCCCCCCAGTCCTTCTGGTATTGCAACGCCTCCAGGAAATACCCCATGCCCGCCTGCAACACCTTCGCCTCACTCTTCTGGCTCCCGTACTTCTTCCACTGGTAGCGGTCCGTCCAGGAATTCACCTCCGCCACAGGCCTCTTCAGGAACCGCTGCCCGTCCGGAGAAAGCAATAATCTTGCCGTATCATCCCCGGCCAGGAAAAACGTCCACTCCCCGCTGAAGGGCGGCACTACCTGCGTCCGCAGACGGATAAAATAATTGTCCCCGCTCTCCGCCAGATCCAGCGCCCCCTCCTGCGTGCGCTTCACCCCCGGAGCCTGAATAAAAGCCTCACTCTTCGTAAAGGCATCCACACTGTTTTCCGTCACCCCCGTCCACTTCTCCAGCGTAAAATACCCCGTATTGCCCCCCACTTCATCCGGCCTGCCCCCCGTCTGGTACTCCTGCAATAAATTAAACCCGTCCCCGTCCGTATCTCCGTACAGCCGCACGGCGGGATTGCCCGCAGGCAGGTTGCCCAGCCCTACGGAGTTCAGCCAGCTCTGCGGCACGCCGATGTCATTCACATCCTCCGGGTCCACCGGGGGAGTCGTTAAAACGATCCTGCCATTCTCCAGAGTGGAGGGAATAAGCGCATACCCCTCCGCCCCCGGCTTCTTCCAGGCCACGGAATAATGCTCACCGCCCCCGCGCCCCTCCAGATTCTTGCCGATCACCTCTATCCAGATCACATCCCCCGCCTTGTAGCTTTTACCCCCCGTCCGGTAGCGTGACCAGTCCTTCTTGTTAGTCCAGCTCGGCACGGAAAGAACTTTTTTCTTCGTGAACCGGCTTCCCCCCGGCTCGCCCAACCACAGCTCGGCGGAATCATCCGCCGCCAGGGCAAAGCTGTACTCCCCATCCTCCGGGATCACCAGCAGCCCCCGCAGCCGTACCCCGTTGGCCTTGTCCGCAATGGACTGGGCCGGATTATACTCCAGAGACGCCAGCCGTTCGGAAAAAGCCGGGGCCGCATAAAAAGCGTCACTCCCCGTCAGATCGGCTACATCCTTTCCCGGCACCCCGTCCCAGCAGTCCAGGGTAGCCCCCAGCCTCCCCCTCCAGGCCTCATCGGAAAAATCAGTCGCCCCTCCCGCCGCCCACAGCGCACGCAGAGCTTCCGGCGCGGACAGGGCCGGGGACTCCGGCTCGGCGGCGGTCCCGTCAGCAGAAGAACCGCTGACAGCGGACTCACTGGCCGTTTCAGGCACAGCCACGGCACTTCCAGCCCCTTCCGGGACACTGGCAGGCCCTTGTGTGACCTCCTGCCCGGACACCTGCGCCGGAAGGGGAAATGCCCCAGCCGCCAGAGCGGCCAAAGTGAGGGAAAGAGTAGAAAAAGGACGGAGAAGAGCTTTCATAGTGTAAAAGAAGGTAAAAGAAACTATTCGTTCCATAATGGACTCCCCAACCCCAAAAAAAGCAAGATATATTTCACCTCAACTCTCTAACAGTCAATCAATCATTCGTTTGTTTAATAATAACCTCTCCCTATAAAACACTAACAGTAAAAAATCACACTCCCCCTCATTCACCCCGGAAACCCTTTCTTCTTCACGAAAAAATAAACTCCCCTCCCTGAAACCCGTTCCCAACAATCCCCAAATTCACCACCCACTCCCCCAAACACATCGGAAACAATTCAAAAAACTCTCAACTTCCACCCCGTCTCTAATCTCTAATCTTTAGTATCTGGTCTCTAATAACTCTTCCCTAATCCCTTTCCCTTAACAATACATAAGAAATATCTCATATATGACATCGTCATGAATGAGTGGGGCCTAAAGACAAGCGAACAATACCTGAGGGACATCAAAAAACTCATCAAAAGGTATCCCCGTGAAACGCGCAAACGCTCTCCAACTTGGGGCCTATCAGCAGGAGCTTTCCGCGCATGGCAACCCATTGCTTATGGTAGAACATGCGTTTGTCCACCGGGAAAATTCGGGGTGCCATGCCATCACTCAACAGCCGCTCGCTCATGCCGCGCAGACGCGCCTTTACCTTTATTGCCACATTCAGGGACAGGTCAGCCACCTCATCTGTGCCGGAGACAAGACTTCCCAGCCCAGGGACAACCAGTTCTGCCGCCAATATATCGACAACCTTTAATCGTAAAAATACATCATAAAAATAACCAGTGAAAAAGAATACCTTCCCCCCGATCCCTCTAACAGCAAAAGACACAAGACGCTCAAGGAGGCCCATGCAGGCATCCTGACGGATAAAGAATGGGCAGCCATCGAACAGGAAACAAAAGCCATGTCCTGCGCCAGATACCTCACCTCCATGCGCATCAGGGCGGGGATATCCCAGAATATCATGGCCGCCGCGCTGAATTGCCGCCAGCCCCACATCTCAGAAATAGAATCCACACCCAATGAGCACATCAGCATGACCATCATCCTCAAATACTGCGAGGTGACGGGTCTCCCCTTCAAGGCGGAGCTGGAAAACGGCCGTACCGTCAGCGTCTCCCGCCCCCGCCGCAAAAAGGGGAAAAACGGAAAAGCCCCGGGATCCACCCGTTCCGCAGCCACGGCATAACTATATTGGCGGACGGCGACGCACGTTCTTTCCTTCTCAAACAAACGCCTGGTTCCTTATCAGGAACGGCCGTTTGTTTGTCATTGCCACAATCCGAGGCAAAGAAAAAAATGACGCATTGTATATCTTCATAATATACACTCTTCCAAACAGGAAAGGAATTATCCATGGCTACGAAAAACAACAAGAACCCCAATGAGACTACCCTTCACATGAACGATTCCGCATGGTCATTGGCGAAGCCGCAAAACGGCTCAACCTGACCCGCACCGTCTTTCTTCTCAGCGTGGCGCGGGATCGCGCCGAGCATGTCATCCGGGAAAAGAAAAAAGTCCGGGATGACGTAGAGTGCCTGATGCTCTCGTCGCAGGAATCGGTGACGGTCGCGGAACTCTTTCTGAATCCCCCCTCGCCCCGAAAAAGCCAGGAAAAAGTGGGGAGAAATCGAACAGAGATAAACCCCGTGGCCCTCTATCTGACAGCCTGTTCCTCCGGGGTGAGCCGCTCCGGCTTCTCCTGCGGAGTAGAGGAGCTTAGCCATGTTCGCTCACTGAGAGCCTCTTTTATCCAAATGCTTTGTCATTTTAGCGAAGAAAAAGAGGATCTGGTCATTTTCGGAGAAAGCGATGCCTGCCCCGTCATGGAGGCTAATCGTATCAAAACCGCCTTGCAGAGAGAACTGGCGCAACATCCCGAAACCGATGTCTTTCGCCTTTTTCATGATGCGCAATGGAGCAGGCCAACGGATATTCCGAAGAAGGATCCAATCATGTTCGACGATTTCCAAACTGGTAGCAAAGATGCAAACAACCCTTATGTATGGGGTACTCACGCCCTTGTCATCCCTTCTAAAAGCCGGGCAAAAGTCGCCCGTATCTTTGCCGACTATCGTCTCCCCATAGATATCGCGTTGGAAGCGGCCAACACCAGAGGCGAACTGAAGATAAGACATACAACTATCAACCCGTTTTATCAAAAAAAACGAACTGGAGGCCAAGGTACGCTTTATCGGGGGGGCCTGTTGTTGAGGAGCCGGGGCAGGAGACTGCTTCGGGAGGTCGGCGGCATACCCCACAGACAGGGAAGCCAGTAAATGTGGTGAAAAACATTTTCATGAGAAAACGTCTATGCGAATGTTATTCCTTGGACAGGCTTTTCAGAGCCTTTTTGGCGGGACCGTATCCAAGTTCAGCGGCCTTGCGATACCATTGGACGGCTTCCTTGTCGTCCTGTGGGACTCCTTTGCCCTCTAAATACATACTGCCAAGATTATATTGCGCAGAGGCATAACCTTGTTCAGCGGCCTTGCGGTACCATTGAACGGCTTCCTTGGCGTTCTGCGGAACTCCTTTGCCCTCATCATACATCCAACCGAGATTAGATTGTGCAGGAGCGTACCCTTGATTGGCGGCCTTGTGATACCATCGAACCGCTTCCTTGTCGTCCTGCGGAACTCCTTTACCCTCTACATACATACTACCAAGATTATGTTGCGCTGAGGCATTGCCTTGTTCGGCGGCCTTGCGATACCATCGAACCGCTTCCTTGTCATTCTGCGGGACTCCTTTACCCTCTCTGTACATATTACCGAGATTATGTTGCGCTGGGGCATAGTCTTGTTCAGCGGACTTTCGATACCATTGAAGGGCTTCCTTGTTATCCTGCGGAACTCCTTGTCCTTCTCTGTATGAATTGCCTACAACACATTGGGCTTCGGCATCTCCTTGTTCCGTAGCTTTGAGAGCCCAGAAAAACGCCTGAGCCAAATCTTTGTTTACACCGATTCCTTCAAAAAAACAGGCGGACAAGTTTTTTTGAGCAGGAATATAACCTTGCCGGGCGGCTTTTTGAAACCATTCAAAACCCTGCCGGGGATTTTGGCTCCCCCATAGTCCTCTCAGATAAATAGAACCCAGATTGTTTTGGGCTGGAGCATAGCCTTGGTTGGCGGCCTTGGTCAGCCAGAAAAACCCTTCCTCGGCGTTTAAGGCAACTCCTTTACCCTGAAAATAGCAGCCTCCTAATTGATCTTGTGCGGGAGCATACCCTTGTTCTGCAGCTTTACGCACCAAGTTGACTGCTTCTTCATAGCTTTGTGCGACACCATCCCCTTTCCCATACCGAACTCCCAGATCGAATTGAGATTTGGGATCTCCCTGATTTGCTTTTTGTGTGAGTTGTTCCAGACTGAGAGGCTGAGCCTTTTCCATATCTGCTTGTGCCGCATGAACAAAAATACTTGAGGAAAAAACAAAAGTTGAAAAGAAAATACATCTCACAGAAAATGGTCTTATTTTCATATAATGATCAATATAGAACTCCTTGCTGAAAAGAACAATATAAAAATATTCCCTTGAACGTCACAAGGACGCTCAAGGGAATCAGATAAAACAATATCCTGAAATCAGGACATTCTATTTATCTGGATTAGAAGTGCAAAGTAGCCGCAACACCTGCTATAATACCGCTTTGCCCATTTTGGAATTGGCCACCAATATATCCACTATATGTAGGTCCAGTTGGAGTTGGCGTGTACGTTCCACCCGCCTTAACAGTACTACTGTTTCCTCCCTTTCCATCGTTGGTAGTACTTCCTTCAACATGAACGGATGTCTTTTCACCGGTTTTTTGTTCAACCTTTGCCGAAGCAGTTGTCTTACCACTATTATCCTTTGTTGCTGACGCGCTTACCTTTGTACCGCCGTCAGTAGTGTGTTCGGCACCGACCGTAGCAGAAGAATTACCTTTTGAATCGGTTTCCCCGGACCCGGTTACCTTGGTATTGCCGGTTTCAGCCGTCACTTCGGCCCCCGCTTTTGCAGTTCCGTCTTTTCCGATCTCGCCTTTTCCTTTAGCGGTTATCTTCTCTCCTTTGCCGTCGTCGGAAACAACTTCTTCTCCGGTAACGGTAACCTTGTCCTTGTCTCCTTCGACTTTGACCTTCTTCGGTTTTTCCGGACATTTGACTCCTTTCGGAAGGGCATCGAGTCCGAGATGGTCGACAATGATGCTGTTCTGTCCGAAGAGATACAGATTGGTATCGCTCTGTTCCCCAATCGGGTCGCGGCTGATCCATCTGCCGTCCATTGGATTGTAATGGCGGTAGTTGTAATAGACCAGTCCCAGTTCCTCTTCGTAGATCTCGTTGCCCCACTGTACGGGACTGTTGACCGTTCCGCTGGCGGAGACTGTTCCAAAAGGCGCATAATCGTAACTGACGACCATATTCCCATAGCTGTCAAACAACTCTGTAACGTTCTTTGTCAGGTCGTGAGTACAGGAATACACCTGATCGTTCTGAATCACGGCAAGAGTTCGTGTCGCTTCCTTGCATAATGGATTCCACAAAAGGGTATTTTTCAAGCCCTCGTTGTTGAGCATGTCCAAAGTAGCCAGGCGCAGATAACCGTTATAAAGATAACGTTCGTGCAGGGTAACGTTGCCGTTCTTCACCACCTTCTTGGTGTGGAGCCTGCTCAGCATATCATAGCCGTATTCTACTATTGTTTGACCATTCTCGCCCGTAAAGCGAATCGGACGGTTTTCCGTGTTGTAGACAACGGCCCAGATACCAGTGCTTGTTTGTATCTTCGTTTGGTTTCCGTCTGCATCGAATTCGAAGAGAACGGGCTCTGCCGGTTGCACGACGCTTTGGCTGTATTGGTTGAGTTCATTCGTCGTGTAATCGGCAGCAAGTCCGTGAATAGCTTGCCATGAACGATTTCCGGCATTATCATAACCATAATTATAATAAATGGAATTCACCTTCGCACTTGTCAGTTCACTTCTGTCATTGTACTTGAACGTGTGTGGTTCCTGCGTTCCGTTCACACGCTGTTGCGTTCTTTCGGTCATATGTCCTGTCTCATTGCGTTGATAGGTACGAGCAGCCAGAACATTTCCTGCGGAATTGGTGACAGTCATTCCGGTTTCCCGATCTCTGAGAGAATCGTAACTAGCCGTGTTGACCAGATCGCCCGGCATCATCACGCTTTGCAGCAGATTGGAACAGGGAACATAACCGAATTGGAAGGCATAGACTTGGCTATTGACCTCAGTCGAAACGAAATTCAGCCTGCCGTCAGCCTTGTAGGCATGTGTTGCGGCAAAAAGTCCGTTATCGGTTCCTTTGACCAGGGAATAGGAGACAAGACGTCCAAATGAATCGTGGGATGCTTGCAGACGGTACTCATTACCGTTAATTGGAAGACTGTCTCCAGTCAAATTACCGTAATGATCGTAACTGAATTTGCGGTTGCCGGAACCATCTTCTACTGCTGTCAGCCAACCGAGATGATTATAGGTATAGTTGATGTCTGGAGTGCCTGAATCGCTGTACTTAGTGGAAAGGAGCTTCCCTGTTCGTGAATCGTAGGAATGGGTGATTGTCTGTCCCCTCGCATTGGTGACTTTCCGCAGTCGGTTCATGTCGCCGTATTCCATGACGACGGATGTTCCGTCTGCGTAGGTCTTGCGCAGTGGGAGATTTTCAGGCCAGGAATATTCCCAGACAGTCGTATCTCCATCTGTTCTGTCACTGGGATCGTCGAAAATCACCGTGCCAGCGGCCCTGAACGTCGTCAACTTGGAAAGATTGCTCTCCTCGTCATAGGAAAACAGAACGGGAGTCGTCCCGGAACCGTAACGGGCGGTTACACGTCCGTAGGCATCGTATTTGTAGAGAGTCACTTTTCCTTCCTTGTCCGTTTGACTGGAAACTTGTCCCGATGCATGGTCGTAGGTGATAATCGTACTCTTTCCAGCTCCGTCCGTCACTCGGATAATACGTTCGGCAATATCCCGTTCCGTTGTCGTGATATTACCGCGTCCATCCGTTGTCGTCAGGATGCTGCCCGTGGCCGTATAGGTCAGGCTTTGAGTGGTTTCCACCCCGGCGCTATCCTTGCTGTACACAATAATGCCGTCCGTGATATGGGTTTCCGCCGGGATGGTGGAAACAGGGAATACACGTTTAACGATCCTTTTGGTCGCAGTCGAGGAGAACTCAGTCCATTCCGTCGTAACCTTCCCGTAAATATCCGTTTCGATTTCCTTGTTTGCCAAAATGGAATTCAAAGACGAAATGAGAACGGCTCTGGTACTCGTCACCGGGTTTCCTGCTGCATCGTAGGAAGTCGTGGTTACGACATCATATACACCATCCTCTCTTTTCTCATAAGAACGGGCATAGGCGATGACCATGGAATTTTGAGGAGTGGGGGAACTGTTCATGGGAAGCGTTTTTTTGTTCATGTTTCCAAACGCATCATATTGATACAAAACATTCACGCCGCGTTCTTCCTCATGAACTGCTTGTCCTTTCTCGTTATAGGTTCTGGAGCCGGTCAACTGCGGAGGCATTCCCTGGCTGGCAGGGGCGACATAGGTTCTCAGGAGTTTCCCGTCCCATCGGGATTCCTCATGACCGGCCTGTTCTCCTCCGGGGTAGATCCGTGTACTGACGCTGCAATTGGTTCCCAGAGTATGAGTGAATGTCATTGGAAGCTTTCCGATAAGAGCCTGGTAATGCATGGAACCATCACAGTTGTTCTCCGTTACTTCCTGCGCTCCGGTGGGCAGAGTGACTGTCTTCTTCAAACCATTGTTGGAGTATTGAGTCTTCGTTATACGACCTAGGGCATCCTTTTTTTGAATCATGCGTCCCAGAACGTCGTATTGCGTAAAAACAACGCTCTTTCTGGCTCCGACATCTTCACGTTCTTCCAGAACATACCCTTCCGCATTCCTTACGTAACTGGTAATCGTTTCCGGAGTGGTTTCCGTGGCGGAGCGGATGACTTCGACCAGTTGGCGAGAGGAATTGTACCCGTAGGACAACTTGACGCCATCCTCATCGACTTCTTCCAGCGGTCCGCAGCATCCCCATTTGGTCGTGCTAACTCGTCCGTTACCTCGCGTCGTTTTGATACGGCGTTTTTGCCCGTCGTATTCATGATCGGAGCTGGAAATCAGACTCCATCCGTTTTCGGTATGGACGTACTCTTCTTTCCTGACGACCGTTTCGTCAACGGCACGGTATTCCACGTTGCGCCTGCTTTGTCCGGAGATGATGGCTCCGTGGGCCTGTGTCTCCGTCGTTACCTTCCAGCAAGCCCCATGATCGCTGGTATTTTCGTAGGTGATAATCTGCTGGATTCCCTGTTCGTCCTGTGTCATTTTGGTGCGGCCTCGTGAGTAATCATTGGCGGCGGCTTCCCCGCAGGTTTCTTCGACGGTGACGAGCGGGCTGGCGACTCCGGGGATGAAAGTGCTGACCGTCTTACGGTTTACCTGTGGGGAATCCACATAGGCGTATTCCGTTCTCTTGACCTCAGTTTCCTGTCCGCTCTTGCTCTTCAGGACTACGCGCACCTGTGACGGGCGGTAGTCGTTGAAACGCAAGTCGGCATACGTCGTGCGGATCACCTTGAGGAATTCTCCGGCCGTCCAGGGCGAGGCTTCCATGACCACGCGCCCCATGGAGTCGTATTCGTACTGGGTGTACCCGCCGTTAGGCTTGAGTTCCAGCGAGACGCGGTACTGGCTGTTGTAGGTATAAGTCGTCGTTTGCGCCAGAGATGTGCCATAGCCCTTCGTCTCGCTCAGGGTCAGCCAGCCGCCGCCGGTGGACTGCTTCACGGTACGCACGCTGGAAGTAGGCTCCGTATCGTTGATGCCCTTAATTGTCTTGATCTCCTCCCATTTGTTACCGGGCAGGTAGTTGCGTTCGTAGGTCGTCACCACACGATCGTCGCCGAGTCCCTTGGTGATAATCACCTTGTTGCCTTCCATCTTGCGTTCGATGTACACAGGCTCACGCCCTGCCTCCTGATTGACGATATTCATCGTCTGGGAGGCATGGTTCCACTCGTAGCCGTACGTCTTGACCGGAGCCATCGCCATTCCCGCGCCACGTGCCCGCCGGGCAATCATCTGCTCGCGGGAGAATTGGGAAATTGTCAACTTCGTCGCCGTCCGCTCAAACTCCATGATGCCATCGCGGTCGCTTTCAATCCGGCTGATCTGACCAAAGGCGTCCTTTTCCACCCTTACCTGGGCATCATAGGAACCTTTACTCATGAGGACTCCTTTGGCTGTCCCCATGGAATCGACCTTGCCGGAGTCCACGGAAAACTTCTGAAAGGAACCATCCTTATTTGAGAGTTTCAGGAATGAAGGGGCACCATTCAGACACGGGGTATTGTCGGCATTGAGCATCTGTACCATGGAGGAATCGCGCTGTGTCGCTCCGGAACGATTAGCTGAATCAGTCCCGTTGACCACACTGAAACTCTGGGAATACCCTGAAGACTGGTTGATGGAAATAGCTCCGCTTCCAGCATTATAGCTGGCAGTTGCCGCCATCGGTGTATTGTAGCTGACATTCACCGCACAGAGTGCTCCGACAGCCCCTGACCGAGTGCGTGGCGGAGGAGTACCCGTTCCTCCCACGTTGACCGACCCACTACACATCCCGGAATCAGGCGTACTGCCGAAAGGCGTACTCTGAGCATAGTCGCCGTTACCATTGTTGCATTCCTCGTTGCATGGGTCATTGCATGGCTCAGATGGGCAGGATTCCTCCGTGCTCGTTGGAGGCAAGCTGCTAGATGATTCCGAATCAGACGAGTCAGAGGACTCACTGGAGGACTCGCTGGAGGACTCGCTGGAGGACTCGCTGGAGGACTCACTGGAGGACTCACTGGAGGACTCACTGGAGGACTCACTGGACG
>ERZ827492.285-NODE-285-length-51898-cov-11.782131_pt1 | contig 51898 bp, 50 predicted proteins | sample MGYA00519704_ERZ827492 | MGnify/ENA primary metagenome ERZ827492 (study PRJEB31778, sample SAMEA3449325) | human gut metagenome | biome: human gut; feature: human-associated habitat; material: faeces | place: United Kingdom | collected 2010/2012 ... | reverse complement strand
ACTTCGGCACGAGCGGGCTTTCCATCAAGGACAAATTCAAGGTCGACGCGAACGGGAAGCTGACGTGCACGGGGGCTGAGATCGGCGGAACGATCAACGCAACGGATCTAAAGCTCGACGGTACGAGCATCCAGACGAAGCTCAAGCAGATCATGGATGAGATCAACATCATCAGCAACGGTCTTGAGATCGCGGGCACAAACTTCTCGAACGGCACGATCGGCGGCGCGGAGGGCAGCCTGCAGTTTACGTCCTCCAGCACGGCGGAATATGCGGTCGATCTGTCCGGCCCGGCGGTGCGTATCCGGTCGACGAGCGGCGCGGTATATCTGCAGAACGCGGCCGGGACGGCGAGCATGCAGATCCGGGCAAATGGAAGCATTGCCTTCTCCGCGTCCGGCGGCATCACCGGCATTACGCCGGTGTTCGGATAAGGGGGCTGGCTGAATGGCAACGCTATCTGGCGCGTCGGGTACGCCGACAAGTATCACGCTGACGGTATCCGGCATGTCGTCCACGACGACATACAAGCGAAAATATGAATATATCCTGGCCGGACAGGTCATGGCGACCGTGACGGACTCGACTGCGGGCACGACGACGGCCAGCAGGATCATTACCGGGCTGACGCCAGACACGCTGTATATCTGCCGCGTGCGGATCTACAACAGCAACACGGGGGCGCTTGTCGCCGAGACAAACTCCATCAGCGTGCGGACGCTGGCACAGTCGACCTCGCAGGCGACGGTCAGCATTCTAAACTTCCTGGATAACCTGACGCAGCTGGCGAGCGGGTCCTTCAAAGGCGATATCGGAGATACGTTTTACATTTCGGCCGCGGGCACGCAGTATCAGACGTACTCGCAGCAGTATCATTTCCTGTACTTCCGGCTGTCGTCGCAGAATTACAGCACGGAGCACGACGCGAGCTACCCGATCCCGATTCAGAAGGGGCAGACTGTCAAGGTCTACTACCAGAGCAAGACCACGACGATTCCGATCTACAACTACCTGGACGGGCAGCACACGCTGTCAGACGGGTCCGTCTCCGGCACGATCGGCAATTCGTTCTTCCTGTCCATGTCCGGCACGCAGTACCAGACGTATTCGCAGGAGTATGAATTCCAGTATTTCAGGCTCGCGTCGGAAGGGTATGCGACAAATCACGCGGCGACGGAGACGATCCCCATTACGAGCGGGCAGGCCGTGCGCGTGTACTACAAGACGAAGATCACGGCAGTCGCACCATACATCAGCGGGGTCACGCTGACGAAGAACACGGCGACGGTCACGTGGGACAAAAACGGCGGCGGGTACGGAAGCTGGACGCTCTACTGGGGAAAGACGAGCTATACGGCGATCGGATCGCAGTCGATCGGCAGCTCGCCGGTGACGGTCTCGGGGCTGGACCCGGGCACGACGTATTATTTCTGGATCGTCAACAAGGCCGGGACGGACTCGAAGACGTCCAACACCGTATCCGGCGAGACGAAGGCACAGATCGCGGCCTTCGCGTGGACGAGCGACGATGCGTCGTATATCGCGGCAGGGAAGGCCGTGACATACCTGACGGCGGCAAGCTGGAACCGGCTGACGGCGAAGATCAACGAGGTCCGGGCTGCCAGAGGCTACGGGAGCATTTCCTTCACGACGGCCTACGCCGGGCAGACGATCACGGCGGCCATCTACAACGAGGCGGCAAACGCCATCGGGAATCTGGCAGGCGCGGGAAGCGTCAGCACGGTATCGGCAGGGACGAAGATGGAAGCGACGTACTTTGCAAACAGCTATTCTGCGCTCAAGGAAGCGCTCAACCGGGCAATCAGCAGTTATAACGGATAGGAGGAGCTATGAATATCACAAAAGCAGTGGTGCAGCTGCGGGGACGGCTGATCGAGGCCATCAACGAGGCGGGGCTGCCGCCGGTCATCGTGGGATTTGTGCTGGACGGGATCCAGAACGAAGTGGCAAGACTCACGGCGGAAGACCTGCGGAAGGAGGAAGCGGACAATGCAGACAGAGCAGATGCAGACGACCATGCAGAATGACACGGCAAGCGGGCTGACGGCGCGAAAGGCCATCGGCGAAGAGCAGGCCAGAAAGGCCATGGACACGCTGCAGAAATACCGGCAGGGCAAGAGCGCGCTGGAGGCGCGGGTCATTGCGTCGGAGGACTGGTGGCGCATGCGCAGCTGGCAGCGGATCCAGAAGGGAAACCCGGAGGATGACAAGTGGACGTCGGCGTGGCTTTTCAACGTCATCATGGGTAAGCACGCGGACGCGATCGCGGCCTATCCGGCTCCGGCCATCCGCCCGCGGGAACCGGACGACCGGGAGGAGGCGGCGAAGCTTTCCTCGGTGCTGCCGGTCATTCTGGAACAGAACGACTTCGAAGAGGTCTATTCGGACAGCCAGTGGACGAAGCTCAAGCAGGGCACGCTCATCTGGCACGTGAAGTGGGATTCTTCGAAGCTGAACGGCCTCGGGGATATCTCGGTGCAGCCGGTGGATATTCTGTCTTTCTTCTGGGAGCCGGGCGTCCGGGATCTGCAGAAGTCGAAGAACATCTTCCTGACGGAGATGGTGGACAACGATCTGCTGGTCGAGAAGTACCCGGAGCTGCGGGGAAAGCTCAACTCCAATCCGCAGATCCAGCAGAAGTACAACACGGACGACGTCATCAATTTTGACAACAAGTCGATGGTGGTGGACTGGTATTACAAGAAATATCAGAACGGCCGGCAGGTGCTGCACTTCGCAAAGCTGGTGGGCGATACGGTTTTGCAGTCGACGGAGAACGATACGGAACAGAAATATGACACGCTGACGCTGCCAGACGGGAGCATTGTGCAGCAGCCGGCCGGGCGGCCCATGGCCGAGACGGGGCTGTATGACGACGGGGAATACCCGTTTGTGGTCGACGCGCTGTTCCCGGTGGAGGGGAGCATAGCGGGATACGGCTATATCGACATCGGCAAGTCGACGCAGGAGCAGATCGACCGGATGAACCAGGCGATCGTGAAGAACGCAATCATGGCGACGACGCCAAGGTGGTTCAAACGGTCGGACGGGTCGGTCAATGAGCAGGAGTTCGCGGACTGGACGAAGCCGTTTGTACATGTGGACGGGAATCTGGGGCAGGACAGCCTGCAGCCGATCCCGGTCAACATGCTCAACAGCAATTATATCGCCATTCTGCAGAACAAGATCGAGGAACTCAAGTGGACAACGGGAAACACGGACGTCAACAACGGCGCGACGAGCTCCGGCGTGACGGCGGCCTCGGCCATTGCAGCGCTGCAGGAAGCGTCCGGCCGGAGCAGCAAGGACTCCACAAAGTCGGCTTACCGGGCCTACGCGCGGATGATCCGGATGGTCATTGAGCGGATCCGGCAGTTCTACGATCTGCCGCGGCAGTTCCGGATCGTCGGGCAGCGCGGAGCGGAACAGTTTGTGCAGTACAGCAATCAGGGCTTGCAGCCGCAGACGCTCTACGGCGCGAATGGACAGCCGGACGGGCTGCGGAAACCGGTCTTCGACATTGAGGTCTCGGCGCAGAAGGCGAGCGAGTACGCGTCCATGGCGCAGAACGAGCTGGCGCTGCAGTTCTTCCAGCTGGGGTTCTTCAACCCACAGATGGTGGACCAGACGCTTGCAACGCTCGACATGATGGACTTTGACGGGAAGGACTCGATCATCCAGAAGGTCCAGGAGAACGCGGACCTGCAGCAGCGGCTGGTCGAGTGGCAGCAGCTGGCGCTCGCACTGGCGGACCGGTACGATCCGGTCATGGGTGAGGGGCTGGCGCAGCAGATCCTGCAGGAGGGCGGACAGGCAGTCCCGCAGGCGAGCGCCGCGGCAGCGGAGAAGCCGGAGATCCACACCGGCGAGACGCAGGAGCCGAAGATCGTGGAGAATGCGCGCAAAAAGTCGGAAGAAAGCACGCAGCCGGGATAAGAACCGACGATTGCGGCGGCCCATTCCGGCGAGATTATTTCTGGCTGGCGTGGGGTGAAGTTGGGAAAAGTTTGTGCTACGATGATTTTAGAATAAACGCCAGAAAGGAATTTACAGAATGGAAGGCGAATTCACGGGCGTAAGCGTTCAGACGAACGCAGCTGACGCCGCCGGTCAGCAGAGCGGGCAGGAGGCAGCCGCACAGGCGCAGGTGCAGCAGCAGCCGGCCAACGTCCCCGACGCTCAGGGACAGGGTACACAGGAAGAAACGTTTGACAGTCTGATCCGGGGCCGCTACAAGCAGGACTTTGATTCTGCGGTGCAGAAGGTCGTAAAGCAGCGCGTGCGCGGGCTGAACCAGTACAAGGGGCAGGCCGAGGCGATGGCGCCGATCATCGACCAGCTGGGAGCGCTCTATGGGATTGACACGTCGGACCCGCGGAAGACGGACTTCGCGGCACTGGCACAGCGCTTTTCCGCTGACGAGCGGCTTTACAGCGCGGAGGCCATGGAAAAGGGCATGTCGGCGGACGCCCTCAAAAAGGAGTACGCCGGCAGGGCCGAGAATACGGCCATGCGGCGGCAGCTGCAGGAGTACCAGATGCGAGAAGCCTTTGCCGGGATCCAGGCAGACTTTGCCCGGGATGTGACGGCGCGGTACGGCGCGGACTTTGAGACCGAGATGCAGAACCCGGATTTTGCGCGGCTCATGGGCGCGGGCGTGCCGCCGAAGACGGCATATGAGGTCATCCACCAGCAGGAGATCGCACAGGCACAGGCGCAGCTGGTGGCGAACCAGGCGCGGGAGAACGTCATGCGGACCATCCAGGCGCAGGGCGCAAGGCCGCAGGAGATCGGCTCCGGCGCTGCGGGCGGAGAGAACGTCCCGATGAAAACACACTGGTCACGCGCGGAGGTGGAGGACATGCGCCGCCGCGCGGCAAGAGGGGAACGAGTGATCCCCTGAGAAAGGAGATAAGAAGCTATGTTTAAATCCAAAGTCGGATTTCAGTTTTTTGCTGACGCCGGTACGCTCGTCAACGCGACCGGCAACTACGTAAACGCAGGCACCGGCCAGACGACCGCATTCAGCGGCAACGACACGCTCGCGCCGACCATGAAGACGTTCTACGACACGCAGCTGCTCGAGAACGCACGGCCGAACCTCGTGCATGCGCAGCTGGCAGGCCGTCAGGCGCTGCCGCGCAACCACGGCAAGACCGTCGAGTGGCGCAAGTGGAACACGCTGAAGGACGCGGAGGAGCTGACCGAAGGCGTCATCCCGACCGGCCAGAAGATGGGCCAGACCAGCACGACCGGCGCGATCAAGCAGATCGGCCTGTACGTGACGGTCTCCGACCAGCTGGAGCTGCATGCGCTGGATAACGTCATCCTGGGTGCGACCGAAGAACTCGGCGCTTCCGCCGGCACGTCCATCGACAAGCGTGTGCGCGACGCGGTCGTGGCAGGCTCGAACGTGCAGTACTGCGACAAGGTCGCAGCGGGCGGCGCGCATACGGCAGTCACCAGCCGCGCGGGCCTCGACCTGACGGCGAAGCTGACGCCGGACGAGGTCAACAAGGCCGTGACGACGCTGAAGAAGATGAAGGCCCCGAAGATCGACGGCAAGTACGTCGCGATCATCCACCCGTCGGTCGCATACGACCTGCGGTCCTCGGACGCATGGGTCGAGGCGCACAAGTACGCAGACGTCACGCCGCTGTTCTCGGGTGAGATCGGCGAGCTGCACGGCGTCCGGTTTGTCGAGACGACGGAAGCGAAGATCTTCAACAACTCGACCTGCCCGGTCAAGACTGCAGCGGCTGACGGAAACCCGGCGGTCTACTACAGCGTGTACGCGACGCTGTTCCTCGGCAAGGACGCATACAAGATGATCGACCCGGAGGGCGGCAATCTTGAGATGATCGTCAAGGGTAAGGACGAGATCGGCGGCCCGCTGAACCAGTTCTCGACCGTCGGCTACAAGGCCGAGATGGCGGCGAAGCTGCTGTACGAGGACCGCATGGTCCGCGTGGAGAGCTGCAGCGCATACTCCGGCACGGACGAGGCGAACTGAGAAAGGAGCACATAGCATGGCAACGAAAGAGACCGCCGCGGCGGCTGTACAGGCAAACCCGGAAGACGTGTGGAACGTCATGAAGACGATCTACCTGCCCCGCGGGCAGGAGAACGAGGAGCAGAGCCGCTTCGTGGCGGTGAACGGCCGGACGTTCATGGTGCCGAAGGGCAAGGACGTGCAGGTCCCGCTGCCGGTGTATGAAGTCCTGATGAACGCGCGGATGGCAGAGGAAGAAGCCTTCCGCCGCGCGCAGGCGGACAACTGACAAGTGAATGCCCATGACGGCATGAAGCAGAGGAAGGGGCAGAAATGCCCCTTCTTTTGGTAAGGAGGAAAAATGAAAATTCGGGAAGCGATCGAGACGGTCGACCGGTTACTGCCGAACCAGTACGAGACGCCGGATAAGGTCCGGTGGCTGTCGGAGCTGGACGGGATCGTGTATCGGGATATCATCTGTACGCACGAGCACGAGAAGGAACCGGAGCCGTTTACGGGCTACGGGGAGGACGTGGATCTGGAAACGGAGCTGCTGATCCCGTGGCCGTATGATGAAATTTACCGCTGGTATCTGGGGATGAAGATCTGCGACGCCAACGGGGAGACGACGAAGTATGCGAACGAGGCGGCGAAGTACAACAGCTACTATCAGGGGTATTTCAATGCCTACAATCAGGCGTACATGCCGAAGCAGTACGCGACACATTTCAAGCTTTAAGGCGGTGAGACTATGAGCGTATATCGAGTAGAGTCGGGCGGCAGGGCACCGGCGGGGCTTTCGACCGGCGACGAGGTCGTGACCGGCGGCGGCACGTACCGCATCACGGGCGTGAACGCGGACGGAAGCTATCAGTCGCAGCTGGTGAACAAGAACCAGACGACGAGGAACTACGGCGGCAGCTATCAGACCAGGAACAGCCCTTACACCATGTCCGGCGTGTCGGACTACACGAGAAGCAAACTGAACGGGCTGGAGAGCGGGTACACGCCGTCGGGCAGCGTGCAGGCAGCGCAGGCGTATCTGGAGCAGGTCAAGGCCAGCAAGCCGGGCGCGTATCAATCGCGCTGGGACGATGAGCTGACGAGTCTGTATGACCAGATCCGGAACCGGAAGAAATTCAGCTATGACATGGGGACGGATCCTCTGTACCAGCAGTACCGTGAGCAGTATCAGCGTCTCGGGCGGCTGGCCATGCAGGACACGATGGGGCAGGCGGCGGCACTCACGGGCGGCTATGGCTCAACCTACGGTGAGCAGGTGGGGCAGCAGGCGTACAATGCGTATCTGCAGAACCTCAACGACATCGTGCCGCAGCTGCAGCAGCAGGCATATCAGCGATATCAGGATGAGGGGGCGGACCTTTATAACCAGTACAGCCTCGTGAAGGGCCGGGAAGATACGGACTACGGCCGGTACCGGGATACGGTCAGCGATTATTATTCGGATCTTTCGGATGCGCGGAGCGCGTACAACTCGGAACGGTCGCTGGACCAGAGCCAGTGGGCGACGATGCTCGACTACTGGGCGCAGAAGGCAAACACCGAGAACGCAGCCTACCTGCAGGCGTTGGCGGCGGAGCAGGCTGCGGCGAAGAAATCCGGCGGCGGAGGCGGCGGAAGCAGTTCATCTTCCAAGCTGAGCGACAAGAAGAACAACACGCTTGCAAAAGCGGCGCAGGCGTACCGGGCAGAGAACCCGAATGTATATCTGGATAGCCGGACGCTGGATAACTACCTCAACAGCAAGGGCTACAATGCGCTGGAGGCCAATACGTTCAAGGCGTATCTGGAATACTACGGCGCGACATATCTGCGGCAGCGGTAACGGAGGGCAGCATGGGACGAATCACTCTGACAGAGGAACAAAAGCGGATTGCAGAGAGCATCCGCAGCGGACAGGGAGCCAGCACACAGCAGGCTCCCTCCGCCTATCGCGGCGGAAGAATCACGCTGAACCAGAAGCAGATCCAGATCGCGAGCAAGTACGGCCTGCCGAACCCGGACTACGGGAAGAACGCGCAGAGCGGGCAGACAACCGTGGACGACCCGCTGCATAAGCAGTATGCGGCGTTTATGGCATATCAGAATGCCGTGCGCGAAGCGGAGCTCGCGCAGATCGAGCCGGGGGCCGCGCTGAAGGGCCGGGCGAGCGGACAGAAGAAGACGGAGAATGCGGGGGCGGAGACCGACGGGAAGGTATCAGAGCAGGAATACGGACGGTCTTCCGCGATGCAGACGCAGTACGGCACGTACCAGAATTATCTGCGCGGCGTGGAGGCGGCGCAGGGGCTGAAGCTTGGGACACTGGCGCTGCAGGGACAGAGCGCACTGCTGGCCGGCGGGTTTGCGCCAGCCACGCAGCAGGTGCGGGGGGACGTGGATGCGAAGAACCGGCGTGCAAAAGCGGCGCAGACCGTGCAGCGGGATCAGGTGCGCGGGATGCGGCGGACGTCGCAGGAGCTGGACAAGCAGATTGAGGCGCTGGAGATCGAACAGGCGGACACGCATTTCTCCGGGACCGGGCTTTCGGAAAATGGGAAGAGCGTGACGCAGCTGCAGAACGAGATCGACGCGCTGAAGGAGCGCAAGGCGCAGGTCGACAGCCAGAGCGTGCTGGCCCGGGCACAGGAGGCAATCGGGAACCTGAGCGAGGAAGACAAGAATCTGCTCCGGCAGTACCGCGGGCAGGAACTGAACGGATATCAGGTGCGGGCGTATGCGAAGTACGACGCGAAGACGGCGCTCAACGAAAAAGGCTACAGCGACGACACGCTCAAGCGGCTGGCGGAATGGCAGAAGGTGCTGGACGACTACGACAACGCGCAGAAGCTCGACCAGGCGGCGCAGGAAATGGGAAGCGGATCCTTCGCGGGGAATGCGGGGGCGGAGACCGACGGGAAGGTATCAGAGCAGGAATACGGACGGTCTTCCGCGATGCAGACGCAGTACGGCACGTACCAGAATTATCTGCGCGGCGTGGAGGCGGCGCAGGGGCTGAAGCTTGGGACACTGGCGCTGCAGGGACAGAGCGCACTGCTGGCCGGCGGGTTTGCGCCAGCCACGCAGCAGGTGCGGGGGGACGTGGATGCGAAGAACCGGCGTGCAAAAGCGGCGCAGACCGTGCAGCGGGATCAGGTGCGCGGGATGCGGCGGACGTCGCAGGAGCTGGACAAGCAGATTGAGGCGCTGGAGATCGAACAGGCGGACACGCATTTCTCCGGGACCGGGCTTTCGGAAAATGGGAAGAGCGTGACGCAGCTGCAGAACGAGATCGACGCGCTGAAGGAGCGCAAGGCGCAGGTCGACAGCCAGAGCGTGCTGGCCCGGGCACAGGAGGCAATCGGGAACCTGAGCGAGGAAGACAAGAATCTGCTCCGGCAGTACCGCGGGCAGGAACTGAACGGATATCAGGTGCGGGCGTATGCGAAGTACGACGCGAAGACGGCGCTCAACGAAAAAGGCTACAGCGACGACACGCTCAAGCGGCTGGCGGAATGGCAGAAGGTGCTGGACGACTACGACAACGCGCAGAAGCTCGACCAGGCGGCGCAGGAAATGGGAAGCGGATCCTTCGCGGGGAAAGCTGCGGCGACGCTGTTCTCTGCGGCGCTGGCGCCGGGGAAGGCACTGGGAAATGTGGAGTCGCTGCGTGGCGTATTGCCGAAGTGGGCCGGCGGCTATCAGAACGAGGATATGCCGACGAATGTTTACAGCCCGGCATACAATGCGACGCGCCTGTCCTCCGGCATTCGGCAGAGCGTGATGCAGAATATGAACCCGACGGGTCAGTTCCTCTATCAGGCGGGCACGTCGGCGCTGGACAGCGCGGTCAACATGGCGGTCTCGACGGGGCTCGTGGGAACCTTCGGCGGCGTGGCCGGTGCGGGGGCGAAGGACGCGGTTGCGGAGACCATGAACTGGGTGATGGGCTCGCAGGTCGCGGCAGATTCGGTCTATGAGGGCATTCAGAACGGCAAGTCCAACGCGGACGCACTGGTCGACGGGATCGTCGAGGGCGCGATCGAGGGCTTCACGGAAAAATACTCCGTGGGCGATATCATCGAGAACATGTTGAGCGGGAAGGCCGTGTGGAGGAAGGCACTGCGGTCGTTCGCGTCGGAAGGCGCGGAAGAGATCGCGTCCAACTGGCTAAACCGTGCGTATGACGTGGTGGCGAAGCATGACCGGGGTGAGGTCATGTCGGCCTACGCAAATTATATCGCAGAGGGAAGGACGCCGGCGCAGGCGCTGGCGGCGATGGTTGGAGATTTTGCAAAAGAAGACAGCCTTTCGTTCCTCGCGGGCGGCCTGTCCGGCCTTGCCATGTCCGGGACGTATGCGGGCGTGAACCGCGTGATTTTGGAGGCAAACGTCACGCAGACGGCCAGAGCGGTCATCGAGGCGGGCGAAGTGCAGGACGTCATCGACTATGGCATGGCGCAGGAAGATGGCACGAAGGCGCACCAGCTGGCCGAGGAACTGCAGCAGACAGTGGACGATGGCGGCGAGGTGACGCAGAAGGCCGTGGAGAACACGCTGCGTGAGGTGGCGAAGGAACAGCAGGCGGCCGTGGACGAAGGGCAGGAGCCGCGCGTGCCGGAGACGCTGACCCGGCTCGAGCAGCTGCAGGAACAGGCCCGGCAGGAGCAGGCGCAGGCCGAGGCGGACGAGAAGACATTCCAGATCTACAAGAGCGCGGCGGAGACGGCGCAGGAAAGCCAGAGGCTTGAACAGCAATATCAGCAGGAGCAGGAACAGAGCCGCGCACAACAGTCTGTACAGGCCGTTCAGCAGGCCCAGCAGGCGGCGCAGCAGCAGTATAACCAGGACAGCTTATTTGCGCCAATTCCGGGGACAGAGAACATGGGAGAGCTGGATCCGGTACAGTATGCCCAGCGGCAGACGGCGGACGCGGAGCAGGCGCTCGATGAAGCCGCGCTGCAGCAGGAGGAACAGTATCTGCAGACGCAGGCCCAGAGAGCGGGCTACGACGAGCAGACGGCGGCGTATTTTCTGAACGGGAACACGACGGGCATGCCGGCGGAGCAGTATGCGCAGAGCTTCGGACAGGTCTATGAGCAGGGCAGACTCGGCGCGAGTGAGCAGCGGGCGATGCGCTACGCCGAAGGAATGAATCAGGACGTGGCGGCAGCCGCCTATCGAGCGGGCCTTGCCGCAGGGCAGAAAGGGGTAAACAATGGCAGTATCGAGACTACTGATGAAGGACAAGTCGGGCAGGCTGGTCAGCGTGCCGAAGGACAAGCTGGAGGCGTTCGCCAAAGCACAGCGCAGCAGCAAAGAGCTGACGCCGGAAGAAAGAGAGCGCAGGGTGCAAGAGATCTCGCAAAAGCTTGGGATGAAGTAACGCTTTCGGATCTCGGTTTCGGAGAGAACAATGCGCAAAAAGTGCGCGTCATGCCGAAGGGACAGGAGGCCAGAAGCGAGGATATCCAGGCGGCGGCAAAGTTCTTCCGGTCGATGGGCGTGCAGAACGCGCGGTTCTTCACCGGGCAGCTGACGCAGGAGATCGACGGGCAGACGTTTTATGCGGACGCTGCCGTGACGGAGGATGGCTCCGTGCTCATCCGGGCAGACAGCGAGGAATATTCCGCGTTCGAGCTGGCGAAGCACGAGGGATATCACCTGATCGTCAAGCGCTGGCCGGAGATGGCGGCGAAGATCCAGAAGCGGCTGCTGGGCGAGGGCAAGATCACAAAGGAGATGATCGAGAGCTATGTGGACGCATACGCCGGGATCTACGGCGACGACACGGACGCCTACGTCGAGGAGATCGTCGCGGACACCTACGCCGGCATGAACCGCACGGACTACGGCACGAACAAGCTGCGCGCGGACGTGAAGATGGAGGTCGGCCAGTGGCAGAAAAAATCCGGCAGCGCGAGAGCGCCTCCGGCGAAGATGTCCGCTGCGAAGGATCAGACCACAAAAAACTATCAGGGCGTCAACCTTGCGGAAGACGGAAGCGTCTATACCTACGATTTCCTGATATCGCTTCCGGATATGGACGTGACCATGCTGCCGGAGGTCGACGCGGTACGCGGAGCCGAAAACCGGGTCGATACAGCAAAGGTCGTGCAGGAGGGTATGAAAAACGCCCGCGCCGTTGGAACAGAGCGAGACGGAAAGATCTTTGTAAGGAACCAGTACACAGGGAAGATGCTGCGAATTGACAACAGCAGTATCCGACACGGACTGAATGGAAAGCAGAACAGATTGCTGACAAACGCACGGATGGGTGTGGTGATCGGGGATATCGTGAAAAATGCGGTACCAATCAATGCGCTTAACAATAAGGCAAAAGGTGTAACAGGGACATATGCCATGGCAGCCTATGTGACGGACAGCCGCAGGAGAGAGTTTGTTGCAATCGTTACAGCAGAACAGATAAACGGGAATATCGCTGGGGTTGAGGTGTACGATGTCGCACACGCGGTAAGTGGAAGACAAAAAAATAGCAGCCAGGCGGACACGAAGTCCCAGAGAGTTTACTCTATCAAGGCTGCCAAAATTAGTATATCCGATTTACTCCAAATTGTCAACAGTACACACCAGAGTATTTTGTCGGAAGATGTGCTGCAAAAATTCGGAGAGCAGAGAAACCCGCAGGGGGATTATACCGGGAAGGCGAAATTCTCTGCCAGCGCGCGGCAGGCGTCGGAGCGGGATAAACAGAACCTTGAGACCGTCTCTGCGATGCTGGACGATGGGAGCGGGCGCGGTGTGTTTAAGGACGCCGTTTTCCTGCGGAATCCGAGGCTCATGCAGAAACTGATTGATGAGCGGGAGAAGACGCAGACGACGGCGTTCCGGGATTGGTTCGCAGACAGCAAGGCAACGAACACGACAGGCGAGCCACTGCTGGTGTTCCACGGTGCCGGAGCGAAATTTACAAAGTTTGATGTAGGCGGGAAACCGATCTGGCTGACTGCAAACATCAAGTACGCGGAAGAATACTCCACTGCGACGCGCAGCGTTGAGCGAATTCTGCCGGAGGCATCGATTTACGCAGGAAACGTCGATCGTATTATCCCGGCATATATTCGCGTGGAGAATCCGGCGGATGTTGGAAACACTGACGGCGGATACAGCGGGAATTATGTGGATCTTGCGAAGCGGCTACAGATCAGACCTAGCGAACTGCAAGCCGTATGGGAACAGGCGGGGAAGCCGGAGCTAATGTGGCAGGTGATCAATACGCCGGGGATGGTAGAGATGCTGAAACGGCATGGATACGACGGGGTTCAGGCGGTTGAGAACGGCGTGAAGGCATGGGCTGTGTTTGATTCTGCGCAGGTGAAGTCCGCGGTTGCAAACAACGGAAGTTTCAGCCTAACGAACCCGGATATCCGGTATTCCGCGCAGGACGGGCGGTATCGGGATCTGATGGGGGAGAAGGCGGCGCAGTACACCAGGCGGGCGGAAAACTTCCTGCTGTCGAGGATCGCAGGGAGCTTCGGCGTTTCGCCGGAGGCGAAGCGGGAGACGCTGCAGCCGTTCACGGAACAGATCGTGCGGAAGTTTTTGCAGACCGGCGAGCTGGACAATAAGCTGGTGGGCGATTTGGTCGACGCGGCGGTGGAGGTCAGCATGGAGGAAAACCAGTCGTACTACGAGGAGTACAAGGGGGTCCTCAAGTTCATCGAGAACCAGAAGATCTCCATCCCAGCGCAGGACAAAGAGGATATCCGATACTGGAATCAGTTCCGGCAGCAGGCGGCGAAGAGCATGCAAATCAGGGACGACGGGATGCCGGTGCGTGACGTTTACTGGACGCTCCACAAGAAGGCGCCGCAGCTGTTCCCGGCGAGCAACAAAACGGCGGGCGCACAGATCATGCAGATCTACAAGGTCGCCGAAGGAATCCGGAAGACGCGCGAATGGATCGAGGGCTACAAGGGCGTGGACGCGGCAGAGGTCAGCAAGGTCAAGCAGGATGTGTTCGAGGCCAAAGCGACGAATGCGCGGCTGGACTGGGCGAAAAATGACGCGAGGAATGCGGTCAAGGAATTTGCCGCAGATCTGCGGGTCACGCAGCGGTATCTCGACCGGCAGAAGAAGGCGAAGGACCTGCTGGGGCTGGCGATCCCGCAGTCGGCAGGAGAAGCGTTGGAACTCAGCAAGGAGGTCAAGAAACTCCGTGGGCGTGTGCAGTATGTTATGAACAAGAACCTGCTGACGGCGGAAGACCAGAAGATCGTCGGCGCGCTGCTGCGCGGAGATATCAGCGAGGAAGCCGTGCGGAAGATGAAAAACAGCAAGGGCATTCTGGACGTCTATGAGGCGAAAGCGGCGTATGACGCGCGGATGCTGACGCTGCGGGCATGGCGCATGCAGAACAAGCAGCGGATGCTTGACGAGGTGGACGCGGATCTGGACGCGGCGAAGTTTGACCAGTGGGCCGACAAGGGGTCCGGCTGGGGCTACGACACGGAGACGCCGGAACGAAACTTCGCGGACGTGATGCGGAAGATCCCGGGCGGCGATGTGCTGGCGAAGGAGTTCAATAACAAGTATATCTACAAGATCAAGCAGAACGAGAGTGCACGGAAGAACTTCATCCTTGAAATTCAGGAGCGGGTCAAGAAGCTGGATATCAGCGAGAAGGTCATGAGAGGGAACGCAGACTCCGAGGCTTACGCCGTGCAGCTGCTGGGCGAGGCACAGGAGAACGCGGAGATGCTGAAGGGGCAGGACGCGGAGGCGAAGAAGGACGGCAAGACCTATGAAGAATGGCTGGCTGTCATCCAGAAGCTGAAAGCGGATAACCCGAACATGGACTTCGCAAAGATCGACAAGGCAATCACGGAGTTCCATAAGATCTATGATGAGCTGCTCGACATGATAAACCAGGTGCGCGTGCAGTTCGGCTATGACCCGGTCTCCTACCGGCGCGGCTACTTCCCGCACTTCACGGAAAATGAGGAGAGCATCCTTGCGCGGTTTGGGCGGGAGCTGGGCTTCACCGGGACGGTCTCACCGCTGCCGACGACGATCAACGGACTGACGTCCAGATTCCGGCCGGGCATCCGGTATTTCAAGAATGCAAACGAACGGCTGGGCTACGCGACGGCGTACAATGCGATCAAGGGACTTGATCTGTATCTGGATACGGCGAGCGACGTGATCTTCCACACGGAGGATGTGCAGCGCATGCGGGCACTGGAGACGCAGATCCGCTACCGCGCGAGCGACGAAGGCATCCGGCAGCAGATGGACGCGATCAAGGCAAATAACACGCTTGACCCGGACAAGAAGCAGCAGCTGATCGATGAGCTTTCGAAGAATGGGCGGACGCGAATGTCGCACATGGCGGCATGGCTGACGGAGTACACGAACGTACTGGCAGGAAAGCGAACCGGTGCGGACAGATGGCTTGAAGAGCATATCCCGCAGAAAATCTATAACTTCATGCGGAAGTCCCAGCAGCGCGTGGGCGCGAACATGGTCGCGGCGAATATCGGCTCGGCGGTCACAAACTTCATCCCACTGACGCAGGCGTGGGCGCAGACGAGCACGGTCAATATGATGAAGGGCATGTGGTACACGCTGGCGAACTACGTGCAGGCGGACGGGCTGGACCAGCAGTCGGTCTTCATCAACAACCGGAGCGGGTATCACGGACTTTCACAGTCAAGCATGGATAAGGCGTCTGAGATCGCGGGCTGGGTGATGGAGAAGATCGATGGATTTACGACGGGGTCCATCGTCCGGGCACGGGTGATCGAGAACATGCAGCGCGGCATGTCGCAGCAGAGCGCGCTGGAGGAAGCCGACCAGTTCGCGTCCGGCATCATGGCAGACCGCAGCAAGGGCGCGACGCCGCTCATGTACACGGTGCGCAGCCCTATCGTGAAGATGTTCACGCAGTTCCAGCTGGAGGTCAACAACGAATTGAGTTGGATCTTCAAGAACATGCTCCCGCAGGAACGGAAGAAGGGCGTTCTGGCTCTGGCGAAGGCGCTGCTGAAATTCCTCATCGGCGCGTGGATCTATAATGAGGCGGCAGAAGCGATCTTTGGCAGGCGGCCGGCACTGGACCCGCTGGACATGCTGAACGATACGGTCGGCGACGTGTCGGGGTACAAGGTGCCGAACACGTGGCAGGCGATGGCCGAGTACGGCGTGAACCCGAAGAACTGGGATTATACGACGGAGAAGAAGACGCCGGAGGAAGTATGGAAGGGCTTTGCGAGCCGCGTGGTCGACGAGCTGCCGAACACGCAGCTGCTGGCAATGTTCGGGCTGGACGAATGGATGGGGCTTGATCTGCAGGGCAACCGCATTGCGGTCATCTCGGCGTTCCCGGATATGGAGAAGGTCAACAAGGCGCTGCTGTCGAGCAAAGAGGACATGGCGACGAAGAAGAAAGCGCAGGTGCTGGTAGACGAGCTTTCAAAGCCGCTGTCGTATGCGGCGCTGCCGATGGGCGGCGGACAGGCACGAAAGAGCCTGCAGGGCATCATGTCCGTGGTGAACGGCGGCAAATACAGGCTCAACAACGAGGGAGAGCAGCAGCTGCAATATCCGACGTACACAGACCGGCCGGGCGATGTGCCGCTGAAGCTGGCGCAGGGCGTGCTGTTCGGCAGAACGGCGACGCAGGAGGCGCAGGACTGGATCGAAAATGGATTCAAGTCTTTGTCCGTCAAGGAGACGAAAGCCTATCAGGCAATCACAGAGGGCGGCGAAGACCAGCGGGAGACCTACACGTTCGTGCAGGCGATCAAGAACGTCGAGAAGGAATACGACAAGAAGATGCTGCTCAAGAGCTACAGCATCAGCGACACGGCAAAGACGGCGTATTTCTATCAGGTGTTCGCCAACGAGGACCAGCAGAAGGAGATGGACAAGCTCGACGAGCAGGGCAAGATCGACTTCATGAAGAAGTACCTCGCGGAGGCTGAGGACAACCACAACCGGGACGAGCTGCGCGACGCGGCGGTCGCCGGGACGGTCACGCAGGAGAAGGCCATCCAGCGGATGGTCGCTAACGACTGGGCCAAGAACGAGGACGACGCATACTGGAAGTACCGCGAGTGGATCCGGAAGGCGGACGACAAGGACTACAAGATGTACGATGATTTCCTGAACGCAATCGAGGCGGGCGGCGACGTCAAGGAGGCGGCGAAGGAATACCTCGAGCACGGAAAGGAAGCGAAGGATCTCAGCAGGGAGGTCACGACGGCGTACAAGGCGCAGTATCTTGCCGCAACGCCGGAGGAGCGGAGAAAGCTCAAGCAGAAGCTTCTCGAGATCTATGCGGCGCTGGGCTTCAACCGGAAGGAGAAATCCAAGGATATCGACAAATGGGTGAAGGATGCCGCAAAGGAGAAGAAGGACAAGTAAAACAAGAAGGCCGGGGCGGATGCCCCGGCCTTCGGTTTTGGAGTTACTGCGCTTTTTCCAGCTCCGCGAGGCGCTGGCTGTGCAGGCGGACGACGGATTTGAGGAAGGAGACCTCTTCTTCGAGTTCTTCGACGCGGCTCTTCGGCGCAAGGGTCTCGAGAAGAGACTGCTGGCCTTCGATCAGGAGGTCCAGCTTCTTCATGACGCTGCTCTCGATGATGACGCGGGTGTTGGCTGCGGACTGCTTGAGCATGTCGTCTTTGGCCTGGTCGATCATGGATTGGATTTTCTCAATATCTTTTTCGTCGAGCATGGGGAAGCCTCCTTGTATTTGATGGAACCAGTATAGCACCGGCGGGCGGGAATGGCAAGGGGAAAGGTGCGCGTGGGGTGAATCCGGCGCGGGGGTCTGCTACACTGGATGAAAAGGAGGGATGCGGTATGGCGACGCCAATTCCGGGGGCTTATCCGAGCCCGAGGATCGATAAAGGTGTGCTGCGGTGGTACGAAGGGGACACGTTCTCGATCGTGCTGCGGTTCGACCTGAAGGACCAGGACGGCGAGGCCGTCACGATCGGGACGACGGACAGCATGGCGGTCGTGTTTCTGGACGATACGCGGCAGACCATCCACACGTTCAGCTTTGCGAAGGTGGAGAATGACCAGGTCACGCTGAACTTCGACGCGACGGTCACGGCAAAATTCACGAAGGGAAAGTACACCTACGATATCCGGTACACGCACGGCAACAAGACGACGCTGGCGAGCGGGAATCGGGCATTCGTGGAGTAAGGAGCAGGTATGAGGGTAGAGATTCCAAATCAGATCACGGTGACGATCGGCGGGCTGATCTCCCGCGGGGTAAAGGCCGTGGAGGTTACGGACGCGGGGAAGCTGATTTTCACGCTGACGGACGGCAGTACGGTCGACCTTGGATCTGTCATGGGCCCGCAGGGGCCGAAGGGCGAGACCGGCGCGACCGGCCCGCAGGGGCAGACGGGGCCGCAGGGTCAGAAGGGCGAGACCGGCGAGGCGGGCGCGAGCATCACGTCGATCACGAAGAAATCGCAGAGCGGGACGACGGCGACGTACACGATCGCGCTTTCGGACGGGAAGACATTTGACTTTAACGTCGAGACCGTCAAGGGCGAGAAGGGCGACACCGGCGCAAAGGGTGACACCGGCGCGCAGGGCCCGAAGGGAGAACCCGGCTCGCAGGGGCCAAAGGGCGAGACCGGCCCGCAGGGCGCGCAGGGGCCGAAGGGCGACACCGGCGCGACCGGCGCGGAAGGCCCGAAGGGCGCGACCGGCGACACTGGCCCGAAGGGAGAGCCCGGCGAAAAGGGAGAGAAAGGCGACAAGGGCGACACTGGCGCGACTGGCCCGCAGGGAGAAACCGGCCCGCAGGGGAAGACCGGCCCACAGGGCCCGGCAGGCCCGACCGGCCCGAAGGGCGATACGGGAACGGGCTTTACGGTCAAGGGCTATTACGGCTCGGTCTCCGCGCTGCAGGCGTCGGTCAAGAATCCAGAGGTCGGCGATGCCTACGGCGTGGGCGCGGCTGCACCTTATGACATTTACATCTACGACGGCGTGACGAAGGCGTGGGTCAACAACGGACCGCTGCAGGGCGCAAAGGGCGACAAGGGAGATCCGGGCGAACGGGGGCCGAAGGGCGAACCGGGCGACACCGGCCCGGCAGGCGCCAGCGGAACGGACGGCATAACCCCGAGCATCGGCACGAATGGAAACTGGTATCTCGGGACGACTGACACGGGAAAGCCTTCGCGCGGCGAGAAGGGCGACAAGGGAGATCCAGGTGCGAAAGGCGATCCCGGAGCAGACGGCGCAAAGGGCGACCCCGGCGAGAGGGGGCCCAAAGGCGAGACCGGCGCGCCGGGCGAACAGGGGCCGAAGGGCGAACCGGGCGACACCGGCCCGGCGGGCGCAAGCGGAACGGACGGCATAACCCCGAGCATCGGCGAGAACGGAAACTGGTATCTCGGGACGACTGACACGGGGAAGCCTTCGCGCGGCGAGAAGGGAGACACCGGCGCGGCCGGAACGACATTCACGCCGTCGGTCGCTGCGGACGGGACGCTCAGCTGGACGAACGACGGCGGGAAAACGAACCCGGACAGCGTCAACATCAAAGGCCCGCAGGGCAATCCGGGCGAAAAGGGCAACCCAGGAGAGACCGGCGCAAATGGCGCAGACGGCGTGACGCCGACGATCGGCGAGAACGGAAACTGGTATCTCGGGACGACTGACACGGGAAAGCCTTCACGCGGCGAGAAGGGCGACAAGGGCGATCCCGGCGCGCGGGGGCCTGCGGGCGCAACGCCCGTCAAGGGGACGGATTACTTTACGGCGGAGGATAAGGACGCGCTGGTGCAGGACGTGCTTGCCGCGCTGCCAGAATGGACAGGAGGAAACTACTAATGGCATTGGATAAAGCAGTAGATTCCGCGCAGCTGAACGCCGACCTGACGGCGGTTGCGGACGCCATCCGCACGAAGGGCGGCACGTCCGCACAGCTTGCGTTCCCGGATGGGTTCGTGAGCGCGGTGCAGGCCATCGAGGGCGCGCCCGACTTGCAGATCGTCGTCACGACCAGCGCGGGCGCAACAGTTACAGCTACGAAGGGTAGCAAGACGGTTTCTGGGACGGCGGATGCGAGTGGAAACTGCACGTTGATAGTCGACGAGGTTGGAACATGGACGGTAACAGCAGCGACAGCAAGCACAACAAAGACGGCAGATGTTGTGGTTGGGACAGCTAATGTCGATTTGGTCATGATCGACCCCGTGTTCGGAAATAACAGCTGGGCTACAATTATTAAGGCCTGTCAAGAGAAGCAAGTCCCGTCTACATGGAACGTTGGCGACAGCTGTAACATGACAATCAATAACACGACCTACGCAATCGACATTATCGGCAAGAACCACGACGATTATGCCGATGGCTCGGGCAAGGCTCCGCTGACATTCCAGATGCACACGACCTACGCGACGCAGTATAAGATGAACGGCGCAGAGGATAACAGCTGCGGCTGGGTGAACTGTCTGGTGCGAACGTACAATGCGTTCCCGAAGCTGAAACAGGTGATGCCGGCGGAGGTCGTGACTGCGCTGAAGGCCGTGACAAAGAAGACCACGGCAGGCGGCGCGAGCTCGGCCATCGACACGACGGAGGACACGCTGTTCCTGCTGTCGGAGATCGAGGTGCAGGGCACGCGGACGCATTCCTACGCGGGCGAGGGCACGCAGTACGCGTATTACCAGACGGCGGCCAACCGGAAGAAAAATCGCGCGTGGTATCTGCGCTCGCCGAGGATCAGCAGCACCACCTGCTTCTGCAGAACGGGATGGAGCGGTGAAGCGGACTGGAGCGTCGCGTCCGAGGTGGACGGTATCGCGGCGGCATGGTGCTTTTAAGGAAAGGAGAGACAGGGAGAGGCAATGATCTATCTGAAGGTACAGGAGAATGAATATCCGGCATACATCAGCGGAAGGCTGATCGACCGCGACTGGGACGGGCGGGCGTCCAAGTCCATTACGCTGACGATGACGCACGCGCAGGCCCGATCACGGATCACCGCGACGGGACGCTGACGGTCAAGGCAGAAGGGAGAAAAACATGGACACCAAGACTATCATCGTTACCCTCGTCTGTGCCGTGCTCGGCTCGTCCGCGCTGACGGCGGTCGTTAACGCCGTCGTCAGCGCGATACAGAAAAAGCGCGGCAAGGCCACAACGCAGGAGGCGCACCTGGCCGAGATCGACAAAAAGCTCGGGAAAATGCAGGAACATCAGGACGAGCAGTATCTGGCGATCCTCCGGCTGACCATCATGTCGGAAGAAATGCCAATGGCCGAGCGCCTGATCGCCGGGCAGAAATACGTCAAGCTGGGCGGAAACGGCGACGTAAAAAAGTTTTTGCACCAGCTGGAGGCGCAGTGCGGGCATAGCAATGGAATTCAGTAAAAAGTGGCTGATTTGCAGCGCGCTCGTCAGCCTCGCACTCATTATCGCCTGCGCGGCAGGCGCAGACCTGACGGAGATCACGCTTGCGGTGCTGGCTGAAACAACAGCTTCCAGCGGATTTTATCTCTGGAAGGCCAAGAACGAGAATCGCGCGAAGTACGCGCAGAAGTACATGGATAAATGGGCCGAGAAATACGGCCCGGAAGCGGCAGCACGCATCGCGGAGATCGTGCTGAAAGATTGAAAGGAGCATACATATGGACTACACACAGATCATCTCGGCAGTGATCGCGCTCATCAGCGCGCTCGTTTCGGCATTTTTGATCCCTTGGCTCAAAACCAAGATCGATGCGGACAAGCTGCAAACGCTCCGCACTTACGTCGAGATCGGCGTAAAGGCGGCGGAGCAGCTGTACACCGCGACGGACGGCGCGGCGAAAAAGGCGTATGTTGTGAACTTCCTCGCCGAGAAGGGCATTCAATTTGATGTGGAAACGATCGATAAGCTGATCGAGGCCGCCGTGCTGCAGCTGCACCACGAGTTGTACGGGAGTGAGCGGGCATGAGTTACGTTATGAGAGCGTCAGAGCTTGTAAAAAAGCACATCGACGTTGCAAAGAATTACAAAACCGTGTACATGTGGGGCTGCTTCGGCTCTCCGGTCACGGATGGGATCATCACTGAGAAGGCAAAGCAATACCCGGACTGGTACGACGCCGCAAAGCAGGCCAGATTCCGCGGGCTGATCGGAAAGGGATACTTTGGCTTTGACTGCGTGAATCTCACAAAGGGGATCCTGTGGGGATGGAACGGCAACAAGAATGCTTACCACGGAGGCGCACGCTACGCTGGAAACGCTGTCCCGGATGTCTCTGCCGACGGCATGATCGCCAAGTGCAGGGACGTATCCGCGTCCGGCTGGGATAAGCTCGTTCCCGGCGAGGGCCTGTGGATGCCCGGCCACTGGGGCCTGTACATCGGAGACGGCTTGGCCGTTGAGTGTACGCCCATTTGGGATAATGGCGTGCAGATCACCGGCGTCGGCAACATCGGCGTCAAGGGCGGCTACAACAGCCGTGTATGGAAGAAGCACGGCAAGCTCCCGTGGGTGGACTACGACACGGAAACCGTCGACAAGGCCGTCGAGGACGCCAAGAAGACCATCAAGGCAAAGGCCGGACTTGCGGACAACACGATCAAATATCTCGCCGACTACAAGTACGGCGATGATCTCCTGAAAAAACTGGCTGCTGCCATGAGATAAAACCTGCCAGGACGGCGGGCCGAAGGGAGTGACGAAAGCATAACTGCGCGGCTGGCTCTGCCGAAGGAGCTGGAACACCTCACGCGCAGCGACTGGGAGCGCGTCACTGACGAGGGCATACTGGATCAGATCGATCAGCAGATCGTGAAGCTTTATATCGTGCGCAGGCTCCCGCAGATGGACGCCGCCGCCGAGATCGGCGTCGACCGCAAAACCATCTCCCGCCGCCTGCCGCACATCTACAATATCGCACGCCGTCTGGCAGGGAAAACGGACAAAGAGAAAGCGCCATGAGCAACGGCTCATGGCGCTTTTTCTATGTTCCAGGATTGGCTTTCGGACGATAGTTCGGGTTATACGATCTGCATGCGCGCTCCAGCGCGCGGAAGTCGCAGGAGATCTTACAGATGAAGCTGCTCTTTCCATTGACGACATCGTAGTATGTACGATTGGCATGATCCAGAATGGCAAGCTTCTGACGGTTGCAATGCTCGATCTGGTTCAGGAGCAGGTTGCGATACTTCACATCCGGCTCTGCGGAAATGTCGTATTCAAGGATCGCAGAATCAGGAACAGGGACCATGTTGTTGAAGCCGAGAAGACCGAGGCGTCCACCGTCAAGCTTCAGGATGTGCTTGCCGGGCTTTAGATTGGCATGGTTTGGCTTCGGGGATTCCATGGGGACGAAATAGCGGAAGCTTCCGACAGTGAGAACAACGCCGACATAGGGGCGACGCTGGCCCTTGTTGAACGGGACACGGAAGTCACGGGAATGGAGGAAGGAAATATAGCGCTCACTGATGTGGCAGATAAAAAGATTCTCCAAGATTCGACCTTTCCGGGAAAGAAAAAGCGAGACTGCAGAAGTCTCGCTTTTAGTTGCCCATGATTTTTTAAGCCCCTACTTAACGGCAAGGGATTTCCGCTTTTTTGGCTCCCTACTTGACGGCAAGGGATTTCCGCTTTTTTAGCTCCCTATTTAACGGCAAGGGATCTCCGCTTTCATGGGCAGATGATGAACGGCGACGTTCAATCTCTGTAGATTCCTGAAATGGTTGTGCCGCGGATCGTGCGGTGCCAGATTTCAGGATTCTTTCGCGGATCTCTCCGCACCACTAGTATAAACTCAAAAAAGTGTAGAAGTCAAGAGGGGTACTGGGAAAATTTTTAAGAGGAAAGCATGTCCCACAAATGGTACACAGATGTCCCGGAACTGTCCCCCATAAAAACCGGGAAAGCGGCAGAATGAGAGTAGGAGCTGGCCAGCTTACTACTTTTACCGGAGGATTTTTTTATGGAATACGCAAGCAAGGGACTCGCGGGGACTGCGCTGGGCTTTGGCATCGGCGGCGCCGCGATGAGTCTGGCAAACGGCGGGCTCGGCAATCTGCTGGGCGGCCTCGGACAGAACAACCGGGCGGCTGCCGCAGAAGTGACGGCGGCTGCGGCAACGCCCGCCATGGCAGCGCTGGCCGCTGCGCTGGCTTCGCGCCAGCAGGAGCCGACGTGCAGCGAGAACATGCCGGTCACGCGCTACGATCTCGACCGGGAGCAGAAGCTGGCCGCGAAGGACAGCGAGATCGCGCTGCTCAAGGCCAACACGTACAACGACGGCAAGATGCTGGAGGTGTACGGTTATATCGATGGGCAGCTCAAGGACGTCCGTGAGGCGCTGTGCAAGCAGGCCGTCCACAACCAGCGCACCGAGGACAGCTTCACGCTGGTCAAGCAGGACGTCGAGTCTGTCCGCAAGGAAGCGCTTGACGCGGTCAAGATGGAGGCCGAGCGCCGCTGCTGCGGTGACAACTCCATTGTCACCTACGTCAACGCGACCTTTTATCCAAAGCAGGTCGCCGACGTCACCACGGGCACCGCGACCACGGCGCAGACTCTCTACAACCCGATCCAGCGCTGCTGCAACAAATAAGCAAACGGGGCGGCAATCGCCGCCCCATCCTTAAAGGAGGGAAACTGCAATGACAGTGACGATAGATCAGGCCATGCGCGGAATTTTGCGCTTTTTTGATACAGTAGCATCCCCACATATGGACGAGGTGCGGTCCTTTGTGGCAGGCGTTGGGTTGTCTTTGCTGGCAGACGGCAGCAAAGAGCAACTGCTTGTACTGAGAGATAACCCGTGGGTCAAAGCAATGCAAATTATGGATGAGCACGGGGATATTGACATTGACAGGCTCTATAATAAGGCAAGACCTCGGCTCGATGGACGAAAACTCCCGATAAGGATTCCGTTTATCGGCAAACTAACTTTTGTTGCGGACGATATTGACAGTCTATACAAGTACATTCAGGAGGCATGATATGCAGGAATATATTGAAAAACTCCATAAGGAGTTGCATGAGATCATGGAACGTCCGGTGACGCTGGGGCGCGCGGAGGAAGTTATGGTGTATGCGGATACTATCTGCGCGCTGCATAAGCTAGGTGACGACCATTTTCGTGAGTCCACGAAAATGATGGAATTTACCGAGGACGACGCAAAAGCGTGGAAGGCCCGCATGAAGAACGCCGACGGCTCGACCGGCCCGCACTGGACGATGGAACAGACGACGGCCGTGGCCGAGAGCATGGGCATTCAGGCGCCTGTGGTCCCGCGCTGGGCGTGGGGCGTGACCATGAACATGATGTACTCGGATTACTACCCCGTCGCCGTAGAGTTCGGACTCAACCGCCCGGAGTTCTACGCCGCGCTGGCAAAAGCGTTTCTGCTCGATAAAGACGGCCCGGGGCCGGAACAGAAGCTCATGGCGTATTATGAGCATATCGCAAAATAAAGAAATCCCTCCTGTCACCAGGAGGGATTTCAGCTTGCTATAGAATCTATATTTAGATGGGATTCATTCATGCGTACCGATGCAGACCTTGTCGAGCGAGCAGTAGTCGGCGCAGCCGCAGTGGTTGTTGCACTGGGTCACGTGGCATTCGATGGCGTGGTTGGCTTTTTCGTTTGCGAAACTCATACGAAATATTCCTCCTTCATAAGGTTCGGAATTAGTATGTCCGCAAGCAAAGCCGCTATTCTGGAAAATTTTTCAGAACGGACCTTACCGCCGTCCGCCGCCGAAGCCGCCCCGTCCGCCGCCAAAGCCGCCGCGCGAGCCGCCGCCCGGCCTCGGTCCTCCGCCGAAGCCGCCGGGCCGCGGGCCGGGGCCCGGGCCGGGACCATGGTGGTGCCGGTTCGAAAACAGCGAGCCGAGGAACAGGCCGGACCAGAAGCCGCCTCCGCCGCCTCTGCGGCCGGAGCCGAAGATGGCCTTCAGGATCCAGTAGATGATCAGAATGGTGATGATGGTGCCGATCACGCTTTTTCTCCTTCCATAGCCGGTCTGCTGGACCGGCTCCTCCGCCTGCGGCGCGGCAGCGCCGGTCAGGTTCGACTTGCACCAGCTGTAGAGGTCCTTGTAAAGGTCCTTCGCGGCCTCGTCCGCGTCGGTGTCGAGGATGGCGGCGAAGCCGTCCTTGAAGATCGACTCGAGCCGGCTGTCGGCAAAGTCCGCCACATATGCGCCGGTCGTCACATACCACGTCTGGGTGTCGGTGTCGACGGAGAAGAGCATGTCGTACTCGCTCAGGCCCATGGCGTCGAACGCGCTGTTGGTGTAGCTCTCGAGCGACATGCCGCCGGTATCCGCGGTGGTGAGGATGGCGACGTGCGAGCCGGTCTTGGAATAAATTTTATCGTTGTAGTCCTTGATGGTGTTCTCTGCGCTGCGGGTGAAGAGCCCGGCCTCGTCGCGGATGTATTTGTTGGAGATCGTCTCGTCTCCGGCTGTGCCGGAGGCGGTCTGCTCCGAAGCCGGGAGGCTGGCGGAGGAGGTCTGGGCGGACGTGTCCTGCGAGGAAACGGTCTGCACAGGGGCAGTCTCGGCCCCGGACTTCAGGACCGGGGACAGCCCGATGAAAAGCGCCGCGGCGATGGCCAATACGGTGATGGCGACCGCAACGCCGGTCTTCTGAAAGAACTTCATGGTTACTCCTTATTAGATGTTCAGCTGCGCGGCTGCAGAAGCTTCTGCTTCAGCTCGCCCTCGAGCCGGCGGAGCTCCTGCTCGGCCTCCTGGCGCTTCTTTGCGCCGTCGGTCTGGATCTGCAGGACCTCGTCGAGCGTGGAGATGAGCTGCTCGTTGGTGTGCTTGAGCGTCTCCATGTCGACGATGCCGCGCTCGGATTCCTTCGCCGTCTCGACGGAGGCCATGTGCAGCATGTCGGCGTTTTTCTGCAGCAGCGCGTTCGTCATGTCGGTGACCTGCCGCTGGGCCTCCATGGCGCGGCGGGAATTTTCGATGCCGAGCGTCAGGACCATCTGGTTTTTCCACAGGGGGATGGTGTTGAGGACCGAGGTCTGAATCTTCTCGACGAGCGCGGTGTCGTTATTCTGGATCATGCGGATCTGCGGGGCGGTCTGCAGCGAGATCATGCGCGTGAGCTCGAGATCGTGGAGCTTCTTTTCGAACCGGACGCACTTGTTCTCAAAGTCGTTGGCCGCCTGCGCATCCTCGGGCAGGTTCGAGGCTTCGGCCTTTTCGCGCAGCTCGCGCAGGGTGGTGCTGCGGGCCTCGGCCAGCTTCTGCTTGCCGGCGAGGATATACATGGTCAGCTCCTTGAAATACTGCAGATTCCGGTCATACATCTGATCCATGACGGCCACGTCCTTCAAAAGCGTGACCTTGTGCTTTTCCAGCTCCCCGGAGATGCGGTCGACGTTGACCTCGGCTGTGGAGAAGCGGGCCTTGAGCTCCTCGGAATTGATCTTTGCCTTGCGGAACAGGCCCGCGATGCCCTTCTTTTCCGGCTCCTCGAGCGTTTTGAGCTCCACGAGCAGGCCGGAGAGCATCGTGCCGATCTCGCCGAGATCGCCGGTCTTGACCTTGGCCAGCGCGGTGTCGGAGAAGTCCGCGATGTTCTTCTGCGCGGACGCGCCGTACTCGAGCACCTGCTGCGCGTTTTCCAGATCGATCTGCTTCGAGAAGCTCAGCACGGCCTGCTGCTCGGCGGGGGAGAGGGCGGAAAGGTCCGGCCCGGCCTCAGGCGCGGCCTGCGCCTTGGTGATGAGGTCTTCTTCCTTTTTGACTTCCGGCTGCGCCTGCGCGGAAAGATCCGGGGTCAGCGTCAGCTGGGGGATATATTCGTCCATCGTTTGTTCCTCCTATATAATAGCTTGTGGCGTTTTACGCAAAATCTTTCTTTTCTGTTAAACCCTCGCTGGCCATCATCTGCTCCATGACGCGGATGTCGGCGGTGATGTCGACGACGTCGGACTCAAACAGCGCGTCGAGCTGGCGCTGGAAGGCTACGATGACCTTGTCGAGCAGGTCCTCGATCTTCTGCATGCCCTCGGTGATGTTTTCGGTCTTGACGCTCTGGTTCTGCAGCGTCACGTACTGCTCCATGAGCTTGATCGTGGTCGGCAGGTAGTAGTTGAGGAACTGCCGGATCTGCTTGAGCTTTTCCGGATGCTCCTTCACGCAGTCGAAGATCTGCGTGGTCAGCCGCTCGATGAGGTCGATCTGGGCGCTCATGCGCTCGTCGGGGATCTCGTCGTTGAGCTGGCGGATCTTGGCGATGGAGGTCTTGCCCTGGTAGATGACCGACTGCAGCTCAGGCGGGAGCTTGTCCGCCTCAGGCTGCGGCTGCGGCTCGGGTTTGGCGGGCTGGGGCTCCGGCGCGGCGGCGGGCGCTTCTTCCGGCGTGTCGGTCTTTTTGCCGCGCAGCACGATGCGCAGGATGCCATATACGATCGCCGACACGACGGCGCACGACACGATGCCCCGGAAGGTATTGAGCTTCCCGGCGTATAGCAGCCACACCGCGCCGATCGCGTAGATCGGGATGACCGAGCGCTTTTTCTGACTCTTCTTTTTCTGTTCGTCCATAGTTTTCCTTTCTCCGCGGCGGCGGAGCACTTATGATACTTCTTCAAAATAATAGTAGTACAAATAGAAGGGAAAGTCAACACGCGCGGCGGATTGACAACCGCCGGGGCCGCACGGTATAATAGCGCAAAGGCCGCCGGAGCGGCCCTTGCGGGCGGCCGGACCGGCTGCGCAGGAGAACAGCGGAAGCATCCTGCCGGCGCACGGCCGCACAACCATATCTATGCCCGCGGCCGCAGGGCGGTGCGGCGCTATTTTATGTATTGGAGGCATTTTCATGATCCGTGTATCTCCCTCTATCCTGGCTGCCGATTTTGCCGATCTCGGGCGGGACATCGGCAGGATCAAGCAGGCCGGCGCCGAGTATGTTCATATTGACGTAATGGACGGCCTGTTTGTTCCCAATCTTTCCATCGGCCTGGCCCCGATCCCGTGCATCCGCAAGATCACCGACCTGACGCTGGACGTGCACCTGATGATCGACCGGCCCGTGCGCTATGTCGAGCGCTTCTGCGAGGCGGGGGCGGATATCGTGACGGTCCACGTCGAGGCCGACACGCCGGAAAATACCCTTGAGGCCATCCGCCGCATCCGCGCCTGCGGCAAAAAGCCCGCCGTCTGCGTCAAGCCGAAGACCCCGGCCGAGGCTGTCCTGCCGTATCTGGAGCTGGTGGACCTGATCCTCGTGATGACGGTCGAGCCGGGCTTCGGCGGCCAGAGCTTCATGGCCGACATGATGCCGAAGGTCTCCCAGATCCGCAGGTATATTGACGCGCGCAACCCGGCCTGCGAGCTCGAGGTCGACGGCGGCGTCAACGCCCAGACCGCCAGGCTCTGCACCGCCGCCGGCGCCAACGTCCTCGTCGCCGGCAGCGCCTTCTTCAAAGCCGAAGACAAGGCTGCGTTCGTCAAGGCGATCAAGGAATAACCTCTCCGCCTCGCTTCGCTCGGCACCTCCCCTTCACAAGGGGAGGCGTTTTTAAGCCCGCATCCAAGGCTCCCCTTGGCTCCCCTTCCAGGGGAGCTGTCACCGAAGGTGACTGAGAGGTCGTCGCAAATCTGCTGCAGCCTCTCCGTCCCGGCGTTCCGCCGTGCCGCCTTCCCTGAAAGGGGAGGCTTTTTTGCGCACCCCATTTATAAAAATTCCACAAAAATTCCATCCGATCCTTGCAACCGCAGGAAACGTGTGGTATTGTTATGGCGCAACCCCCAAAAAACCAAAAGCGGGTACCCGCTTTTTCATCTGCAGAAACATGCAGATGAAGTGTTTTGCCGGTCCCGCTTTGGCAAAACAGATGCAAAGGAGAATGGAAAAATGAAAAAACGGATTGTATCCCTGCTTCTTTCGCTGCTGCTTCTGATCTCGGTCGTTCCAATCTCGGTTTCGGCAGAGGGCAACTATGTCGCATGGATTGGAACAAAAGGGTATGAAACGCTGGATGACGCAATCAAAGAGGCGCAGGATGGCGATACCATCCAATTGGGAGAAGGTAAGTATGCAACATTTATTGCGGCAAATCAACCCAATTACAGTGGAAAGAACCTGACCTTTGAAGGGAAGGGGAATGAGACTGTTTGGCAGATTGGTGCAGAAAATCCGAATCCAGATCTATTCGGTACAGAATATAATGGTGACTACAGTTTTGATGGGCGCGGAACAGCGAAAGAAGAAACCGTTACCTTTAAGAACATAAACTTTTATGTTGGAACTGAGAATTTCTTGGGTTTCATCGGTATTGACAACTTTGTTCTTGAAAACTGCACAGTAAACGGGATAATGACTTACGGCGGTACAAAAACTGCCAAATATGAAGGCGTAGTATTCAATGCGCCAACTTACGCCAAAAATAATAAAAGTTACTATAGCTTCCACTCTATAGATGGTGATGTCGTTACCTTTAAGGATTGCACCTTTAACGGTGATGGAAAATTCATCAATGTGTATAGTCATTATGAGGAAAATGATGTAACAAAAACCATCAATTTTGATAGCTGCACTGTCAATTCCACAGGGAATAACAAGCAGCCGCTCAATATAAAAAACTTTGACTCTACAAGAGACACCGGGCGTACTGTCAATTGGGAAATCAATATCTCTGGTCACAACGTATTTACCAACGACACCACGGCAGAAAATCGGCCTGTCAATACGACCACCTGCTCAAGATGGTTCTCCGTCCAAAAGAATAATACAGAAAGCGATAAGCTTGTCACCGTCAAGATCGACGGCACCCCCGTCTGGCAAGACGGTAAGATGGTAAAACACGCGATTGACACTGCCAATGACAAATACACCGATGGCTACAAGGACAACGCTTTTGATATTATCACGGAAACTGACTGGGCCCTGCAGTCTGACGGCTCGTACAAGCGGAAGGTCACGCGCGTCTGCAAATACTGCGGTTATGAAGAGACCGTAGAAGAGACCAAGCGCGACGAGGTTGATGACATCACCGCCATCCTGCTCCCGGCCCTGCAGGCCAACACCGACGACCACTATTCCTATCTGATTGGCTATTCCGACGGCACCGTTCGCCCGAACGGGAAGATCACGCGGGCGGAGGTCGCGACGATCTTCTTCCGGCTGCTGGATGACGACACGCGCGCGAAGTACTGGTCTTCGGAGAACGCATTCTCCGATGTTTCGGCTGACAAGTGGTACAACAACGCGGTCTCCACGCTTTCGAACATGGGCGTGATCGGCGGCTACGCCGACGGCATGTTCCGCCCCGACGCGCCGATCTCCCGCGCGGAGTTCGCGAAGATCGCTGTGAGCTTCACGCAGAATAACGGCTCTGCCGTGTACAACTACTTCACCGACGTGAAGACAACGGACTGGTTTGCACCGTATGTGACCGCAGCGAAGGACGCCGGCCTGATCGAGGGCTATTCCGACGGTTCGTTCAAGCCCGAAAGCAAGATCACCCGCGCTGAGGCCTGCGCTATCGTCAACCGCACGCTCGGCCGCAAGCCGTCGAAGGCGCACATGAAGATCTCCGACCGCATCGACTGGCCGGATGTGCAGACGACCGACTGGTTCTATGAGGCCATCATGGAAGCCACCAACAGCCACACCTGCACCATGGGCGACCGTGTCGAGACCTGGACCGGCAAACTCCCCCAGCGCGACTGGGCGACCCTCGAGACCGGCTGGGCCAACGCCTATACCGGAAGATAACAGAGACAGACGCCCGGCTCCCCATAGGAGCCGGGCGTTTTATGCCTTCCCCTATGAGGGGAAGGTGGATGCGGAGCGAAGCGGAGCAGACGGATGAGGGTAGGGGAGCAGCGGCGATTTTGCTGAAACCGCAAAGCGATCTGCCAGTGCTCCCCGGCCCTCATCAGTCTCGGCTTCGCCGAGCCAGCTTCCCCCAGGGGAAGCCATTGGCCCGCTGCGGCGGGGCTTAACCCCTCAGGCCCTGCGGGCCAGCTCCCCTTGACAAGGGGAGCCTTGGGTTTGCGTAAGTCCAAAGCCTCCCCTTGTCAAGGGGAGGTGCCGAGCGTAGCGAGGCGGAGAGGTTCTGGCCCGTCACAGCTTCAGCTGCCTTGCGGCGTATTCGTAGGCGGTCTTATAGTCCTGCAGCTCGCGGCTGGCGAGCTCCATGGACTGGCAGAGCTCACGCTCGAGGAGTTTGGGCAAGGGGCCGAGGGCGTCGGCCTGGCGGAGGTATTCCGCGGCGGTCTCATATTGCTCTTTTTTGCAGGCCAGCCGGCCGCGCAGGATGAGGTATTCCGCGCGGCTCGATTCCGGCAGGTCGGCGATCGACCAGATCTCGTGCTCGGCGGCGGGCAGATGCTCCTGTATGAGCTGATAGCGGGCCATGCACAGGTGATACGGCACGGCAGGCTGCAGCTCGGTATAGGCGGCGCGGTAGGCGGCGAAGGCCGCCTCGGCGTCTCCGCCGGTCTGCTCCGCGCAGCGCGCGAGGACGCGGAGCATCTCCAGCCGGACCTGCGCATGCCCGTACAGGCTCGCTTCGTTCCAGCTCAGCGCCTGCCGCGCCAGCTGCTGCGCGGCGGCAAAGCGCTCGGCCTCCAGCGCGTGCAGGGCGCACTGCGCCGCGGCCAGCGCGAGCAGCAGCGCCTGCTCGTCGTCCGGCTGCAGCTCCTGCGCAAGCTCCAGGCAGCCGGCCCAGTCGCCGCCGCGGTAGCACGCGCGCAGCCGCTCGGTGCGTCCGGCGGCTTCCTCTTCCTTCTCATCCGCGAGCAGCCACGCGGCCTGGACGCCGAGGACCGACGCCAGATATTCCAGCGTCCCGACCGACGGCGAGGCCAGGTCGTTTTCCAGCTGCGAGAGCATATTGCGCGTGATGCGGTCGCCCACGACCTGCGCCTGAGTCAGCCCGCGGTCGAGCCGGGCTTTTTTGAGCTTCTGTCCGAGCGTCATAGCACGCCTCCGTAAATGTCATTTACCTTGCATCGATTCTATCATATCCGCCCGCGGCCCGCAAGCGCTATCGCATAAAAGGTTGATTTTTCGCGGCCGCGTGGTAAAATAGATCCTATCTAAGGAAAAAGGATGGGATTTGCCATGCAGCGTCTTTTGATCCGCAACATCTCGAAGCTCGTCTCCTGCGATGAGGGCGATACGGTCTACGAAAACGTCGACCTCTACGCCGAGGACGGCGTGATCCGCGCCATCGGCCCGAAGCTGGAAAAGCCCGCGGAGGAGGTACTGGACGCGCGCCATATGCTCTGCTATCCGGGGCTGATCAACACGCACCATCATCTCTACCAGCAGTTCTCCCGCAATCTGCCGCAGGTGCAGAATATGGAGCTGTTCGACTGGCTGAAGACGCTCTATGAGATCTGGAAAAACCTCGATACCAACGTCGTGCGCCTGTCGAGCCTGACGGGCATGGGCGAACTCATGAAGCACGGCTGCACGACCTGCTTTGACCATCACTACGTCTTCCCCGCGGGCGCGGGCGATCTGATCGGCACGCAGTTTGAAGCGGCTTCGGAGCTTGGCATCCGGATGCACTGCTCGCGCGGGTCGATGGACCTGTCGGTCAAGGACGGCGGTCTGCCGCCCGATTCCGTGGTGCAGACGGTGGATGAAATCATGAAGGATTCCGCCCGCCTCATCGAGACCTATCACGATCCCGCCTTCGGCTCCATGCGGCAGCTCGCGCTCGCGCCCTGCTCGCCGTTCTCGGTCTCCGCGGAGCTGCTGCGGCAGAGCGCCATTCTTGCCCGGCAGTACCACGTCCGCCTGCACACCCACCTGTGCGAGACGAAGGACGAGGAAAACTACATGCTCGCGCGCGAGGGCATGCGCCCGCTGGCGTTCATGCAGACGCTCGGCTGGGTCGGGCCCGACGTGTGGTACGCGCACGGCATCCATTTTAACGACGATGAGCTGAAGCTTCTGGCCGAGACCGGCACCGGCGTGTGCCACTGCCCGGCGTCGAACATGAAGCTCGCCTCCGGCATCGCGCGCATCCCGGACATGCTGAAGCTCGGCGTGCCCGTCGGCCTCGGCGTCGACGGCTCGGCCTCGAACGACGGCTCGAGCCTCATGGAGGAGCTGCGCACGGCCTTTTTGCTCCACCGGCTGAACTCCAGCCGCGAAGCGCCGTCCGGCTACGACTTCCTCAAGATCGCCACGCGCGGCAGCGCGCGGCTGCTTGGCCGCGATGACATCGGCAGTCTCAGCGTGGGCAGGTGCTGCGATCTGTTTCTGATCGACAGCCGCCGGCTCGAGCTCGTCGGCGCGTGCTATGACCCGAAGGCCGTGCTGGCCACGGTCGGCGTCCGCGGCCCGGTCGACTACACCGTCGTGAACGGCCGGATCACCGTCCGCGAAGGCCGCCTCGCCCGCATCGACGAGGAAGCGACCGCACGGGAAGCGAGAATGGTCTGCGAAAAGTATCTCGAGCAATAAAACGAACAAAACGGAAGACGGTATATCCTCCCTGCCTTGCGGGAATGCTGGGCAGGGAGGGTTTTTCTATGCTGATTTCACTCATTCGCGCCGTGATCTTGTATCTGGCGCTGATTTTGGTCGTGCGGCTCATGGGCAAGCGGCAGCTGGGCGAGATGGAGCCGATGGAATTCGTCGTGACGATGCTGATCGCCAACCTCGCCGCCGTGCCGATGCAGGAGACGGGCACGCCGCTGCTGGCGGGGCTGCTGCCGATCCTGGTCGTTCTGAGCGTGGAGCTGGTCTTGTCCGTGCTGACATACCGGAGCGTGGGCGTGCGGCGGTTTTTGTGCGGCAAGCCGGTCATTCTGATCGAAAACGGGCGGCTGCTGCAGCAGAATCTCAAAAAAACGCGGGTCAATACCGACGAGCTTTCGGAGTACCTGCGCATCCAGGGCGTGACGGACCTCGCGCAGGTGCAGTACGCCATTCTGGAGACGAGCGGCGCGATCTCGACGTTTCTGTATCCGAAATACGAGCCCGCGTCCGCCAAGGACGCGGGCGTGCAGGCCAGCGCGCGGAAGCTGCCGGTGACGGTGATCGCCTCCGGGCACCTGCAGAAGCAGAACCTGCCTCTGCTCGGCAAGGACGAGGCATGGGTGCAGGGGATCCTGCAGAGCTACAACTGCCGCATGCAGGACGTGTACCTGCTCACAAGCGAGCCGGGCGGCAAGCTCTATTTCGCGGCCATGCAGGAGGATCCGGCATGAAGCATGTTCTGATCGCCTGTGTGGTGTTTGCGCTCTGCCTTGCGGTGGGGCTGTTTTCTCTTTTCTATGTGCGCGCGTCCGGCGCGCAGACGAACGAGCTGCTCGAGCGCTCCATCCGCCAGGCGGAGACGGAGGACTATACCGGCGCGGCCGCGTCCTTGCGGCAGGCGAAGGAGGTCTGGGAGGGGCGCGAGCGGATCCTCGGGATCTTTCTGCACCACGAGGAGGTCGATGAGGTCATCGCGCTGTTCGCGCAGCTCGAGCAGTTCATCCGCCTCGAAGACCTCGACGACTACCTCGCCGCCTGCCACGAACTCACCGCCCGCCTCGAACACATCCGCCGCATGGAACTGCCGACGGTGGAGAATGTGATGTGAAAAAACCTTCCTCTCATAGGGGAAGCCCATGGGAATGTGCAGTTCCCAAGCCTCCCCTCTCAGGGGAGGTGGCTCGGCGGAACGCCGAGACGGAGAGGTCGTATCAAATTTGCAGCAACCTCTCAGTCTGCTTCGCAGACAGCATCCCTACCCCTTTTGTCCCTTCGGGACATTTCCCCCTGATAGGGGGAATCGGCCCCTGGAAGGGGAGCCTTTGGGGTGCGCCCCTACAGGGTCCCCCGCAAGAAGGCAACACCCATCAGAATTTCAGCTGCACCTTCTATTGACAGCAATCGTTCTACGGCAACTAGCTGCAAACCCGACACCTCCGTATCAGGCGGCGCGTAGCGAGACGCCTGTAAGGTGAGTCTCGTGTGGAACGACATCTAAAAACTAGATTCCCGCCTAAAATCAGAGGCAGAAGGTACCAAACGCGTCCCCCAGCGCCCTTTTCTCCCCTATCTTTTCCCGCGCAAGGGAAAAGATAGGGCCGTCGGAGACAACCGGCAGTCGCAAATCTGCGACAACCTCTCAGTCAGCTTCGCTGACAACTCCCCTGAAAGGGGAGCCTTTTCAGAGCGCAAAAAACCACCCCGCGTGCGGGGCACGCGGGGTGGCGGGGTCAGCGTTCTTCCAGAATTTTGTTGAGTTCGCGCATGAAGCTGTCGATGTCCTTGAACTGCCGGTAGACAGAGGCAAAGCGGACATAGGCGACTTCGTCGAGCGGCTTCAGGCGCTCCATGACGAGCTCGCCGATCTTTTCTGTAGAGATCTCGCGGTCGAGCGAATTCTGGATGGCCTGTTCGATCTCATCGGTGGCGCGCTCAAGCTCGGCCAGCGGGACCGGGCGTTTTTCGCATGCGCGGAGCATGCCGTTGAGGATCTTGTTGCGGTCGAACTGCTGGCGGCTGCTGTCGCGCTTGATGACGACGATGGGCAGACTCTCGACCGTCTCGTAGGTGGTGAACCGCTTCTGACACTGCAGGCATTCCCGGCGGCGGCGGATGCTCAGCCCGTCGTCAGAGTGGCGGGAATCCACGACCTTGCTTTCCTGATAGCCGCAATACGGGCACTTCATGGTGAAAACTCCTCTCCTCTTGCGTATTTGTCCATTTTCTGTTATGATTGTAGCAAAAAAGAGCGGGCTTGTCTACCTATTTTGTAAACGGCGGCGTGCGGCTGTCAAAGCCAGTCCTGCAGGACATCCTGCAGCGAGTCCGGCGTGACGGCGAAGTAGGCGAGCTGGTCGATGAGCGTGAAGATCCGGGTGCCGCGCATGGTGATGCGCGGGATGCCGGCGTAGCACTGCGCCTCGCCGGTCTGCGCGAGGATCTCCACGCCGTAGCATTCGGCGCAGCCGTCAAGCAGACTGTCGTTGAGCAGATAGTATTCCAGGTGCAGCGGCGTGCCCTCCTGGGTCTTGACATCTTTGGTGTGGATCAGACTTTTATTTCTCATAGCATTTTCCCTCCCAGAACTATTGAACCATACCGGCCGGGATTCGAAAACAGGAAAATTTCGCGCGATTCGACAAAGCCGCCGGCGTTTTTGGAAGCTCCGGGCGGCAAAATCTCCGGTTTTGGAGAAAAATCGTGGGACGGGGAATTTTTTGTCGAAAACTTTCGGGCATAGGAGGGCTGTGTATGCAGTTTGGAAAACGGATCGGGCCGCTGGCGCGGCGCGTCGCGGCCATGCAGATCCCGGTCTACGCGGGCAACGCGTCGTTTTTCCTGCTGCTGTCGGTGTTTCCGGTGGTGAGCCTGCTTTTGTCCCTGCTGCCCTACACGCCGCTCACGCTCGATCACCTGCTCGCGTTCTGCGAGGAGTTTGCACCGGATTGGACGCTGCGGGCGCTGGAATTTTTCGTGCGCACGCTCTACGCCTCGAGCTCCGCGGCAATCATATCGGCCAGCGCCGTGCTGACGCTCTGGTCGGCGTCGAAGGGGATGCTGAGTTTGCTCTACGGACTTGACGCCGTGGCGGAGGTGCGCGAGACGCGCGGCTATGTGCAAAGGCGGCTTCTGTGCGTGCTTTATACGGTCGGGATGCTGCTGGCGCTGCTGCTGACGCTGGGGCTCTATGTCGGCGGGCAGGCGCTGCTGCGGTTTCTGACGGGGCGCGGCTTTTCCCTCGCGGCGGTGCTCGAGCCTGTGCTGCGGCATCTGCATCTGGTGTCGCTGGTGTTGCTGACGGCGCTGTTCACGGGCATTTTTCTGGCCCTGCCGGATAAGCGGCAGCGGTTTGTGCACGTGCTGCCCGGCGCGGCCGGAGCGGCCTGCGCGTGGGTGATCTTTTCGGAGCTCTATTCGTGGTATGTCAATCATATCGCCCGGGCTTCGGCGCTCTACGGCAGTCTTTCCGTGCTGCTTCTGATGCTTTTGTGGCTGTATGCCTGCCTTTCGATTTTGTTTTACGGAGCGCTTTTGAACCATCTGCTGTTTGACCGGCCGGAGCCGGAGGAGAGATGTGCATGTTCGGATACGTGATCGCCGACCTCGGCCGGCTGACAGAGGCGCAACGCCTGCGCTACCACAGCGTCTACTGCGGCCTGTGCCGCGCGCTGTATGCGGATTACGGCGCAGCCGGGGCGCTGGCGCTGACCTACGATATGACGTTTCTGACGCTGCTGCTCGCCGCGCTCTATGAGCCGGAGGAGAGAAGCGGCGCTGCGCGCTGCCTGCGCCACCCGGTCCGGGCGCAGCAGTGGGCGAGCTCGGAATTCACCGCCTACGCGGCGGCCATGAACTGCCTGCTCGCCTGGGAAAACTGCCGGGACGACTGGGCGGACGAGAAAAAGCTCTCCGCCGCCGCGGCCGGGGCGCTGCTCGCGCCGGGCGCGAAGAAGGCCGCGGCGCGGTACCCGGAGAAGGCGGCGGCCATCCGCCGCGCGCTCGGGCAGATCGCGCAGGCGGAAGCGGACCGGGCGGGCTATTCCGAGACCCCGGCCAACGCCTTCGGGGACCTGATGGCGGAGCTGTTTACGGTGCGGGACGACCGGTGGACCGACGGGCTGCGGCGCTTTGCGCGCAGCCTCGGCAAGCTGATCTATTTTATGGACGCCGCCTGCGACCTGCAGGCGGATAGGAAGAAGAGGCAGTATAACCCGCTGCTGCTGCTCGGCATCGGGAGCGGGGCGGAGTTTGCGCCGCAGCTGCGGCTGCTGGCGGGCGACGCGGCGGAGGAATTCGAGCGGCTGCCCATCGTGCAGGACGCGGAGCTGCTGCAGAACATTCTCTATTCCGGCGTCTGGACACGGTTTGAAGCGGCGTTTCGGCCGCAGCAGGAGGAACAGGCATGATCGACGATCCCTACAGCGTTCTGGGGCTGACGCCGGACGCGAGCGACGAGGAGGTCAAGCGCGCCTACCGGGCGCTGGCAAAAAAATATCACCCGGACATGAACCCGGGCGACGCGCACGCGGCAGAGATGATGAATAAGATCAACGCCGCCTACGACCGGATCAAAAATCCGCAGCCGCGCACGAACACGCAGCAGCGGCAGTATCAGGACGATCCCTTTGCCGGCTGGTACCGGCAGGGCTATCAGCAGAGCTGGGCGCAGACCGACCCGATGGAGGCGGCCCGGCGGTACATCTTCGTGCAGGAATACGAGCGGGCGCTGCGCGAGCTGCAGACGGTGCCCGAGGCGCAGCGCACGGCGCAGTGGTATTACTTTGCCGCCGTCGCCAACACGAATCTCGGCAACCGCGTGCTCGGCTACGAGCAGATCACGCGCGCGTGCGCCATGGACCCGACCAACGCGGAATACGCCGCCGCGCGCGAGCAGATCGGCCGCAGCGGCACGGCATATCATGACCGGCAGACGGGCTTCGGCTTCGAAGGCGTGGATCTGAACCGGACCTGCTGCGGCCTGTGCGCGGCGCTGCAGTTTTTGTCCTGCCTCTTCGGCGGCCGAGGCTGCCCGGTCATCCTGTGCTGCTGAGATAAGGCTGTTTTTTTGAGGCGGGGTATGCTATAATAGACGCTGCGTCAAGGGAAGGACACTTATCAGAAATTTGCAGGTGCGGTTTTTCTGGATCATTCCCGCGATAGCTGATAGCGCTCAGTGACCAGAAAGATTTCGGGCGGAGCAGAGTCCCGCCCCTACAAGGTTCCCGCAAGAAGGTAACATCCATCTGGATTTCCACCGCACCTTCTATTGATGGCAATCGTTCTGAGGCAACCAGCTGCAAACTTGATACCTCCGTATCAGGCGGCGCGTAGTCAGACGCCCGTGAGGTGAGTATCGAGTGGAACGACGCCCAAAACATTGGGGCTTGCCTAAAATCAGATGCAGAAAGCACCAAACGCATCCAAGCACTCTTTTCTTCCCTATCTTTTCTCTTGCGAGAGAAAAGATAGGGCCGCCGGAGGCGCGTCAGAACCGGCCTCGACGGAACGAGTCCCCGCTGTTCGCGGAGCCTCTTTTCCTCTGAGCCCGTTTCTTCCTCTTTCCCGCCGAATCGCTTCGCTGGATTCGCCGGGAAACATAGGCGTGGAACATTCAATAATAACCAGACAGGAGATCTCTCATGGACAACGACTACAGCTCCGAGCGGCTGGAATACCAGAGCGGGCAGCGGAACGAAAAAGAGCGGCGGGGCGAATATACCCCCCGGCCGAAAAGCCAGATCGTGCTGGCGTGGGTGCTGATCGCCGTGGTGGTGTTCGGCATTCTCGGCATGTGCTACTGGGAAATCTTCGGGAAGTTCTGAGCATGCGCATTTTGGGGATCGACCCCGGCTACGCCACGACGGGGTTCGGAATTTTACAGGCGGAGCGCGCCTCGGTGCAGCTCATCAACTACGGCACGATCACAACGCCCACGACGCTCTCGTTTCCGGAGCGGCTGGAGATGCTCTACGACGACATGGCGGAGCTGCTGGACACGGTCCGGCCCGACGCGGTGGCGGTCGAGGAGCTGTTCTGGGGCCACAATGTCACAACCGGCATCGGCGTGAGCCACGGCAGGGGCGTCATTCTGCTTGCCATCTGTAAGGCGCATACGCCGCTGTTCGAATACACGCCGAATCAGGTCAAGCAGGCCGTCGTCGGCTACGGCAGCGCGGACAAGCACCAGGTCATGGAGATGACCCGGCGCATTCTGCACATGGAGAAGGTCGCACAGCCGGACGACGCGGCGGACGCGATCGCCATCGCGCTGTGCCACGCGCGCTCATCGACCTCGCTTCTGGCGCAGAAGGGGATACGATAACGATGTTTTACTATTTAAATGGGACCGTCGCGCTGCTCGACGCGAACCTCGCGGTCATCGACTGCGGCGGCGTCGGCTACGCGTGCCACACGAGCAACTATACGCTCGCCCGGCTGCAAAACGGCAAGCCGGCCAAGCTCTTTACCTACTGCAACATCAAAGAGGACGCCTTCGACATCTACGGCTTCTCCACGCGCGAGGAGCTCGACTGCTTCCGCCGTCTGATCGGCGTGACGGGCGTGGGGACGAAGGCGGCGCTCGCCATCTTGTCCGCCGTCTCGCCGGACCAGCTGACGCTGGCCGTCATGACGCAGGACGACAAGACCATCACCATGGCGCAGGGCGTGGGCAAAAAGCTTGCGCAGCGCATCATCCTCGAGCTCAAGGACAAGCTCGGCGCGAGCCAGCTGGAGCTGAACACCGCGCAGATGGCCGCCTCCGGCACGCCCGTGCGCGGCAGCAAGACGGCGGAGGCGACCGCGGCGCTCGTCGGCCTCGGCTACTCGCAGACCGAGGCGGCCGCCGCGCTCAAGGGGCTCGACGTGGAGAACCTGTCCATCGAGGATATCATCCGCCAGGCGCTGCGCGCAGCCGCACGGCAGTAAGGAGAAGCGGACATGAGTCTGGATTTTTCACAGCAATACGACGCGCCCATCGTCACCACGAGCCTGACGCCGCAGGACGAGGGCGAGATCAGCCTGCGCCCGAAGCTGCTGGCCGACTATACCGGCCAGGAGAAGGCCAAGGGCAATCTGTCCGTCTACATCGAGGCCGCGCGCCGGCGCAATGAGCCGCTCGACCACGTGCTGCTCTACGGTCCGCCGGGCCTCGGCAAGACGACGCTCGCGGGCGTCATCGCCAACGAGATGGGCGCGGGCATCCGCGTGACCTCCGGCCCGGCCATCGAAAAGGCCGGGGATCTGGCCGCCCTGCTGACGAACCTCGCCCCGGGCGACATCCTGTTCATCGACGAGATCCACCGCCTCAACCGTGCGGTGGAGGAGATCCTGTATCCGGCCATGGAGGACTTTGCCATCGACATCATCGTCGGCAAGGGCCCCTCGGCCAACTCCATCCGGCTGGATCTGCCCAGATTCACGCTCATCGGCGCGACGACGCGCGCCGGGCAGCTCTCGAGCCCGCTGCGTGACCGCTTCGGCGTGCAGCTGCGGCTGGAGCTGTACACCACGGAGGAGCTGCAGCGCATCGTCATGCGCTCGGCGGCCCTGCTCGGCATCGAGATCGACCCCGCCGGCGCGCGGGAGATCGCGTCGCGCTCGCGCGGCACGCCGCGTATCGCCAATAGGCTTTTGCGCCGGGTGCGCGACTTCGCGCAGGTCTGCCATGACGGCGTCATCACCACCGAGGCGGCCGACCATGCGCTCGGCAAGCTCGAGGTCGACAAGCTCGGGCTTGACGCCATCGACCGGCGGATGCTCACGGCCATCATCCGCAGCTACGGCGGAGGGCCCGTGGGGCTCGAGACTCTGGCCGCCACCATCGGCGAGGAGGCCGTCACGCTCGAGGACGTCTATGAGCCGTATCTGCTGCAGATCGGCTTTCTCACGCGCACGCCGCGCGGCCGCTGCGTCACGCCGCTGGCCTATGAGCACCTGCACCTGCCGGCGCCCGTGCCGGACGCGGGCGGACAGCTTTCATTCTGAACATTTGAGGAGCATTCGTACATATGGGTAAATTATTTGGGACCGACGGCATCCGCGGCGTGGCCAACGAGACGCTGGACGCGAAGCTCGCCTACCGCGTCGGGCAGGCGGCAGCCATCTCGCTCGCGGACGATTCCGGCACGAAGCCGACCGTCGTCATCGGCAAGGACACGCGCATTTCCTCCGACATGCTCGAAGGCGCGCTCGTCGCGGGCCTGACGGCCTGCGGCTGCAACGCGATTTTGCTTGGCGTCATCCCGACGCCGGCGGTCGCATATCTGACGGTCTATCTGCACGCGGATGCGGGCGTGGTCATCTCCGCCTCGCACAATCCGTACGAGCACAACGGCATCAAGATGTTCTCGTCCGAGGGCTTCAAGCTCAGCGACGCGCTCGAGGCGCGCATCGAGGAGCTGATCCTGCGCGAGGGTGAGCTGCCCGTCAAGACGCACGGCCAGATCGGCCAGGTCATGTCCGGCAGCTTCGCGGCGGAGTATTATCTCGACCACCTAGCCTCCACAGTGGAGGACCTGGAGCCTCTGCGCGTGCTCATCGACTGCGCGAACGGCGCGGCCTCGACCACGGCGCGGTATCTGTTCGGCCGTTTCCCGCTGCAGGCGGAGTATCTGAATGATAAGCCGAACGGCGTCAACATCAACGAGGGCTGCGGCTCGACGCATCTTGAGGCCCTGTGCGCCGCGGTGAAGGACGGCGGGTATGATCTTGGCATCGCCTTTGACGGCGACGCGGACCGCTGCCTGACGGTCGACGAGCAGGGAAACCCCATCGACGGCGACCGGATGATGGCCATCTGCGCCGAATCCCTCGAGCAGAAGGGGCGGCTGCAGGGCGACGGCTTTGTGGCGACGGTCATGTCCAACATCGGGCTGCACCGGTTCTGCAAGGAACGGGGACTGCGGCTGCTGTGCGCGAACGTCGGCGACCGGAACGTGCTCGAGCTCATGCAGAAAGAGGGCATGCGCCTCGGCGGCGAGCAGTCGGGCCACATCATCTTCCTCGACTATATGCCCACCGGCGACGGCCAGCTGGCCGCACTGCAGCTGCTGAGCATCCTCTCGCACAGCAAAAAGAAGGCGAGCGAGCTTGCATCCGCCGTCCGGCAGTATCCGCAGCTGCTCAAAAACGTCCGCGTCAGCTCCAACGACCAGAAGACTGCCATCATGCAGTCCGCTTCCTTGCAGTCTGCCATCCGCGCGGCGGAGGAGGAGCTCGGCGAAAACGGCCGCGTGCTCATCCGCCCGTCGGGCACGGAGCCGCTCATCCGCGTCATGGTCGAGGCCGGGACGCAGCAGCAGGCGCAGGCCGTGACGGACCGGCTGGTGCAGCACGTCGAAAATCTACAAAAAACGACGGACAAATAAAATAAGTTTTATTTACTATTGACAACCGGAGCTTTATCGCATATAATCTCTAGTGTTGGGTATTCAGAAATTCCCAATGGAGCCACGCAGATCTTTCATCATTCCGTTGCACCCTCTCTTCGTGTATGGACTCTGGCAAGATTGACTGGCGCGTTTCCGGCGTAATCAGGCATGCAGCCTGATCGCATATACAGCCCTATAGCATACGAGCGCGAGCCGCAATTGCAGGGCAAATCCATTTTTTAATCGCAAAAGAGAGGTAACAGAAATGTACGAAGACAAGACGTTGGTCTGCAAAGAATGTGGCAAAGAGTTCGTTTTCACCGCCGGTGAGCAGGAATTCTACGCAGAGCGTGGCTTCCAGAATGAGCCGCAGCGCTGCAAGGCCTGCCGTGACGCCCGCAAGAACGCCACCCGTGGCCCGAGAGAGTATTACACCGCTACCTGCGCTGCCTGCGGCGGCGAAGCGCGTGTTCCGTTCGAGCCGAAGTCCGATCGCCCGGTTTACTGCAGCGATTGCTTCGCCCGCATGAAGGCACAGGGCTAATTTGCAAGACAACAAAGATCCGCACCTTGACCAGGTGCGGATCTTTTTCTGTATTTCATATGTAGTCAGATCACATATTCGACGGTCTGTTCCTCCGTCAGCTCCGTGTGCGTGTTGAACAGGAGCACGGCTTCGCGGCGGGCGGTCTCGCCGAGGGCGTATTGGGTGCGGCCGGTGTGGTTGAAGTAGGAGAAGGGGATGACGCGGTTGTACGCGTAGGGATGGTCGTCGGTCATGACGATGTCCTTCTCCGGCAGCGGTTCTTCGGGCAGGTACGGGTCGAAGGCGCAGAGCTTCTCGCCCTGCACGCCGGTCAGGAGGATGTAATGCGGGTCGTCGAGCAGATACAGCCGCACGACCACCGCGCCGCCGCGGCGCAGACAGTCGGTGATGGCGCTGTTCTGGCTCACGCGTACGCAGCTGCCGGACAGATACCGCGCGGAAAGATCGAGCTGCCCGGTCCGGCCGAAGCTGCCGAGAAAATTGCTCAGGAACATCATCGCCGCGCGGGTCGTGCCGCTGCGGCCGGGCGCACCCTCCGCGCCGTAGCCGTCGAGACAGTAGAGCATGATATTGCGGATGAGGTCTGGCGGGATCTGCTCGCGGTCAAAGAGAAAAATGATCGCGTTCATCATGGAGATGGGGCCACAGTCGTATTCCGTCATCTGATAATGCAGCGGGGTCTTCATCGTGCGTCACTCCCTGATCAGCGCTTCGGCGAGCTTCGCCGCACGGGTGAGTTCGTCCACGCTGGTGTATTCCTGGCAGCTGTGGCAGCTGTTCATGCCCGGGGCCACAACGAGCCCCTGCAGGCCATGCAGGCAGAAATGGTTGTTGTCGCTGCCGCCGTAGGTCACGGTCATGCGGGGTTCGAGCCCTGCGCGGGCGCAGGCACCGAAAAACAGCTGCGCCGCCTCGCCCGCCGGGTCGACCCGGTAGGCCTGGCAGAAGACCTCGCTCGTAAACTCCACCGTGCAGCCCTCCGCCGCGGCCGCATGCTGCATGACCGCTTCGATCTCGCCGAGCTTCTGCAGGGCGAGCGGGTGGTCGAAGCCGCGCACCTCGCCGGTCACGGTGCAGCGGTCCGGGACGATGTTGTCCGCCGTGCCGCCCGCGATCGTGCCGACGTTGACGGTCAGCTCGCCCACGCGGCCGCAGGGGATCTGCGCTACGGCCTGCGCAGCGGCACGGATGGCGTGCCGCCCCTCCTCCGGCGAGAAGGCCGCGTGCGCGGCCCGGCCGGTAAACACGGCGCGAAACGAGAGGATGCTCGGCGCCTGATACGCCGCGCCGCCGACCGGCCCGCTGAGGTCAAAGACATAGGCGAGCTTCGCGCGCAGGCGGGAAAAATCAAACCGCTGGATGCCGGTGCAGTAGCTCTCCTCCGCGGCGTCGAACAAAAGCTCAAACGGCCGGTGCGGCGCGCCGTCCTCAAGCACGGAGGTCACGGCCTCGAGAATGGCGCACTGGCCTGCCAGATCGTCCGCGCCGAGCACGGTCGTGCCGTCGGAGGTGATGCGGCCGTCCGGATGGAAGACGGCGCGCTTGCCGCAGGCGGGCGAGACGGCGTCCGTATGCGCCGAGAGCAGGACCGGCGCAAGCGCCTCGTCCCCGGGGACGAAGGCATAGAGATTCCCGGCATTGCCGCCGATGGCAGCTCCGGTCCCGTCCTCCTGCAGCCGGATGCCGAGCGCGGCATAGCGCCGCAGCAGATGATCGCACACGCCGCGCTCACGCAGCGTCGGATTGTCGATCGAAACCAGCTCCCGGAACGCCCCCAAAAGCCGCTCCTCCCGGATCATACAGACCACCCCTTCATTCCCCATGATTTCACTGGGATTACCCAACATCATAGCCACCTCCGGCGGAAAAGTCAAGCAAAACCCAAGGCTCCCCTCTCAGGGGTGCTGGCTGAGAGGTCGCTGCCTAATTCTGAGTATCTCCGGCAGTACGGACCCCCTTGGCTCCCCTTCCAGGGGAGCTGGCCCGGCGCAGCCGAGACTGAGAGGTTGCTGCAGATTTGCAGCTGCCGGTTGTCTCCGACGGCCCTATCTTTTCTCTCGCGAGAGAAAAGATAGGGGAGAAAAGAGTGCTTGGACGCGTTTGGTGCGTGCTGCCTCTGAATTCAAGCGACTCACAATGTTTCAGGTGTCGTTCCACTCGGAAGTCACCTCACGAGTTTCTGGTACGCGCCGCCTGATACGGGGGTATCAGATTTGCAGCTGGTTGCCTTAGAATGACTGCCGTCAATAGAAGGTGCAGCCTGACAGATTCAGGCTGCACCTTCTATTGACTGAAAATATTCAAACTGAACAACTGGCGAATTTGATTCCATCGTATCAGGAGGCGCGTCAGATGGTGAGGGTGTGGTAGGCTTCGCCGGGGAGGGTCTTCCAGGTGAAGGTGGTGTCTTCGAGGGTCATGTAGCTGCGGGCGGAGCCGTTTTTGGGGATGGAGACGGAACCGGGGTTCAGATAGAGGTTGCCCTCACCGAACGGCTCCCACGCGGGGATGTGCGTGTGCCCGTGCAGCAGGATATCGCCGGGGCACAGGGGCGGCAGGTGCGAGGTGTTGAAGACGTGGCCGTGCGTGGCATAGACGAGGCGGTCTGCGGCCGGGAACACGCTGTAATCGGCGAGGATCGGGAAGGTCAGCACCATTTGGTCGACCTCCGTGTCGCAGTTGCCGCGCACGCAGAAGATCTTATCCCGCCGCTCGTTCAGCATGGCCAGCACCTGCTTGGGCGCGTATTCGTCCGGCAGATCGTTGCGCGGGCCGTGGTAGAGGATGTCGCCCAGCAGGAGCAGGCGGTCCGCCCTCTCCCGGTCAAAGGCGTCGAGCAGCGCGCGGCAGTAGCCGGCCGCGCCGTGGATATCGGATGCGATCATGAGCTTCATGGGATCAGTCCTTTCATGCGGGGTCCGGGACGGACACGTCCTTCTTCGCGCCGTGCGCGCCGAAGATCTGCCAGTCGCCGGGGGTGAGACGGGCGAAGACCGCTTTGCGTTCCGCGGCGCAGAGCGCCGGATCGGTGTCGACCGAGGTCATGAGGATGGGCGCGTACTGGTTGTACGCGCTCTGCGCGGCGGTCATGCCGTGGATGTTGACGTAGATATCGCCGGTGAGGGCGATGCGGTGGGCGGTGTCCAGCAGGACGATCTCGCCCGGCAGATGCCCGCCCGCACCTTCGAGCACTTCAAAGTCCAGATCGCCGAAGGCGAAGCGGCCGATGGGCTCCAGCGGGGAAGCCAGCGGCGTCAGACCGCCCCAGAGCACGCGGAGCCTGTCCGTGTCCGGCGGGCGGTAGCCGGTCAGGCATTTGCAGATCTGGATATAGGGCTTGTGCAGGGGATTGCGCTCGCGGTAGCCGTCCTGCCCGGCGGCCTCGAGCCGCAGGCACTCGGCACTTTTCGCGCTCAGCAGCACCTCGTCGAACTCCGGCAGCAGCCCGCAGTGGTCCACGTCGGCGTGGGTGATGAGGATGGTCTTCTTTCTGGCGTCGAAGTTTGGCACGAGGCGGCGGAACAGCGTGAGCATCTCTGGCCGGTAGCAGGCGTAGCCGCTGTCGATGAACAGCACGTCTTCGCCGTGCGTCAGGATGGCCGTGTTGCTGCCGCAGGGCGGTTCGATGAGGGTGAGGGCGGTCTCGTCCGTCAGACGGCAGTTCGTCACGCGCGGAACGAAGCGCTCGCCGCGGCTTTGCGACAACAGCTCCGCAAAGCGGCGGATGGAATCGAACGTGCGGTAGGGCGAGAGCCCGCGCTCGTCCAGCGTCTGCATGGCAAGATTCGCGTTGACGAGCAGGGACGGGCGGGCGCTTTCTGGCAGGTCCATGGCCCGGCACAGGCCGGAGACGAAGGAATCGTAGAAAATGCTGTTGTCAAAGGTCTTCTCCGCGCGGTCATAGTCTATCACGCGCACGGGGCAAAGAGCCCTTGCCTCACGCAGGAAGGCGTGGATACGCGCAGGATCCTCCACGAACAGGCCCATCTTGAACAACTGATAGTCTGTGCCGTTTTCCTGCGAGCTGAGGTAGGAGATATTGAAGCCGAAGCGCTCGATGCAGGCAAGGATGTCCGTCACCCCGCCGGGGACATCGCGCAGCTGGAATTCGAGCAGCACGACGCTTTTTTCCGCGCCGCCGCTGCGCAGATAGCCGATCGCCGCGAGCTGCTCGTCCGCCTGGGCCAGCTGCTGCCGCGAGCCCTCGGCCTCGATGAAGATCGTGTGGGAATCGACGGCCTTGTTGTAGCTGACGCGGGTGATGTTGACGTCCAGCGCGGCCAGCAGGCGGCTGGCCGAGAGAAAGGCCCCGATGTGGTTGGGGACGGTGGTCACATAGGTCTTTTTCATGCCCGGGACAGATCCTTCACGACCTCGCCCGCGATGATGAGCCCGGCGACCGACGGCACGAAGGCCGTGCTGCCGGGGATATCGCGCCGCTCGGTGCACTTGTGCTTCGCGCCGGGCGGGCAGATGCAGTGGCTGCGGCAGCTGATGGACATATCCTCGATGGGGCGGGTGGGGATCTCGTCGGAGTAGACGACCTTCAGCTTTTTGACACCGCGCTTCCGGAGCGCCGTGCGCATGACGCGGGCCAGCGGGCAGCCCTGCGTTTTATAGATGTCCGCCACGCGGAAGCGGGAGGGATCGAGCTTGTTGCCCGCGCCCATGCAGCTGATGATGGGCACGCCTGCCTTCTGCGCCTCGAGCACCAGCGTGACCTTGGCCGTGACGGTGTCGACGGCGTCGACGACGTAGTCGTAGTCGGAGAAGTTGAACTCCGCCGCCGTTTCCGGCAGGTAGAAGCATTTGTGGACGCGCACGTCGCAGTCGGGGTTGATCTCCAGCATCCGCTCGCGCATGACGTCGACCTTGTACTTGCCGACGGTCTTGCGCGTGGCGATGATCTGGCGGTTGAGATTCGTCAGGCAGACCTTGTCGTCGTCGACCAGATCGAACGCGCCCACGCCGCTGCGGACGAGCCCCTCACAGACATAGCCGCCCACGCCGCCGATGCCGAACACCGCGACCCGCGCGCCCTTGAGCTTTTCCATGGCTTCCGCGCCCAGCAGCAGCTGGGTCCTTGAAAACTGATTGAGCATAGCGACCTCATTCCATTACATACAGAATTTATAGGCATATCATACGTGTATCGCCGCGGACTGTCAAGGGATACACCCCGGTTTTGGGCAGATCCGTAAAAATAAACCGTGACTTTTGGGCGCGTTTCGTTTAAACTGGAAGAAGGAAGATATGTGCGGCGCGAATACCGACAAGGAGAGGGGAGCCGCTGCCGCACATACAAAAACGAAAAAGGGGAGAGTCGTTTTGAAAGAAAGCTACAAGCCGCTGCTCACGCCGTGGAAGATCGGCAAGGTGGAGATCAAAAACCGCATCGTGCTCACCAGCATGGGCGGCACCGACCTGTTCGGCTGGATGGAGGTCAACCATTTTGACAAGGACGGCGCGCGCTTCATTCTCGAGGTGGCAAAGAACAACGCCGGTCTCGTCCTGCCCGGCTGTCAGCCGGTCTATAACCCGATGTACGGCCAGTGGCTGCACAAGAACAAGAAGATGTACGAGGATCTGGCCAAATGGATGCCGGAGTTCCACAAGACGGGCGCGAAGCTGTTCGTCCAGCTGACGGCGGGCTTCGGCCGGAGCTTCACCATCTCGGAGATGATGGAAAAGCTCTACACGAACAAGGCGCTGCGCGCCGTCTCCAAGCCGTTCATGGATCTCGATAAGATCACGGCCACGGCCAGCCCGTCGCCAAACCGCTGGTCGGACAAGGTCCCGTCGCGCGAGATGACGAAGGCGGAGATCCAGGAATTCATCGACTCGTTTGCCAAGTGCGCCAAGCTCCTGCAGGACGCGGGCGTCGACGGCGTCGAGGTCCACGCGGTCCACGAAGGGTATCTTCTTGACCAGTTCACGCTCCACTACGTCAACAAGCGCACGGACGAATACGGCGGGAGTCTGGAAAACCGCTACCGCTTCGCCGCCGAGATCGTCAAGGCCATCAAGGCCGCCTGCGGCCCGGACTTCCCGGTGTCGCTGCGCTATTCCGTCGTCTCCAAGACCAAGGGCTTCCGCCAGGGCGCGCTGCCCGGCGAGGACTACGTCGAGGCCGGGCGTGACATGGCAGAGTCCGAGATCGCGGCGAAATTCCTGCAGGACGCGGGCTACGACATGCTCAACTGCGACAACGGCACCTATGACGCCTGGTACTGGGCGCACCCGCCGGTCTATATGCCCGAAAACTGCAACCTCGCCGAGGTCGAGCACATCAAGAACTTCGTCGATATCCCCGTCGTCTGCGCGGGCCGCATGACGCTCGAGGCCGCGGCAAAGTCCATCGCCGAAGGCAGGCTCGACGGCGCGGGCTTCGCGCGCAATTTCCTCGCGGACCCGGAATGGTTCACCAAGGTCATCGAAGACCGCGAAGACGACATCCGTCCCTGCATTCTCTGCCACAACGGCTGCTTCAACATGTGCCACTACAAGGGCGTGCCGAACGATCAGGACCTGAGCGACTCGCTGCATCTGGCCCGCTGCGCGGTCAACGCCGAGATGATGCAGTGGGACAAGCACTACATCAAAAAGACCGACAAGCCGAAGACCGTCCACATCGTCGGCGGCGGCATCGGCGGCATGGAGGCCGCCCGCGTGCTGACGCTCCGCGGCCACAAGCCCATCCTCTATGAGAAGTCCGGCGAGCTCGGCGGCACGTTCATCGCCGCCTCCGCCGAGAGCTACAAGGGAAAGCTCCGCGACCTTCTTAGCTGGTACCGCCGCGAGATGGAAAAGCTCGGCGTCGAGGTCCGGCTGCATACCGAGGTCAAGGAGATCGAGTCCTTCGGCTCCGACCCCGTCATCATCGCCACCGGCTCCACGCCGCGCGTGCTCAAAAAGGTCCCCGGCCACGAGAAGATGCTCGAGGCCTGCGAATACCTGCTGGGCGCGCCGGTGGGCGAGACAGTCGCGGTCGTGGGCGGCGGCCTGACCGGCTGCGAGATCGCGTATGAGCTGGCCCTGCAGTGCAAGAACGTCTCCATCGTCGAGATGAAGGACGATCTGGTCTCGCAGAAGGGCGTCTGCCTGGCCAACAGCTCGTACCTGCGCGAGTGGTTCGCGTGGAAAAAGGTCCCCGTCTACCTCGAGACCACGCTCCGCGAGGTCAGGGACGGCGCCATCGTCTGCGCCGGCAAGGACGGGACCGCCGTCGAGATCCCGTGCGATACCGTCATCTCCTCCGCGGGCTATATCTCCACGCCGCTGGTGGAGGAGAAGGGCCATAAGAACGTCCACCTCGTCGGCGACTGCCTGCGCGTCGGCAACCTCCGCTCCGTCGTCTGGCGCGCATATGAGACGGCAATGAAGATCTGAGCAGAAACAAATCATACCCACCGGCACGGCCGGTGGGTATGAGCATAGGGCTTGTTCCTGATTTATGGGCCCCCATGGCTTCCCCTATGAGGGGAAGCCATGGGGGACATTCTGTAGGGGCGGGGCTCTGCAGAATGTCCCC
>ERZ827492.280-NODE-280-length-52447-cov-7.114655_pt1 | contig 52447 bp, 38 predicted proteins | sample MGYA00519704_ERZ827492 | MGnify/ENA primary metagenome ERZ827492 (study PRJEB31778, sample SAMEA3449325) | human gut metagenome | biome: human gut; feature: human-associated habitat; material: faeces | place: United Kingdom | collected 2010/2012 ... | reverse complement strand
CGCGGAGGGGTCAAGACCCCTCCCTACGATGTGGAAGGTTAGAGGGTGGTTATGGAAAGCGCGCGGGCCGGGCATGCCCGGCCCCTACGGAGTGGTGGAAGGGTGAGCGGGTGCTGGCCGGGAGGGGGAAGTCGGAGAGGTAACGGGACGTTGCTGCGTTTGTTGCCGCATACGCAGTAAAATCTCCTTGCGTATCCTCTGCAAAAGCCGTATACTACTATTATAATAGTATATTAGGTGGAATAGCCATGATGAAGATTTACCGCACACAGGATAAGCAGCTGACGCGCGTTGACGATATGAACGAAGGGGCCTGGATCTGCCTGACCAACCCCACCGACGACGAGGTCCGCCGGGTAGCGGCAACGCTGGACATCGAGCCCGCGGACATCGTGGCCGCGACGGACCCCGAGGAATCGGCGCGTATCAGCCTGGAGGACGGCTACACGGTCATCATCGTGGACATCCCCGTCAAGGTGGACGGTGCCGGTGAGGGCATCTATACGACTATCCCCCTGGGCATCCTGCTGACGCAGGAGCTGATCGTCACGGTCTGCTCCACCGATACCGCCGTTATCGGGGATTTTGCCGCCTGCCGGGTCAAGGGGTTCTCGACCCGCAAGAAAATGCGGTTCGTCTACCAGCTGCTCTACCGCGCAGCCACGATGTACCAGCAGGAGCTGCGCCTGATCGACCGCCGCCGCCAGGCCATTGAGAAAAATCTGGCCGGCGAGCTGAAGGACAGCGACCTGATGGAGCTGCACGGCCTGGAATCGACGCTGGTCTACTTTGCCACGAGTCTGCGCGCCAACGCTACGGTGCTGGACCGCCTGACCCGCTATAAGCGGCTGGAGCAGTACCCCGATGACCGCGAACTGCTCGACGACGTCATCGTTGAGATCCGTCAGGCCATCGAGATGACCAGCATCTACCGCGACGATATAAAGGGCACGCGGGAGCTGTTCAGCTCGATTCTGGACAACCGCCTGAACAACGCCATGAAGTACCTGACCAGCATCACCCTGCTGATGGCCGTGCCCACCGTCATCAGCGGTCTGTACGGCATGAACGTGCAGTCCGACGGCATGCCCTTTGCCAACACCACCGCCGGGTTCGCCATTGTGCTGGGCCTGACGCTGGCGCTCTGTGTATTTGCGGCGTGGGTGCTGCACAAGAAGCACATGTTGTGAGCTATACTGGGCGAGCAATGCCCGCCCCTACATGAAGTCTGCCCCGTCGGCAGACTTTTTCTGTAACATCCGCAAAAAAATTCCTACCTTATATAATAAAGGAGGCTGAAACCATGGAGGACGCCGCAATCGTGGCCCTGTACTGGGCGCGGGACGAGCAGGCGCTGGCCGAGACGGCAGCGAAATTCGGCGCGTACTGCCGCAAAATCGCCGACAACATTCTGCACAGCGCCCACGACGCCGAGGAATGCGAGAACGACACCTGGCTGGCCGCCTGGAACAGCATGCCCACCAACCGGCCTGCGCGGCTGGCTCCGTATCTGGGGCGCATCACGCGGAATCTCGCGCTGGACCGCTTTGACCGGGCGGCGGCGCAGAAGCGCGGCAGCGGGCAGACCTGTGCGCCGCTGGACGAGCTGGCCGAATGCGTCGCCGCGCCGGGCAGCGTGGAGGACAGCTTTGACGCTGCCGAGACCGGGCGGCTCATCAGCGCGTTTCTGCGCACGCTGCCGGAGGAAACGCGCAGCATATTTTTGCGCCGGTACTGGTACTGCGACGCGACGGCGGACATTGCCGCGCGGTACGGCCTGACCGAGAGCAAGGTGCGGGTGACGCTGCACCGCACGCGCGGCAAGCTGGCCGCCTACTTACAGGAAAGGGGTGCTGCACTGTGACAGAACGCGAATTATTTGAGGCCATCGGCCATGTGGACGACGACCTGATCCTGGCCGCCGACGCCCCGGTGAAAAAACGCCGCCGGGTGGTGCATCTGCACTGGCAGCAGGTCGTGTCTGTGGCCGCGTGCGCCTGTATAGTTTTGGGCGGCGCAGCCGTGTGGCGGAGCGGCACGCTGCGCAAGAGCAGCATAGCCAGTGAAGCCGCCATGGCCGCCGACGTCCCGGAGGCCGCTGCCGAGACCGCCCCCGCGCCGGACATGCCGATGCTGGATGCCGCCGCGCCCCAGGCAGCGGACGCCGACGAGGGAGCTGCTGTCGAAAAGGACAGCACCGCTTCCGGCATCGCTCTGGGCTTGGCGCAGTGCGTACAGATTGACGGCGTGCTGTATTTTGATACGGGCAGCGCAGTGGACTGCCCCCCGGATCGCGGGGCTGACGGGGTCATTGAGACAAGCGTTGACCGGGACGCCTTCCCGGAGACGGACGGGTGCTCGAACTTTGGTACCGGGTATTCCTACTGGGTGACCGAGGACGGCGTTGTCATCGTGGAGATGGACGGGGAATATTGCGAGTTTGAGGCGAATTGAGGGTTCTACTCGCCTTCCCCTTTGGGGGAAGGTGGCCCCGCAGGGCCGGATGAGGGGCGCGTGTACCGTGGCGCCCCGATAACGGACGGCAACGGCAAGGCAACCCCTCATCAGTCAGCGGTCGGGGCCGCTGACAGCTTCCCCCTCGGGGGAAGCCATGCTCATACAAAGTACAAATGACCCATGAGAGGCAGCCACCGTCTCCATGGGTCATTTTTTATCCCGCTCTTTGGCGGCGCTCAGGGCTTCGGGTTTGCGGGTCTCGGGGGTCAGCAGTTTGGCGCGTGTCACCGCCGCGCCGCCGAATTTACGGCGCAGGGCATCGGCGGCGCGGTCCAGCTTCTCCTGCTTGTCGATGCGGGCGGCATCGGTGAAAAGGTCCATCTGCTCAAAGTTGTCCTCGCCGGTCTTTTCGGCGCTGACACCCACCAGCCGCACGGGGCGCTGCGGCCACATCTGGCGCATCAGCTCGATTGCCACATGGTAGAGGCGGTCCGTGGAGTTCGTCGGGTTGGGCAGCGTCGTCTGGTGGCTCGTGCGGCGGAAGGCGTTGTCCACCAGCTGTACCGTGACGACACGGGCCGTCTTGCCGTCGGCGCGCAGACGCCGCCCGACGGAATCGCAGAGTGCCAGCATCGTGGCGTCGGCGTCCTCGGGGCGGGCCAGGTCCCTGGGCATCGTTACGCTGTTGCCGTAGCTGTTGTCGCGGGTGCGCTGCTTGGTCACGGGGTCGGCCTCGCGGCCATTGGCGTAGTTCCATAGCGTATCACCGCGGCTGCCGAACAGCTTGACCGCCGTATCCCGCTCAAGCCGGGCCAAATCCCCTATGGTGTAGATGCCGCAGCTGTTCAGGCGCTTGGCCGCACTGGGGCCGACGCCGAACAGGTCGCCCACCGGCAGCGGCCACATCTTGGTCTCGACCTCGTATTTATATAAGGTATGCACCCTGTCGGGCTTTTCAAAGTCGGAGGCCATCTTGGCCAGCAGGCGGTTGGGTGCAATGCCGACGTTGACCGTGAAGCCCAGCTCCCGGCGCACGCGGCGGCGGATCGTGTGCGCGGCGGTCAGCGGCGGGCCGAACAGTGCCTCGGTGCCGGTCATGTCGAGAAACGCCTCGTCGATGCTGTATTGTTCAACATCCGGGGTATAATCGTTCAAAATTTGAATCAGTGCCTTGCTGTTTTTTACATAAAAATCAAAGTCTGGCGGCACGACGGTCAGCCCCGGGCACTTGACGCGGGCGGCAAAGAGGCTCTCCCCCGTCTGGATGCCGAATTTTTTCGCCGGGGTGCTTTTTGCCAGCACAACGCCGTGGCGCTTGGCCTCATCGCCGCCGACGACGGCGGGGATCGTGCGCAGATCGACAGTGCTGCCGCCTTGCAGCGCCTTGAGCGCCGACCAGGACAAAAACGCCGAGTTGACGTCCACATGGAAGTAGATTTTGGGCATGGGGACCTCCTTTCTGCCCTTGCCTTCCCCCTCGGGGGAAGGTGGCCCCGCAGGGCCGGATGAGGGCAAAGCCCGCCATAGATGCCTGGCCGGGGATTTCCGCCCTGTAGGGGCCGGACATGTCCGGCCCGCGGCTTTTCCATGGACTACCGCCCGCCCTGCACCTCCGGGCCGGGCATGCCGGGCCCCTACAAAGCCGTTCAACGGCAAACGGGCAATCGCGGCAAGCCCCCGGGAATTTTTTTAATTATACCACAAAAACCCGCACTTGCATATCATCCCCAAACATGCTATAATGTATGTATATTTATACAAATAAACCGTATATTTAAAAAGGAGCTTTACTATGGACCTCGTAGGGCATGATTTTTTGACGCTGTTGGACTTTACCCCCGCGGAAATCGGTTATCTGCTGGATCTGGCAGCCGAGCTGAAGGCCAAGAAAAGGGCGGGCATTCCGCACGACACGCTGCGCGGCAAGAATGTGGCGCTGATCTTTGAGAAAACCTCCACCCGCACCCGCTGCTCGTTCGAGGTCGCCGCGCACGACCTTGGCATGGGCACGACCTATCTGGACCCCACGGGCAGCCAGATCGGCAAGAAAGAGTCCATCGCGGACACCGCGCAGGTGCTGTCCGGCATGTTTGAGGGCATCGAGTACCGCGGCTACGGCCAGGCCATCGTTGAGGAGCTGGCCAAATACGCCAGCGTGCCCGTCTGGAACGGCCTGACGAACGAGTACCATCCCACCCAGATCCTGGCCGATTTTTTAACGCTGCGTGAGCATTTCGGCAAGCTGCAGGGGCTGAAATTCGCCTACATGGGCGACGCCCGCTACAACATGGGCAACAGCCTGATGATCGGCTGCGCCAAGATGGGCCTGCATTTTGTGGCCTGTGCCCCCAAAGCCTACTGGCCGGACCCCGCGCTGGTGGAAAAGTGCAAAGAGTTCGCCCGCGTCAGCGGCGGCAGCATCACGCTGAGCGAGGACACCGACGCCGTGGCCGGTGCGGATGTCGTCTACACCGACGTCTGGGTCAGCATGGGTGAGCCTGTCGAGGTCTGGGAGGAGCGCATCAACGCCCTGTCCCCCTATCAGGTCAACGCCGAGCTGATGGCGAAGGCCAAGGGCACCGCCGTGTTCATGCACTGCCTGCCCGCCTACCACGACCACAAGACCGCCGTCGGCAGGGAGATGGGCGAAAAGTTTGACCGCGACGCCATGGAAGTGACCGACGAGGTCTTTAACGGCCCGCAGTCCATCGTGTTCCAGGAGGCCGAGAACCGCATGCACACGATCAAGGCGGTCATGGCGGCAACGCTGGGGGCGTGAGTCCCAAGCCTTCCCCCAAGGGGGAAGCCAGACACAGAAAAAGGCACGTCCAACGCAGGACGTGCCTTTTCATTTATAAAGGAAATTACTCCTCAATATACCCATACTGCAGGTACCAGTAGCCGTAGGGGCTGTGCCAGGTGCCCTTCAGAGAGGGGCTCTGCAGCCAGAAGTCGTTGTAATACGCAACGGGGATGCAGGCGGCGTCGGCCATCAGGATGTCCTCGGCCTCGTGCAGCTTCTGGAAGTGGACGCTCTTATCGGCGACCTTGGAGGCTTCGACGGCGGCATCGAACTCGGGGTTGCTGTACTTACCATCGTTGTTGCCGTTGGTGGTGGTGAACAGCTCGATCATGTTGGAAGGATCGTTGTAGTCCATGACCCAGCCGTTACGGCTGACGTCGTAGTCGCCGGCGCGGCGCATCGGGGTGAAGCTGGCCCACTCGACCTTGTTGATGTTGACGGTGATGCCCAGCTCGCCCCAGGCCTGCTGGACGTACTCAGCAACGGGGGTGTGGTAACCGGCGTCGTTGGTGCTGTACTCGATGGTGGGGAAGCCCTCGCCGTTCGGGTAACCGGCATCGGCCAGCAGCTTCTTGGCCTCCTCGAGGTTGGCGTCGTAGTCGTCGCTGATGTAGGTCTTGCCGCCGTTGGCGTTGTCGTAGAACATGCCGCTCTCATCGACGATGCCGGGGCCGACCAGGTTGTAAGCGGGGGTGTAGGTGCCCTGCATGATGGTGTTGGCAACGTAGTCACGGTCAATGGCCAGAGACAGAGCCTTGCGGACCTTGGGGTCGGTGAACGGCTCCTTCTGGTCGTTCAGGGAGATGTAGTAGGTGCCCAGGATGGTGTCAACGTAGAAGTCGCCGCCGTCCTCAGCCTTGGTCAGGCTGGGGATCTCATCGGTGGGGACATCCTTGATGAGCTGTGCCTCACCGCTGTTGTAGGCGGCGTAAGAAGCGCTGGAGTCCTCGAGCAGGAGCAGGGTGATGGTGTCGGAAACGATCTTGGAGGTATCCCAGCCGCCGACGTAGTTCGGGTTCTTGGACAGAACAATACGCTCGGAAGGGACCCAATTGGTGATCATGTAGGGGCCGTTGCAGACGAAGGTGTCGGGCTGCGTGCACCAGGCATCGCCGTTGGCCTCAACAGTGGCCTGCTGCACGGGGCTCATAGCCGCGAAGGCGCAGAGCTTATCGAAGTAGGAGCAGGGATAGGCCAGCTGGATGGTCAGGGTCTTGCCGTCCTCGCTGGCGTGGACGTTCAGGGCATCCCAGTCGGGATCGGTGGTGGTGTTGCCGGCTGCATCGGGGTTGCCGATGGCATCCTGATAGCCGTCGATCATGCCGACAACGGTCTCGCCGTAGGGGGCTGCGGTGTCGGGGCAGGCCAGACGCTTGAAGGAGTACTCAAAGTCCTTCGCAGTCAGGTCGGAGCCGTCGCTCCACTTCAGGCCGTCCTTCATGGTGAAGGTCCAGGTCAGGCCGTCCTCAGAGACCTCGGGCAGATCTGCCTGGCCGGGGATGACCTCGTTGTTCTCATCGATGAGCAGCAGCGGCTCAAAGACAGTGATCAACGTGTTGGCGCCGTCGATTGCGCTGTTCAGCGCGGGGTCCAGGGTCTCGGGGTTGGAACCGAGCTGGACGGTGAAACCGTTGGCGGAAGTGCCGGTAGCCTCGGTGGCTTCGCTGGTCGCAGCCTCAGTGGATGCAGCGCTGCTGGCATCGGTGGCAGCGGAGCTTGCAGAGCCGCCGCACGCAGCCAGAGAAGCAGCCATGCAGCCGGCCATAGCCACGGCAGCAATGTTCTTCATCTTCATGAATATACCCTCCAAATATAATGTACTTTATACCCAATCCCCCCGGGAGACAAGCCCCCAACGGAATGAATATTTATACTTTACCACTCTGAATCCGCAATTTCAAGTGGTCAGTAACTTTTGTAACTGTTTTGATAGAAAATCCTTTTGTATTTCTACCACGTACAGTTCTATGTCCTGCGGATGGATGTTCGCCCCACGCGCACATTTTTGGGTCAAGCACAAGGCGGCTGCGGTGAGCCGCCCTGTATAAGTATGAGTTTTTATGTCGGGTGGAGTCGAGGGGCGGACAAACAGCGTCCGCCACGCCCGGCAGCGCCCCTATATTACTTTACTTTGTCCAGATGGTGGCACGCTGCCCAGTGGCCGCTGCTCACTTCCTTGAACTCCGGCACCTCGGCGGCGCAGCGCTCGTCGGCGTAGGGGCAGCGGGTGCGGAAACGGCAGCCGCTCGGCGGATTCAGCGGGCTGGGCACATCGCCCTGCAGCACGATACGGTGGCTCTGGCGGGCCGTGACGGGGTCCGCCACGGGAATGGCCGAGATCAGGCTGCGGGTGTAGGGGTGGACGCTGTGGGCGATCAACTCAAAGCTGTCGGCCAGCTCCACCATCTTGCCCAGATACATAACGCCGATGCGGTTGGAAATGTGCTTGACAACGCTCAGGTCGTGGGCGATGAACAGGTAGGTCAGCCCCATCTCCTGCTGCAGGTCCTCAAACATGTTGACGACCTGCGCCTGGATCGAAACGTCCAGCGCGGAGACCGGCTCGTCGCAGACGATGAACTCGGGGTCCACAGCCAGGGCGCGGGCGATGCCGACGCGCTGGCGCTGACCGCCGGAGAACTCGTGCGGGTAGCGGTTGGCGTGCTCACTGTTCAGGCCGACGCGCTCGAGCAGGGAGATGATCTTGTCATGGCGCTCCTTGGCGTTGGCGCACAGGTGGTGGATGTCGATGCCCTCGCCGACGATGTCGCCGATGGTCATGCGGGGGTCCAGGCTCGCGTAGGGGTCCTGGAACACGATCTGCATACGGCGGCGGTAGGGCAGCATATCAACGGCGATCTTTTCCTTTTTGTCAAACAGGACCTTGCCGTCGTAGATGATGGTGCCGTCGGTAGGCTCATACAGGCGCAGCAGGGTGCGGCCCGTCGTGGTCTTGCCGCAGCCGGACTCACCGACCAGGCCCAGCGTCTCGCCCTTGCGGATGGCAAAGCTCACGTCGTCCACGGCCTGAACGTACTGCTTGTTCTTGCCCATGCCGCCGGCGGGGAAATACTGCTGCAGATGCTTTACTTCAACGAGATTCTCGCTCATCAGGCTTTGCCCCCCTTCTCAAATTCTTCCTTCTGGCGCAGCCAGCAATAGGTGTAGTGGGTGTCGCTCAATTCGGTTCTGGGCGGCATCTTGTTCAGGCAGACCTTCATGCAGCTCTTGCAGCGCGGCGCAAACGGGCAGCCCGCGGGCGGGTTCAGCAGGTCAACGGGCTGACCCTCGATGGGCACCAGACGCTCCTTCTCCTCGGCGTTCAGCTTCGGGATGGAGTTGATAAGGCCCTTCGTGTACTCATGCTGGGGGTTGTAGAAAATTTCGTCCGTCGTGCCGTACTCGACGATGTGACCGGCGTACATGACGGCGATCTTCTCGCACATCTGGGCCACAACGCCCAGGTCGTGGGTGATCATGATGATGGACATGCCCAGCTTGTGGCGCAGGTCGTTCATCAGCTCCAGGATCTGTGCCTGGATCGTCACGTCCAGCGCGGTGGTCGGCTCGTCGGCGATCAGCAGCTTCGGCTCACAGGCCAGCGCAATGGCGATCATGACGCGCTGGCGCATACCGCCGGACAGCTCGTGCGGATACTGCTTCAGGCGGCGGTCCGGCTCGTTGATGCCGACCAGCTCCAGCAGCTCCCTAGCGCGGGCCCAGGCTTCCTGCTTGGTCTTTTTGGTGTGCAGCAGGATGACCTCGACGATCTGGTTGCCGATGGTGTACACCGGGTTCAGGCTCGTCATGGGGTCCTGGAAGATGATGGAGACCTCGTTGCCGCGAATTTTGCGGAATTCCTTCTCGGTCATTTTGTCGATCTGGTGGCCGTTGAACCACACCGTGCCGCCGACCAGACGTCCGGGGTAGGCGGTCAGGCCCATGATGGAGTAGGCCGTGACAGACTTGCCGGAGCCGGACTCGCCGACGATGCCCAGCACGTCGCCCTGGTTCATGCTGAAGGACACGCCGTTCAGCGCCTTGACCTCGCCCGCGGGGGTGAAGAAGGACAGGCGTTCGTCCTTGATTTCAAGAATTTTTTCGCTCATGTTGCTCCTCCTCCCCTCTTTAGCTCTTGAGCTTCGGGTCAAACGCATCGCGCAGACCGTCGCCGAACAGGTTGAAAACCAGGATCATGATGCTGATCATCAGCGCGGGGGCGATCAGCAGCACCGGGTAGGTGTTCATGCCCTTGACAGCGTCAGTCGCCAGCGAGCCGAGGGACGGCATGGGGGCTGCAACGCCGAGGCCGAGGAAGCTCAGGTAGCTCTCGGTGAAGATGGAGGACGGGATCTGCAGGGTGGTGGTAACGATCAGGGTGCCCATGCAGTTCGTCAGCAGGTGCTTCTTGATGATGCGCCCGCCGGAGGCGCCCAGCGCGCGGGCAGCGGTGACGTACTCGCTCTCCTTCAGCGTCAGGACCTGGGAGCGGACGATACGCGCCATGCCGACCCAGTACAGCAGGGCGAAGATGATGAAGATGGACACCATGTTGGGGCCGAGCTTCTGCATCCAGCCGAAGCCGGGTTTGGTGGCCAGGCCCTCCAGCGGTTCCTTGATGGCCATGGCCAGCAGGATGATGAGCAGGATGTCGGGGATGGTGTAGAGAATATCGGTAATACGCATCATGATGTTATCGATCCAGCCGCCCGCAAATGCGGAGATGGCGCCGTAGGTCGCGCCGATGAGCAGGACCAGCACAGAGGCCAGCAGGCCGACGGACAGGGAGACGCGGGTGCCCATCATGACACGCACGGCAAAGTCACGGCCCATACGGTCGGTGCCCAGAATGTGCGGGAATACGTTCTCACCCTGGTCGATGAGCTTCTGCTCGGCGGCAGAATACTCAAACGGGGCCAGGTTGTTGCTGCCCTTGATCTGCTGCTCATAGCTGTAGGGCCAGAAGCTGGGCAGAACATAGGCCATGAAGGCGATCAGCAGGATGACGACCAGGCTGACCATGGCGATCTTGTTTTTGCGCAGACGGCGCATGCCGTCCTTCCAGAAGTTGACGCTCTCGCGCATGACGACAAGGCTTTTCTTCTCGTCGTTGGACGCGGGGGCAAAGTCCTCAACGTTGAGTTGCAGGCTCAACGGATTCTTTTTCAGATTTTCCATGTGTCTGCTCCTCCTTACTTCAGCTTGATGCGCGGGTCGATGATCTTATACAGGATGTCAACAACGACGTTCGCAACGATGACGAGGGTCGCCAGCAGGATCGTAGTGCCCATAATCATCATGTAGTCACGGTTCGTGATGGCGGACACGAAGTCGCGGCCCAGACCCGGGATGGAGAAGATCTTCTCCACGACGAAGGAACCGGTCATCAGACCTGCCAGCATGGGGCCGACATACGTGATGACAGGCAGGATCGCGTTGCGCAGCGCGTGCTTGAAGAGGATCTTCACACTGGAAACACCCTTGGCGCGGGCGGTGCGCATGTAGTCCTGACCCATGACGTCCAGCAGGCTGGAGCGCATCAGGCGGGTGATGTAGGCGGTGGGATAAATCGCCAGCGCCGTCACGGGCATGATGTAGGCCGCCGGTTCATTCAGGCCGACGGTGGGCAGGAGCTTCAGGTTCATGCCGAAGGTGTACAAAAGCACGACGCTTGAGATAAAGCTCGGGATGGCGATGCCGCAGGTGGCAAACACGATGATCAGATTATCGGCCCACTTCCCTCGGTTATACGCGGACAGACAGCCCAGCGGAATGCCGACGCAGAGCGCGACGACCACAGCCAGACCGGCGGTGCGGGCCGAGACCGGCAGCTTGGAGAAGATGATCTGGTTGACGGTACGGCCGCGCTGTTTCAGGCTCAGGCCCATATCGCCATGGATCAGGCTGTTCATATAATTAAGGTACTGCACGCCGAGGGGCTTATCGAGGCCGTATTTTTCGGCCAGGGCCTGCTGGGCTGCTTTGCTGATGGACTTTTCCGCCACGAACGGGCCGCCGGGGACCAGGTTCATGATGAAAAAGGTAAGGGTCGCGACGATGAACACGCTGAAAATGCCCATTGCCACGCGCTTGACGATGTACTTCGCCATGGTTTTGTGCCACTCCGTTTCTTAATGGAATACAAATTGGGGTCGATTTCGGTTTATTCGTTTAACGCTCTGTACCGTGCGTACACGCTTGTGCGCAACAGGCGGACAGACAGGAGAATAAAAAAGCCGATGGCGGCTGCGATTGCAAACGCCATCGTTCGTAATCCGAAATCTACTCTATATTATAAAATGTTGCAAAGTATTTGTCAATTCGATGTTCGTTTTCAGACAACGGCAAAGAGCTGAAAACCCGCCCCGCAGGCTGCGGATTTTCGTGAAAGATGCCCATTTGCAGAATTTTTTGAGTTTTTTGAAAAAAACGCTTGACTTTCCGGGCGGCGGGCGCTATAATAAAACACGTTCTCCGGCGAGAACGCCAAGAGAATATGCGCCGGTAGCTCAGCTGGATAGAGTGTCTGACTACGAATCAGAAGGTCGGGAGTTCGAGTCTCTTCCGGCGCACCAGCATTCGCATCGGAGCAGAAATGCTTCGGTGCATTTTTGTTAATATCGCTTTTTTCAAAGCGCACAAACGGCGGCAACCATTGTGGTAGGCGGTCACCGCCGTTAATCCGATTTGAAAATCAGAAAAAAGCGTGCTTATATTGTGTTCCTGGCAGCGGGTGTTCTCCCGCTTTCCCCCGACCCAGCATCCCGGCTGGGAGGTTTCTGCCTATGAGGGTTGTACTTGATGGCGGGGTCTGTTGCATCCCTGCGGCTTTTGAGGCCGACCACAGTACAAAGAAGTAAATACTTCCACAGGAACAACATATTCGATTTTCAAGGTACAACGACAAAAACCCCCAACCATTTCACAACGGTGGGGGTCTGGTGTACCTTGACAAAGGTCAAACTGTATTGTACACTGTTTAGGCGATAAACCAAACGGAAATTGGTTTATGACCATACAGATATGCAACACAGATTGTATTGCTTAGTACCACGTTACCCCACAACGCTGCTTGTGTTTTAGCCTTGTGGTTACTGGTTGCCAGATTGAAAAGGTGGCTTCCAGAGTGGAGTTCTTATCGGGACTATTATAAGCAGATTCGAAAAGGAAGTCAAGCGATGAAAGCCGCTTGGCTTTCTTTTTTTCTGCCTTAATAGGTCAGAAGTCGTAGTGTGTCCAAAGGCTGATGACTTTAACGGTCTTGGCCTCCTCCACAACTTCGTAGACAAGCCGGTGCTGGATATTGATTCTCCGCGAATAGGCTCCTTTCAGATTGCCCACGAGTTTTTCATAAGGTGGGGGCGTCTGATAAGGGTTTTCCCGCAGCAGATCAACTAAGGCTTTGGCTTTTTTGTCCAGCTTGGCAGCTTTGAGCTTGGGAATATCAGCGGCTGCCTTTTTGGTGTAGACGATGGTGTACATTACCAGGCCACCTCAGCTTCCGGCAAGCACTGGTCGAGCGGGGTGTTAAGCCCTTCGATGATCTCGTCCCGTACCTGGGGGTTAGAGGAGAGATAGAGCGTTTCTATCAACCCGTTATAATCTTCTTCGCTAAGGATGACTGCGTTGCCTTCTTTGGTGCTGACGTTCACAGGCTCGTTATACTTGATCGTCTGTTCCAGGATTCCGAAGATGTTTTTGCGAAAGTTTGTAATGTTGGTGTTCAGCATATTGCTCCCCCCTCCTTATGTGTACATTATACCGTACATGATGGAAAATGTCAAGGGAAAGCGTACAATTTTATGTACGTTTTTTTACGGAGAAAAGTATGGATTCTGCCAATCCTTGTTTTGCAAATAAAAAAGGCGAAAACAATGGTGAAACGAAAAAGAGGCTGTTGCACAAGGAAAAAATCCAAGTGCAGCAGCCTCTTTACGGTTAAATGCCTCCAGAAGCACAAAAACGCTCGCCATAGACCCCCTAATTTCCAAAAAGCAGATAACTCAAACAGGCCCTTCTGAATAACGATTGTTTTCCAGAGGAGCCTGTTTTCCAAATTTTCAGAAATCAGAAATTCAGGTATGCTTTAGGCTGAATCAAATGCAGATTTTGCAGCCCACTGTTGCACTTTGCCAGCAGGTGAGCAATGTTTTGGGAAAGCCCCAAAAACAGAAGCTCCGCCAGGACTTTGACTTTACCGCCGGTAAGGAAACGCTTGAAATTCCGATTGTGCTTTAGCTGTCCGAAGGCACCCTCTGCCTGAATGGAACGGTTGCAGCGCAGCAGCTTTCCTTCCTCGGTGGTAATGTTGTGATACGAATTCTTGCGCAGATTCTGAAATTCCCAGCAGACAAAAATTTCTTTGCGCTTTTCGCTGTCTTTAGCCTTGCAGCAGGCTGTACGGTAAGGGCAGCCGGAGCAGTCCTCGCAGCGGTAAACAGAGATTTTGCGCTCTGTACCGTCCTTCGCATGGGAGGTATAGTGAGAACTGAGATCCAGATGTCTGCCGTTCTTGCAGATAAAGCAGTCATCCGGTTCGTAATAGCCCATGTTTTCCATTCTGCCAACCTGTGACTTTGAAGAACGCTTTTTCCCCGATTCATAGTTGGCGGGCTTAATAAATGCAGTCTGGCCATTTTCAAACAGCCAGCGGTAATTGGCAAGACTTTCATAGCCGGAATCCGCCACGACATTGCAATAGGATTTTCCGTGCTTATGCCATAAATAGGTCAAAAACGGGATCAGCGTGCCGAAGTCCGTTCTGTTGCTGAACACGCCAATGCCGGTTATGAAACCGCTGTTGACAGCAAACTGAACATTATATCCGGGTTTTAGCTGGCCATTGCGCATATGGTCGTCTTTCATATGCATAAAAGTGGCATCTGTGTCTGTCTTGGAATAGCTGTTGCGATTCTCCCCGCAAATTGCCTTCTTTCTGTTATACTCCATCCAGCGGCGATACAAGAGAGCCAGTTCATCCCGCTCCCGAACGATTTCCGGCTTATGGTGCCCGCGGCCTTTTTTCACTTCAATGCCCTGCGCCTCGATTTCCGTATTGAGTTGTTCCAGTCTTTTCTCAACCTTAGTCGAGGTCAGATTTCCTTGCGGATATACCCGTTCTTTCAACCGTGCCTTGATTTTCTCAAGCTGTTTGCTTACCTGCTTTAGCCATACGAATGTATACCGATTTGCTTTGCTTTCGATTTTGGTTCCGTCCACAAACACCTCGGAATGCTCGGTATACCCTTTATTCTCCAGCTTCTTTACATATTGAAAGAACAAATCCTCAAACGCTTCCTGCAGGTTACGGTTGCCCCGAAATCTTGCTATAGTGCAGTGATCCGGTGTTTTCTGATCCTCCAGCAGCCAGCGAAATACCAGATTCTCCCTGCACAATTCCTCTATTTTACGGCTGGAATATACGCCCTTCATGTAGGCGCACACCAGCACTTTAAATAACACACGCGGCTCTATCTGCGATTTTCGGATTCCCGAATAAGCTCTATACAACTTTGTGTAATCCAGTTCCTCAAGCTGGATGCTTGCCTGATAGAGCGCGTTGTGCTTCGATATTCTTATTTCTGTCGGCATCCGAAATTTTAACTGTTGACTTTTTTCCAAAATTTCGATATGCTGTTCTTGCTTTTGAGTTTTTTTGCTCACAACTATTAACTTAAAGCAAAAGACCGAAGTTGTAAAGCCTTTTTTGGCTTTTACTTCGGTCTTTATTTTTTAGAGGATGTGCAACAGCCCCTGCGGAGATATAGTAGGACAAACGGTTATTCATCTGAGAGTGCGTCTTGAAGAAATTGATTGACATCGGTGTAGGTTTTGCACAAGCCGGGATTTTCCTTCATCCGCTGCACTTCTTGGATAACCCGCTGCGTTTCCTCATTTGGAATACCGGTATCGCCTTCGATCTGCTTCTTTAGGAACGCAGCACGTACTTCCCGCAGTTTTTTTATCCCCAGCACCCAATAGGGGCGAATCTGATCGCCGGTCATTCCAGCTTCGCGGCACAGGCGCATTTCCCGCAAGACACGAGGGCTGCACTTGTGCAGCTTGATGAGTTTCAGACCGTAGGTGTCCGGCATGATGCCGTTGGCAATGCCGATCAGCAGTTCCCGCAGCTGTTCTTTGTCGATACCGTGAACAGGGTCCTCGTAGTACATGGGCGGTAGTAGTCCTTGCTCTCTGGCCCAATCCCGCAGCTGATGCACACGGCGCTTCTTGATGATGTGCAGCGGCAAGGCCGGGTCATCGTAGCTGCTCTCATCAAAGCCCATGCGCATCCCCAGACGCAGTTCGGTGAGCTTGGGCAGGCCCTCGTCGGTGTTGTACCCCTTGGCCAGATACGGCTCGATGTCCAGATCGTCCTCAATCCAGGCCGCCTTTTCTGCCTCCCAGGCCAAGTCTATCGGCCTGCCGCCCAGCATGGCACGCTTTTCGGCTTTGGCCCTTTTTGCCAGGTAGATGATGCCTCCCTGATGCGCGGCGCGGCGGGCTTTTTTGTTTGCAGTCTGTGCAATCTGTCGCCCGGAGTAGCCGATCATTTTCAAGCCTTCCGGCGGCGTTGCGGTCTCGGCAACGCGCACCACCACCCGAAGCATCTTTTTGCGGCAACCCGGTACGGGTACCCGCACCCAGCTTCCAGACTTCAGCGCGGCGCGGCCTTTGTAGTCCTCCGGCACGCCGAACCCGTATTCTTTGCCATCCGGCTTGAATTTGATAAACACCATCTTCATGCAAAAGTCACTCCCCGTTGCTTAAATTATACCTGACGCTACCATCGGTGGCAACGACTGTACAAAGAAAAAATAATCTTGAACTGCGGCAGCGTGGCCTGCAGGAGCGGAGCTGCAGCGGCTCCCAGAGACGATTCTTCAGAACGATTGGAACGCTGCCGCCTATGCTTATTTCTGCCGGAGTTCTGAAAGCTCGATTAAGGCGCACTTCTCCCCATAATACTGATTTTTGGGGGGAGAAATATCTTTCTTCTGTACTGTAAGTGGGATTAGTCTTATTACTGTTCCTCAAATTTTGACATACCCCTTTTACGAAAATTTGTAAGACCTCTTGACAAGCGCCAATCTCTTGTAGTATTGTGAAATTGGAAATGAGACTTGCTATGCTTGCCAGCAGCATCTCGACTTTTTGCCGCCGTGTTCCCGCACGGCGGTTTTCTTTTTGTGCGTCAGGATTGACCCCTGGGAGCGCCTGTACGACGGTTTCGACTAGCATATACAGGTTATGCTTCCCGGCTCGGAATGCGGCTTTGAGGAGCCTCCCAGCGGCCACCAGGGACTTGATGGCTGTTTGCACTGTGCCGATGGCCATATGCAGCACGGTGGCCATGTGCGAAAACGAGGGAAACGCCTTGCGTTGCCCGTTTGAGCAGCGGCAGAGGTAGGCATACACGGCAAAGTCCCTCTTATCCAAGTTGAACGCTTCTACCGGCAGCTTGCCCCATGCGCCGGACAGCTGCAGGAGCTTGTACTGATTGGAGATCCTGCGGCCGTCCCGATCCTGCCGGGCAGACACTACCAGCAGACCCTTTTGTTCCAGACCGGCCACGGCAGAGCGGATCGTGTTCTCGCTCAGACCGCACCGCTGTTGTATGGTGGAGTTGCGGACGGTCGCTGTGCCCAGGCAGTTCTGGCAGTACGATAAAAACAAAAATACCATCAGTTCTTTGGGCTTCAGACCATAATCAAATAAGTTGTTATAAATTTTTACAAACATGATGTTCTTCCTTCCAAAAAAGCAGCCCCAGGCAAGCCGTTTGCCTGGGGCATTGTTGTTATTTAGGGATTGAATTTTCCGGGGTACAGTGCTGCCGCTTCGCGCCGGGAAGCCCCCAGCTTGCGGCGTGGGCCTCTGGTTGCTTCAGGGGGTGTGTGAGGGCGTGCCGGGGCACTTCCCAATGCGCGACGCAGAGAATCTGTGCTGAGTAATTTGATTTCCATATAGTCGTTTTCGTCGGTGGTGTCCTGCTCCTGTGGAGCCAGAGACAAGTATTTCCAGTAGCCCTCCAGATGGGTTTTCATGGGAGCATACCCGGCTTTCTCAACAATCCAGGTGTCACGCTGTATGCGCACCATCTGAGCAGGGGACATCAGGGGACGGCCCATCAACTGGTGGCTGTTGGAGGTTTTACCATCAGATCGTGAGGAGGAGCCGGTCAAAATGGTCTCGTCACCCAGCATTTTGGATATGCTGGTGGCAGTATCCTGGGCCGACGGCGATACAAATGTGTTGAGCAAAATCTGGCAGTTGTCTTTGATGATCTCGGTGACGTTTTTATCGTATTTGAGCAAAAACTGGCTGTAGCTTTGCACCGCGACCAGGATTCGCCCGCCTCGGCTGCGGATAGCGGAGAACAGGCTGGTGACGCCGGGAATTGCTGGGAAGTTGCCGAACTCGTCCAAAAAATAGTAGAAGGGACGGGGACAATGCCCGCCCTGTCGCTCGGCCAGGGCAATCAGATCGTCGGTCAGGAAGCGGACGAACAATGATGCCAGGAAGTGCCTGGTTTCGTTTTCATCCGGCGCGATCAGGAAGATCGCTGTGGGCCGTTCGATGAATCGTTCAGCGTCCAGATCATTGTCGTGTGTGCAGATCAGCTGTTCCAGCTCCGCATCGACGAATTTCAGCAGCTTGGACAGCGCCGAAGAAACGATATTGAGGGTGGTTCGAATGTCCGCGCTTGTGGTAGTGCTGATATAGCCTTTGATTCGCCGGTCGGTAACCCCCTCCAGCATGGCAGCCAGACGGCTTTTCTGGACGGTGTTACCTTTCTCCGGGTTATCCGCCCCTGCCAGCTCGACAATCAGATTAAAAACGCTGACGATGTGGCGCTCACCGTCCTGGCCATACTGAGACACCAACAGGACCAGACCAGTAATCAGGCCACGGGCAGTTTCATTAAAGTACTCGCTACTGTCACCACTGTTCACAGAGCCGGTATTACCGATGATTGCACTGGCAATGACCTTGGCGTAGCGTTCTGCCGTGGCATAATGCACGGCCTTCTGCTTGGCGTCGTTCTCCTTGCGCCAGGCGTCGATCTCGATGTTGACCCGGTACAGAAGATTAAAATGGCAGGAGCAAAACACATTCCGAAGGTCGAGCTTCAGCACTCGGTAGCCACACTTTTTCAGTTCGCCACCGGTAATCGTATACAGATCATCCTTGACAGATACCAGCACCATGCTGGCTCCCTGGCCGATACCCTGGGCATCTTGCGTGTGCAGATTGACCCTGGCATTATAGGTGATTGTGGGGATATACAGACTGGTGGATTTACCGGCACCGGGCGGGGCGACCATTAGCACAGACTGGTCGCTTGTATCGACCAGCCAGGTACTTTTGGAGGCACCCACAAGCATGGCCGGTTGTGTCTCATGCCCTTGCTGTACCTCGTGATAAACCCGCTTGACTTCCTCCGGCTCCATGAAGTGGGCGTCGCCGTGCTGGCCGTGTCCGGCCTTTACGTCCCGGACATCCAGAGGCTGACGGTTAAGTAGCTCTATGATTGCCATGGCCAGCATGGCCAGCAGCAGCTTGGCGAGAATTAGTCGGCCATCCATAGGCACCTTCAGGAACATTTGGAACCCCGTCAACAGCGCATAACCAAGGACTAACACCAACAACGGGCGAAACAGTTTTTTCAAAAAATCACCTGCCTTACATCATTTCCATAAAGGCTTCGCTTTGCGGGGTCAGTTCCTCCGGCTCAATCTGTTGAGCCTGGTACTGTTCGCTGGTTTGCTCCAGTTCGGCATAGCGCACGCAGTATTCCATCGCGTTATGGAGCCGCGCTACGCTGTCCCGCATACTAAAGTCACCCACATTTCTGGCATCTTCCAAGGCGGCGGTGATTCTTCCGGCCAGCTGGTCATCGATCTGCACGCCGCAGCGCACCTGCAGAAGCGCCGTCAGGGCGGCGCTTTCCAGTTCGGCCACCGGCTTGTCAGATGTACTTGTCCGGGTAATCACAGCCTCGGAATAGCCTTCCAGCAGGCTTTTCAGTTGTTCTGTACTGTTGTTTCCTTCCCGAATATGTATGACGTTTCGGGACGCATCAAAAAATCCTGTGCCATGCCGCAGATCGCTTAAAACAGATATATCAGCCAACTGCGCTGCATCTTCAACGCGGTGGATCAGGTCGCTGTGCTGGGCCTCTGTCCATTGTAGAGGGGCTTTATCCAGATATTCACTTTCCGGCAGATCGTACTGCTCCAAAGCATAGACGCGCTCTATCCCATCGGTGCGCAAAACAGAGATAGAACGATCTTCCTCTCCAGGTTTGACTTTGGGGGAGCCGATAGCTTCCGGGCTGGGGCAGTAGGTGGCTTTTGGATTCTGAGCAAACACCGCCACACTGTTTTCCACACCCATACCAACGCACTGACCGCGGAAATTCAAGTATTCCAGATACTTCTGCGGATCGGCAGCCATAGCGGCATAAGTTTGATCAATTTTAGCTTGAAGTTCTTGTATTTCGGGATGCACGTCTGTTTTTCCTCCTTCTTGGTTAAGGATGGTGTTCAGTTCGTTCAACCTGGTCAGCTTGGTCTGAAACTCTTTCTCATACGCAAAAGGTTGGTTTACAGCTTCTTTTGCATCCTCCAGGTTTTTGTTCAGCGTCGTCAACAGTTCCTGATCCTGAGCCTGTGTGTCAGATAACTTTTCCAAAAGGTGCCGGAACGAGGAAAAGTTTTCTTTTGGGTTAAACTCGAAGCTGTATTTTTGTGTACCCTGTAGATATCCCAAAAAGCTGGTGGCTTTGGCATCATAATAGGCATGGATTTGGAATCCTCTATACTCACCTATTATGACATCTCCAGCCGTAGCGCTTTGGAGCGCATCGCGCAAAGCAGCGTCGGCTGCTTTGCGTTCGGTGTAGGGAGTACCCATTACAGTAGCAGAAAAATTTTCGCTGCCATCTGAATTGAAACGACTATTGGCTTTGTAAAGGTCTATATCTTTGGAAATTGCATTCAAAGATTCTTCGACTTTTTGGATGGAGACGGGATATCCAATAGCGATCTTATCCTGCAGCTCAAATATCTGCGACATATGGGACGAGCGCAGTGTACTCAATCGTGCCACTTCATTGTCCAGTTCCATCTTTTCTTTGATGAGAGGATTGCCGGCGCACAGTGCCTTAATTTCTGCGTAGGACAGTGCGATTTCGTCCAAATCTTGGCAAGAACGGGCGGGCGACTTGGATGTCATAACCTGACTTATGAATTTCTGCTTTTGTTCAATGAGCTGCCAGGAGTAGGCGTCAAAACTCCCCTCTGTAGCATACCGATAGATCTGTACCGTGGGGTTTTCGTTGCCCTGGCGCAGAATCCGCCCTTCGCGCTGCTCAATATCCGAGGGACGCCAGGGAACATCCAGGTGATGCAGTGCAATCAATTTTGTCTGCACATTGGTTCCGGCACTCATTTTTTTGGTACTGCCCATCAGGATGCGTACTTTCCCAGCACGCATCTTTGCAAATAGAGTGGCCTTCTTGGCGTCGGTATTGGCATCGTGGATGTACGCAATCTGTTCTTTCGGTATCCCCCTTGCGATCAGTTTGTTGCGAATATCGTCATAAATGTTCCATTCGCCGGTGCCTGGCGTGGCCAGGTCTGAGAAGATCAGCTGTGTAGACTGTGCCTCTGCGGTATTTTTCCATATCTCAAAGACTTTCTCGGCGCAGGCGGTGGCTTTATTTTCGGGAACATCCGGGAGAAGCGGATTCATCAACCGCTGATCAAGAGCCAGTTTTCTGCCGTCCGTGGTGACGCGGAGCATATTATCCGTGTGTGGGTCCACATTGCCAGCGCGAACTTTCTCGGCGCGCTCTCCAAGAGCCTGGATACTTTCTTTTTGCAGCTCCGTAGGAGGGCACATAACAACTGTGGCCTTTCCACCTTCCAGTTCGGGAACTTTTAAGTTCAGCATATCGGAAGTCTGTACATCGGTGGCCAACTTCCACATACTGATAAGCTCGGGGAGGTTGAAAAATCTCGAAAAGCGTGTTTTCGAACGGTAGCCAGTACCTTCCGGGGCCAGTTCAATGGAGGTTGTGGTTTGTCCAAAGTTGGCGGCCCAGGCATCAAAAGAGAGCAGGTCATGGGCACGCAAAGTGCTGGCCTGTAAATACCGCATCATGGTATACAGCTCAACGGGTGAGTTACTGATTGGAGTGCCAGTACAGAAAACAAGCCCTCTGCCGCCAGTTAATTCATCCAAGTACTGACATTTCATCAGAAGATCAGTTGCTTTCTGGCTTTCAGAGGTTGAAATACCGGCAACGTTTTGCATTTTTGTAGTGACTGCGAGATTCTTGAATTCGTGGGCCTCATCAACCATGAGTGAATCGACACCCAACTGTTCGAATGTCACCACATCATCTTTGGGGGAAGCCATCAGTTCTTCCAAATGCGACTGAAGGCGTTTTTTGGCGGCCTCCATTTGCTTGACGGTCAGATCTTGCCCGCTTTTTTCCTTTTTTGCGCTGGCAATTTCTTGCGTGTACCGTTCGATCTCGTCCTGCAGGAACTTTTGTTGCCTTTCGGTTGACAGCGGAATCCTGGAGAATTGACTGTGTCCCATAATCACAATATCGTAGTTGCCGGTAGCGATACGAGAACAAAACAGTTTGCGCCGATCCTTCTCGAAATCCCGTTTTGTGGCAACAAGTATATTAGCATTGGGATAGAGACTAAGAAGCTCACTCCCCATTTGTTCGGTCAGGTGGTTGGGGACAATAATCAGTGTTTTATTGCACAGCCCCAGACGCTTTTTCTCCATCGCGGCAGCGCCCATAACCATTGTCTTACCTGCGCCGACCAAGTGGGCTACCAAGGTGTTGCCGCCAAACAAAATTCTGGCTACTGCGTTACGCTGATGAGGTCTGAGCGAGATCTCCGGGTTCATACCCGGAAAACGCAGAAAGCTACCATCGTACTCGCGGGGTCGCAAATTGTTGTAGTGGGTGTTGTAGTAATCAACCAGTCGCCGCCGCCGGTCGGGATCTCGGTATATCCAATCCTTAAAAGCGGCTTCAATTTGCTGCTGCTTATCCTGAGCCAAGCGGGTTTCTTTAACATTGGGTACAGCCTTCTTCTTCCCGTCTACATCTTCGATATAATCTACAACCTTGACAGCTTGCAGGTTCAGGCTGCAACGCAAAATTTCATAGAAGTTTTTTCTCTTTGTACCGAAAGTGGTTGTAGCCTTCAAGTTGTAACTGTCTACGGAACTCCCTTCGATGTTCCAGGTGGCGTTGAGCCGGTTGTAGCTGACTTTTATAGATTGTGCCGCCCAGCGATTTGGTTCCATCGTCTCCAAAATGAATTGCTTGATATCCTCTGGAGGAATCCAGGTTGTTCCAAGGTGTAATTCAATTTCAGATGCCGTCAGGTCTTTGGGCTGAACGGTTTTCAGTGAATCCGCATTGACTTGGTAACTGGGGTCTTGTTTGGCGAAAATTTCAGCTACCGCCAGTTTCTTGCGTACATCGCCAGAGAGATATTCTTCGGCGGTCTGGTAGAGCGGTTCACCTGCAGCCGTTGTTTCACCTGGCACGCGAAACACTACGCCGGTCAGATCCTGCAGAAGCTCATCACGGGTTTTGCCGGTTAACTGCTCCATGTAATGTAGATCGACGCTGGTGTGTTCCTGGACAGACAGCATAAGAGCCTCACTGGCCGTTTCCACATGGTCAATCACTCGGTTGGGCCGGATCGTTTTCTTTGTAAACATATCCGACTTCGACTTGAAATTGTGTTCGTCATCGAAATTCTCCAGCGAACAGAGCAAGCTATAACCGCTGTCGTCGCGGAAGGCCAGAGCGTTGGCGCGGCTGTTGAGCCTGCCATACTTTTCCGTGAAGGCGTCGTACTCGTGATTTAACCGGCGCTGAAGCTGCGCAACAGCCTCATCCGGGAGATCGTCGAGCTGGGCCTGAATCAACTCCCGCGTGGTGGCCAGAATAGAGACCATGCCCCTGATTCGGGCCTGTGCTGTGGCGTTTGCGGTGACTTCCCGCATGACTGAATCAGTACGGAAAAAAATCTTATCATCACGGATGCCATAGCTGTAATTCCGTATATCCGGGTCTGCAGGAAGAGGGGATATCTCTCCGGGTTGCTCCAGGATAATCGGCTCAGTCTTCACCAACGTGGCATTCAATCTTCCCATCGCAGCCTGCAGCTGCTCCTCCAGCGTAGTACTGGTATCAGGCTGACAGGTAGGCCGCATCCCATAGGGGCCGCTGACCATCTCCATTTTTCCGCAAATCATCTCCGGGTGGTCGATGAAATACTGGTTCATGGGGATGCCATCCGCATTTGTTCCTGTGTGCAACCAGGATACGTCCTGGTCAACAATATGATCACGTTTCTGCAGGAACAGGATATCGGCGGTAACTTCTGTACCGGCCAGAGCCTTAAAGGCCGTATTCGGCAGGCGCACTGCACCGATTAACTCACAACGGGCTGCAAGATACTTTCGCACATCTTCTGTTTGCTTATCCATCGTGCCGCTGGTCGTGATTATGGCCTGGATACCCCCTACGCGCAGCTTGTCAATGCTTTTGGCTGCGAAGTAATCATGTATCAGGAAGTTATATCGGTTAAACGCTGGGTCATTTACTTTGTACTGACCGAAGGGGACGTTACCAATCACTACATCGAAGTAGCTGTCCGGCAACGTGGCTTTTTCATACCCACAAATCTGGATATTGGCTTTAGGGTACAGCTGCTTGGCAATGCGGCCAGTTACAGGGTCAATCTCCACGCCAAACAGATGTGCGCTTTCGTCGAAGCTGGCCGGTCTGTTTGCGAAGAACGCACCCACACCCATGCTCGGTTCCAAAATGTTACCGCCCTGCAGGCCAAAGCGCTCCAAAGTGCTGTACATTGCGCGAACGATCTCTGGCGACGTGTAATAGGAGGTAAGCGTGGACGCTCTGGCAGCCTCGTATTCGGCCTCTGGAAGAAGCTCTTTCAGTTCCTGGTATTCTTTATGCCAGTTGTCTTTCCGTGCGTCAAATGCGTCTGCCAGGCCGCCCCAGCCCACATATCGGGCGAGAAGCTGCTGCTGTTCCGGGGTGGCCTGCATGCCGGTTGCTTCCAAGTGCTGGAGCAGCCGCAAGGCATTGATATTGTCCTGAAAACGGGCCTTTGGCCCGCCCGGTGCAGCTTGCTCGTCAGGCGCGGTAAAGTTCTTTGCGTCACGGGCAATACCAGCCTTGTACTCTTCGAGGGCAGCCTGTTCGGCTTCGGCTACCGTCTGAAATTTCGTCCATTCTCCGGCGATAGGAATTTCGACGGCGTGCGTTTGTACGGGGAGGGTAGGGGCGTGGCGGTTCCGTGTTTGGTCCATAGCATATTCGTCAGGGAAGTGGCCATAGACACGCAGCCATTGTTTATTTGCCAGATCGTACACCCCTGCGCCGTCATAAGCAAACCCATCCTCCCCCTCCATAGTGCCGTTTACAAACTTTTGCGCAGCCTGTTCGGCCTGCTCCAATATTTGAAACTCCCGCCGCTCGTCGAAACCATTTTCCAAGTTGTGGTACACCACTACTTGATAGGGGGCAGCCATTCGCTTCGCGTAAGAATCAATGTTTGCTTCGGTAAGCCATATGGGTTTAATGAGCAAGCTGTTATACAGTTCGCGCATCTTCAAAATATGATCTCGTACATTGCCCGCCCACAAATGTTTTTCTGATCGATTACCTTCACCCAAAAAATATTCGCAGTCAGCCCGCAGGCGATCTAAAAGTTGATACTCGGAACTGTGCTCCTGTACATTTGGTTGCACAACCTCGGCTGTTGCACTGGTTAGAGACAGCTGTTCAAAGTCGGCTTTCTGCTTTTCTACGCGGCGCGAAGCCCTTTTTCCTGTATTATTCTTCTTCTCGGATACAGTTGTAGGTGTCACTGAGAAATATGGGTTCTCCCATTCTGTGAAGGAAATATCTGGCATGGCCTTATAGCTGCCAGCCTCCAGAGCGTAGGGACGCACCCGGTCAAAGCCGATTTCTTTTGCAACTCGTGAAATGTTCTCCAGGAAACTGGGGTCGTTTTTCAGACCATCCATTCGGGTGAAGTCTTCCACAAGATAATTCTGATCTGCCCGCACCTGAAGGATGTCAACGGAACTCAGATTGTCTTTGCTTTCGAGGCCCAGCGTTAAATGGGCGTAGGGTTGGCCATCGTCGTTCAGATCGTTGGATTTATTATAAGATTGGTCGCGCAGCGCGGCGAATCGTTCCCTGACTTCCTCAAAGGTTTCGTAGTGTTCAATAGGGGTGCGCTCCGAGGAATTTGTGGCCCAGGTTTTCAGATCAGGAATCAGATAATAGCCCCATTCTCTGGGCACTTCTGTCAGTGGTTCAGAGGAGACTGCTGGAGCCTTTATTTGCGGTTCTGGGACAGGCATAGTCATGTCCATCTTGTACGCAACTGCCCGTAGCGGCATCAAGCATTGCCGCAAGGATTTCGTCAACAGGTGTCCCAATCTTTCGAGCGCTGCAGGCCGGTTTTGGTATGCTGATGCAAAGGCAAAGCCGGATGTGTCCAGGTTATCAACTTCCAGACCCAATCTGGATCGAAGGACATATTGCACACTTTGCTCCAAACACTCTTTCAATTCGGGCGGAGCACTTTGCTTTGCATCAGAGATCAGAACTGCGGTTACACGCTTGTGTACATAATCTGAAAGTGATTTTTCCCTCGTGCGTTTCAACAGGTTGTGTAGCGCGATTCCTGATTTGTTTTTGTGTACCGTCCACGGTAATATGCCAGGGTTACCGACAGTGCTGGTGTCCTGATAGTCGAAAACACGCCCTACACTATTGTCCTCGTTGAATACCGGCAGCCCCTGAACATCGCTTGCAACACTTCTGTTTAACTTTTGCCAGGCTGATTTAGTAGCCACGGCCTTTACGCCTGGCTTGTAGAGATGCAGCACTACCTGATTCTGAAACGGCTGCATATAAGTGTAAGAAGCCGACTCTAAGAAGGACTTCCATGCTTCAGCATCGACGGATATTTTGTGTAGTGTTTCCTTGTATTTATCTACTAGATTTTCATATTTTACTTCCATCGGCAAAAGACCTTTCTCTGCAGATTTCATCAAAAAAGGAGCAGGCAAACGCCTGCTCCTTTTTTGCGATTTTTATAGACGTATTTTTACCACGGAAGATCTGTGATTCTGTCCGGGGCGTTTTCCCACTCATCCTGCGTGCCGCCGAAGAACATATTTTTGGGCCGACCATGTGTATATACAGGCCGTTCCAGTTTAGGCTCACCCAGCTCGCCCAGTTGCTGACCGCCAAAGAGAAGCGGCTCAGCAAGTTCCTCGGCTTGTACTTTCAAAGCGTTCTGATGCTGTGTCCATTCCAACGGCTGGGTGGATTTATCCGGGCCAGGATTGGCGACCAGAAGTGCGTTGATTGTATTTTCGATGAACTCATGCACTTCTTCGTTTTTGGCGGCACAGATATCTTTCAAGGTGTGGGAATGTACCAAGTCCCAGAATGTAGTGGGTTCGTATGCTTCCAAAAAATCCTTGTATTGGTCTCCATATTTGCCGCAGAATCCTCCGAAATCTGCTGCCGTCGGGGTATCCCCTTCAAGAGCGTCCAGGGCAGCAAGTTCCTGTTCGGACAAGGAGCCGCCAGTGTAGCGATCTGTCTTTTCGATGCTCATGATTAGCCTCCGTTCTATCTAAGCGGTTTTCTTCTACACACAATTTCGCTTAATCTCATGATTTTGTCAAGGGGTATTTCAAAGAAAAGGCGTTTCGGAATGTTTTTCCCGAAAACGCGCAAATATCTTTGCAAATAACGGTTAAAAATGTTTCGGTGTTGCGTGAATAATCAACTGTGCCTATTAGGCACAAATCTTTTATTATAGTTCGATGGTAGACAGGTTGCGTTCATCGGAAAGCCCTGTTTTCAACTTGCGTACATTCTGCTTTTCGCCGGTCAGACCGTTCGCGGCCCGGGCGGCTCGGTCTCTGCTCTGTGTCTGCTGCTGATCCCTGTTCAGTGTTTTGGCCAGACGGAATAACATATTTTGTACTGCATAGGTGGGGCTTTTTTCCTGATAGTCGGAACCTTCCACCTTTTCATCCGGGGTTGCATTTTCCGGCTCACTGTGCGAAGCTGTTTTTTCCTGTACTGTTGGCCGAACATACCGCTCGGCTGCATGGATAATGATATTGTGCCTGGTCACCTCGGCGCGGCCCGCCCGGCGTTCTTCAAAACCGCAATAAGGGTGAAAGAAACTGTTTTCGATCTCTGCAAACTTTTTGTCCAATGTTTCCTCATAGGAGGCGTATGTCAGGGCCAATTCTTTTTGACTATCCAGATATTCTTCATACATAGACTGCAGAATTGGGTCCCGCTGCATGATTTTTTCCAATACGCTGTCCACTTCGGCTTTGAGTTTCGGCGGCAAGAATTTGTATGTGTGCTTGCCTGGGGTTTCTCGCAGTTCTTTCCCCAAATCTTTTAGGGCGTCAGTGATCTCGCGGTCCACAAGATACTCGCTGGATACCAGCTTGCGCAGCTGCTCATTGAGTTTGTCGCGGCGCTTGCTTTTTTCTTCCTTCAGATACTCCAGATCGCCGCGAAAGATTTCATTGGTAAAACTGCTTTTGACTTTGCGTGTGGCAGCATTTAGAGCTGCGCTCTTGTCAGTCTCTTTTTCTCGATGCGGTATGAACGCTTCCCGGCTGTCAGTGGACCAGACCAAAAAATGCAGATGCGGGTGAAAGTCTTTATTATGCCAGGAGCATACCATTCGGAGATTGTTGGGAGAAATATTATATGCTTTCGCCAGTTCGTCAGCTTTCAGAGCAATCAGGTTTTTCATATAATTTCGGTCTACCCCCAGCCGCTCACAATCGCTGGCATTCAGTGAATACACATGATGCCAGATGGTGCTGTTGCCAGGAGCCTCAGCCTCTACCTGCGCAGCCAGCACCTTTTTTTCTGTACCGTTCTGGTCGAAGATGGGATTCTGCCGATCAATATACGCAATGTAGTTCGTGGCATGGCGGGCGTTGGCGAAATAGCCGGAGTTAAGTATTGCTTTGACTTTCACTGTCTCACCTCACTTTCGGCCGGAGAGCGACAGGCTGTGCCTATTAGGCACAGCCTGTTTTTTGCGATGACACGATGAAACTGTCCGGCGCTTTTGCAAGAGAAATAGGCTCATTCTTCCAAAATATCTTCCAGTCGGAACACTCTGTCGTTCATTTTCAAATATTCCACAGCAGCGCGGCGGTAGCCGTCCAGAGCGCGGGGATTGATTTCCAGTTCGTGCGCAAGAACCTGGCAGATTATGGCCTGTTGGATTGCCAGTTCAGACAGTACCTTGTTGGTGCGGTTGTTCAGTCGTGTTTCCATCAGGTTGACGCTGGCAAGGAAGGTGCGCTTCACGCTCTCGCTGATGAAGGCCCCGTCGGTTTGCATATACAGGTAGTCTTTGTAGTAGCGGATGGCATTCTCAACGGCGGAAACTTCTGTGCAGTTTTCTTTTTCGACGATGGTCTTTAGCATCTCAGCTGTCGAAGCACTGATTCGGTAAGATTTTTTAACCAGCTCCATCCAATAGTCTCCTTTCTGGGGGAAGCGATTTCCCCCTTTTTTTGAAAAAATTGAAAGTGGATGGGAAAATGCAGGATAAAGCTGTATGGCACAAGTGCCATACAGCAACACACCGCGCCGCAGTGCAGCGCGGTTTTTTACCAACTGTTTGTATGGCTATTTGTATGGCTATTGGTATGTTTTTATTCAGAGAAAGCCAGCATATTATCAAATATTAACGTACAATCGAAAGTTTTGCGCCATACGTTTGCTGGCTGTCAACAAGGCAGTACAGAAAAAGAAACATATATACGTTTCTTTTTCTGGTTTCGTTGTATGGCAATTACAGCCATCCTTCTGGCGCTACACGGGTGTTATTGACATACACCTCAAAGTGCAGGTGGTTGCCGGTGCTGTCGCCGGTGCTGCCTACCGCCGCTATCGTCTGGCCCTGGGTCACGGTCTGACCGGCAGAAACGCCCAGGGAGGAGCAGTGCGCGTAGAGAGTGTAGATCTGATTGCCGTCCACAACGCCATGGTAGATCTTGACGTAGTTGCCCCAGCTGTTATGATAACCGGCTTTCACAACTACACCATCGGCGGCGGCATAGATTGGCGTTCCGTAACCGGCAGCAAAGTCCATTCCCCCGTGCGGTGCGCCTGTCCAGCCATCCGGCTCTCCGAAGTGACAGGATATGTAGCTGTAGCTGGCCAGCGGTATAATGAAAGTCCCGTTGCCGCTGCCGGTGATCCCGCCGGTGTAATCTTCAGACGGGGTGAAGCTGTCCGTGTTGGTAATGCCGACCTGGGTGACGGTGACACCATACAGGTCCTCCCAGTCGGTCTGATACAACACTTTGGTCCATTCGATATTGACTTCGGACCACCCCTCCCAATCGTCATTCAGCGTCGCCGCCTGCAGCTCCTGCAGGTACTGTTCCATGACTTCGCTTTCGCCGGTGTAAGAGGGGCTGCACAGTTCTTCCCATTGCGCAACGGTCTGTTCAGTGGCACCGCTTTCTCCGTTCCAGTTTTCGCAGCCAGGCAAACGAGCCGTCACATACAAGTCGTAGTGATCTCCAGGACAGTAGCTTTCGGTGTGGTAGTTGTCACAATCGGCGCTGTCATCGCTGTGGTGATAGGTGCCCCCGTTACCATCGGGGTGACCGTCGCACACCTTCCGGCTCATGCAGCCACCGCAGGAATATGGACCTCGCTCCCTGGTGGAGAAGGAAACACTTTTCAATGCGACCCAACAGGCCAGCGGGTACATATCCGTTTCCCAATCCTGCTCATAATAGCAGGAAACAATGGTCAGAACTTCCTTGTCGTTATTGGAAAAACCGTTTTCCCATTGTAGGATGACGTTACGGTATTCATTACCGTTACGGTCAGTCCGCTGCCGGTACTCCGCCATTTGCTCATCCACATAGGCATCCCTGGCTTCGTCCATAAGCGCTACCGTCTGGCCGACCAGGGATGTGTCCTCAGTGAGAAACGTGGAGAGTGTTATTGTGAACAGCGCAATGATCACCTGCAGACCGGCGACCAGCAGAAAGATAATCGAAAGCACCACCGCCACAATGGTGATGATGATTTTGCGGGTCCTCTCATCGGCCAGTTTCTGCGCGATGAGAATCGCAATCTTGGCAGGCATCAGATGCCCCCTTTGTCACCAAACAACTCGGCTTCAAAGGGGAGCGTCCCCACTTCCATGTAGTATTTTCCGTTACCGGCTTTCAGCAGGCAGTGACGCTTGTTGGAAACACTGATGCAAGCGGCTTCGCCATCCGTCAGCTTCAATGCCTCTTTCATATCCTGGAGATCAACCTGTCCGCTGTAAAACAGGAATTTGAAAGAGGACATGTTGATGATCGGGGAGCTGTACCGTCGTACCGATTCATCCAGGCAGTCCTGGAGCTGCTGCGTGGCCACACCGATACAGGCGTTATATTTGCGGCTGCGGCGGGCAAAATAGCTGATGTATTTGGCCATCAGCGGCTGCTCCAGGTACATGTACAACTCATCGAAGCTGAGAAGCACCTGGAACTCTCGGAGTAGCACGATAGACCAGATGTAGGTGTTCAGGTTATTCTCCACGGCCTGAAGGCGCTGTTCGCTGCCCTCTAGCAGAGCGCCCATAGAGAAGCAGATCAGCGGATTGTTCTTTACGTCAATGGTGGTCGTTCCGTTGAAGATGTTGGACAGCTCACCGTAAGTCGGGTCATTGATATACAACAGGACCTCAGAAATCATTTCTTTGGTGAGCATGGGGTAGCTGTTTTTGCCCAACTGCTTTTGCACGAAATCATACAGCGTGCTGAATGTGGGGTAGTCCTCGTGCCGCAGCCGGTCAAAGTCGGTGTGCTGATCGATGCCCACCGACGCATACATTCCCTGGACCAGAATCATCAGCGCACGGAGAGTGCTGTCCGGCATCTCCGGCATCATAATGCGGAACTCATCTTTGAGCCAGGAAAGATGCTGCAAAAACATGGGCGATTCATTGGAAATCTCCGGCAGCTCGGCTCCTTCCTCTACATCATCCTCCAATTTAATTCTGCGCACCTCGAAGATGTTGATTTTGTGGTTGCCGGAAGCGCAGTCGATCACGACACCGCCCAGGCCGCGTGTGACATCGCTGTATTCATTCTCGGGGTCCATGACGTAGCAGTGAACCCCGCGTGTCACCATAAAGGTCAGAATTTTTTTCTGAAGGTAACTCTTACCCTGTCCAGCGGAGCCAGAAATGAAGAACACACCGTTGGTGATCTGGTCATCCCGCTGGAAGATGTCGGCATACACCGGGCCGCCGCGATCAGTGCGGCCAAGGGGCATGCCATGGGGATGAATCAGGCTGGAGTAACTGAACGGATACAGGGCTGCCACGGTTTTACTGGGCAGGTTGTTGGAACACAGGATAAAGTGGTCGCTGCCCAGCGGTTGCACTGAGGAAAAACCATTGCGCTGTTCATAGTTCAGCTGGTCATAGGTAATGCCGACGCCTGCAAGCTCAATCTTTACCTGCTGCTCAAGGTTCGCCAGGTCCTCCAGCGTCTTGCCGTAAATCTCGATATAGACGTTGACGCTGTAAATGGTATTCTGGTTTCGGGTGACTTCGGCATAAAAGTTCTTGATGTCCATGGTCTCCTGAGCTGCGTCAATTTGCTCCGTGGCTTGGCTTTTGCCGCCGATAACGGCCTTATTGCGAATCTGCTCATCAATCAGTTTTCGCGCATTGTCTTTCTGGAGCGGGGTCATTCGCATGGTGAAAGAAGTGCCCCGCATGCTGGCTACCGTGTACAAGGCACGCGGCGGAATCTGAGCCGGGAAGTTCTTTATCATAAGGGTTCGGCGCATCAGGCCGGATTGCTCGGCATGGTCACGGGTGAAGTCAATGCGGTTGGGGCAAAGACGGCGCTGAATTTCCTTGTTGTAGATCGCCGGTTTGGCCTTTGCCATGGTGGGGTAGTTTTTCACTTCTTCGGCAATGGTGTAGATATCCACATTGATGAACTCACGGACCAGGTAATTGCGCAGAAGGACGGCCATTTCATCGTTTTTTACGCGGTCAATTTTATATCCTTTGCCGACGATCAGGGTGTAGATATCATCCTCCTCAGACTGCGCTTTGTAGATAAAGTAATACGCCCGCTGCACGGCACTGGATTTTGTCTCGGTGCTTTCGATCTCGTTGACTACGTCTGCCAGAATGTGGTCATAGCGGCGCGGCAGGCTGCGGTAGTATTCCTTGAGGGCGCTCATGTCCTCGATTTTATCTGTACCGAACATGGTGAAGGGGCAGCGCAGGGAATCGAACAACCGGCACAACTGTTCGATTTCCTGCGCGATTTCTTCATCTGTCATTACGTCGGTGTTCGGCGGATAGTAGCGATAGAATCGGAACAGTTCCTTGCCGTCCCTGCCGCCATAGATGCCGCCGTCGGTAAAGCGGAACTGAATCAAATCCTGGATAGGCAACCGGGAACGCATTTGTTTCACTAGGCGCTTGCGTTTGCGCTTTTCTTCTTTTTTTGCGGCGTGTTTTTCATTGGCGGTAAAGGTTTTTGTGAACAGGTGGTAAAGGGTTCTTGTGCGCAATGCACCGAATAGATTGTGTTCAAAATCCACCCGCGCCGCGCCAATGGCAACAAACAGGGTCAACGCCAGTAATTCCAAAGAAGTAAGGTAAAATGCAATTACCACCAAAGTGGCAATCAGAATCAGCTCCGGGACAGTCCACCACCACAAAAGAAATTTCTTTTGCAGCCGTGGCGGGCAGAGGTATTTTTGCGTTGTCATATGGTCTCCTTTCCAGGCATTGTGCCTGATTCAGTGGCAGGTTTGTGCCTAATAAGCACAAACTGTTTTTGACGTAATTCCGTTGCATTTTTTGCGCTTATCTGCATAAAAAAGAGCGTGGCAAATGCCACGCTCTCAATGCGCAGAGTCATCCCTCGCTTTTAGATATTGGTGTAAATCCTTGACGAGTTGCGCCAGGTATCCAGCCGCAACCAAAGGCAAGATAAATAGATTGAATGCTATTGTTAAAATCGTCGCGTTATCATATCCCGGCCAAAAAACAGTATCAGGAAGGCTCTCAATTGAAACAACCGGGATCAAAATGTTTCCGCCAATAGCCGCAAGCGTTGTAAAAGTATTTGTGATTTTGAACACCATTTGCACCGGCTCGTAGTCTGCCACAAGGGCAGTAAATATCCAAAGAAAGACACATGCAATTACCACAACAAAAAAACCAAACTCGCCATCCTGAGAATTGGAAAATTCCGCGATTGCCATCGCTACTTGCCATGCGTATAAAAAGGCAAAACCAAAAAGCAAAAGCAGCAGACGGCGACACGAGCGCAGCGCATAGGCCAAATACACACAATACGCTATAAAACCAGCCAGTGTATATATCAGCATAGAATTTGCTCCCGACTGGCTTTGTGCCAACAGAGGCGTCCCGACAAACAAAAATGCAAGTACCAGATACATAAGAGCTGTGTGGAGGCAAAGAAACTCACTGATCTTTTGAAAGAAAGACCTCGCGCGCTCCACTGTGACCAGGAAATATTCGATGAGGTCGTCAATCATACGGCGCACCCCTCCATACCGAAGAATCCACTCCAGTATAGAACAGACCATACAGAAAAACAAGGTCGAAACCGCTTGGCACAGGTATTCTGAAAGGTCAAGGTAACCATTCAGTCCACAGTTCCACGCAAACAGCGTAAGAAATGTGATACTTCGGAATGCAAACAAAGCGCCGTCATCACCAGGTATCGCGGCACGCTTCCATTTGCATAGAACGACTATCAGAATGCGTAATATGTAGCAGAACGCAATGATGAAAAGAGTATCTTTTAACAGAGTTTGCCAAAATTCGGTCAAGTATCGTATAAGCAAAAAGGATCTCCCCTTCATCCGATCAAAAAGCAGGTTTGTGCCTGTTAGGCACAGCCTGTTTTTGACGAAATACCGTTATGTTTTCGTTGCGTGTTTGCATCCGTGAGGACTATTTCATAAGCCCTTTAACGGCACCTGCGAAATATGCGACGCCCGTCGGGTTGATATGCGGCCCAGCGCTGGATAAACCATATTTGTCCAGCGTGCGGCTCACACCACCCATACCGAGCAGGCAACCCATCCCCAAAAATGTATTGGCGATGCCGGTACTCATCAGTAAAGTGATAGCCAGGGCATAAAAAAAGTACTCAAAGAAAAAAGTCAAGCCCACGGCCATAGCCTGGCGAAACCAGCCTGAGAAGGCCGTTTGATCGCCGCGTAAAACACTGGTTTCGTATAGCGGAACCATGGCAATTAAAGTGATGAATTGTACAAATCGCAACGTGATTTTATATATAAAAACTCCGCTGCCAATTACGACAATAAAGAAACAAATCACAGATTCCAGGAGGCTGCTGCCGACAACAAGATCAGGAGACAACCACAAGTTGGTCAACGAGTTTGCATACTCTGTTCCCTCGAAATTTGTAACTGAATCGCTCAATTTCAGAAGCTGAATCAAACTTAATATGGCTTTTGTCATCACATGAACCAGCTTGGGACCGAAAAGAGCAAAAGCCAATCCAGAAACAAAATTTTTTGTAACAGCGGACATATACACGGCTTTTTCCTCTGAGCGGGCCTCTAAAATGTCATAGAGCATCAGTATACAGCCGACAGCAAATACCCCCATAGCTATCCAACTAGAGCAGGACACGATAGCACTTACCACGGAATCATCCCAAAGAGACACGATCATTTTACTGACAAAATCCATAATGACTGTCAAAAGAGCCACGAAAATGTCATGTATCAAAGAGGCGATACTGTCTGCTATGAGGTTTAGGATAAATTTTCCGATTACTTCCATTTTTCAATCCCCGATGAAAAAATAAGCTGCTGCCCAGGGGGTGAACATCCTGGGCAGCAGGTTTTTGTACACAGCGGATTAAACAGTGGTTCCGAACACGCCGGCAGCCAAAAGTCCCCAAAGGACGCCGGTGCCGACCGCTACCACCAGACCGATAATCTCCTTCCACATAAACTCCCAGAAAACATCCGACATGCCATCCCGGTGAGCCTTGAACAGCTGCGGTAACTGGAAAATGCAGTAAATAATAGCGGCGGCGGTGATTAAGGGGCAGACCAGGTTGGTGCCGATAGCAGAGAGCCATCCAAGAATTTGGGTTTTCACTTCAGTAGTGAAAGCATTTACATCAATCATATCGTATTCTCCTTTGTGTGTTTTCTAATGAAAGAGCCAGTCTTATGGTGTAAGCTCTAAACCAATCGACGGTTGCACCGTCGGTTCATCGGTGTGGGTCGGCGCTTGTTCGACAGGCTCTCTTTCCATTTCTGCGCGTTTCAGAATCAGCGCGTCGTTCCAGTCTTTCGCGCCGGGGGCGTTGGCGTTGGGCAGCTTGTCAATCACTCTGCCAGTAAACCCCTTTTCTTCTAAGAGCTTGCGGCAGTTTGCCCGGCTCTTTAGGCCGCCCTCGTCCGCGTCCTGGGCAAGATAAATCGTCTTAATTTGGGGGTTCTCGTCAAGATAGATACCAAGCGGTCCTTCGTAGGTGGTTTCCAGAGAAAGGTAAGTATATGCCTTGTGGTCGAGGCCGTGAATCTCCAGCATCGAAGCGAAACTCCAGGCGTCCACCGCAGCTTCCGTGACCACCAGTTTTGTATGGCTGGGGCTGTGGTTCATAACACAGCGCTTTTGATAGTCGCTCCCCTCGACCACGTTGCGGTATCCCTTTTGCCCGTTACGGGGCGTCAAGGTGCCTTTTCTTGCACAGTAATTGATTCCTCCTTTGCCATCTCGTCCGAGATAACAAAGATTGCCTCGTTCGTCAGGATAAATGGTTTTTTCTTGCACCAACCACTTCACAATGGTCGGCGTGATTTTTCTTGTACTGATTAAGTAGGCGTAAACCCGTCGCCATTTGTTTTTGTCCTCGGTGGGAAGAATTAGGGGGACCGATTCTTTGTCTTTTGGTGCAGGAGGTTTTGCTGGGTGTGGCTGGTTTGGCTTCGGCCGTTCCTTTTTGTACTCCGGCAGCTGCTTCCGCAGTTCGATCATGGCTGTGCGGGCGTCGCAGCTGTGCAATCCCATGTAGAGGTCGATCACAGAACCGCCAAAACCGCGACTGTTCCAGGTGAATACATTTTTGTCTGGTGTTATGACCAGGCTATCATGCCCTTTCACGGTGAGCTTTCGCCCTCGTGGTATTACTTCATAACCCTCAGAGCGTAGAAAATCGGCAATGGTTATATTTTCAATGATTGCCGTCCTTAAATCGCTGGACATAATTCACCTCCATCAAGGTGCAATTACACCTTTTCCGTTGTGCGTTTCTTTTCCTTTCTCTTGCGGGACAGAATGAAAAGAATAAGGACCACGGCAGCAATGACAAGGCCAATGCCCAGCACGGCCGCTGCGGCCTGCAGGACGGTCCATACACTGGCAGGCTTGTAGTGCGCGGTGACCAGCCAGTGGTACAACCCATCTTCCTGACTGGCGGTGTCCTCGAAGCTGTAAGAGGCCGTCACGGTGCCGGTGCGTTCCCCTTCTTCACCTTCTTCGTATCGGGCAATCCAGCCGGTGGCATAGACGGAGATCGTGAAGGTAGCACTGCGGTTCATCATGTCGGAGCCGGGCAGCGCCTCCCAATTACCTGTCCATTCTGCATCAACGATTTTGTAGTCTTTATTGTTGAAGCCGAGATAGGTCAAAATTTCCGTCTCATAGCCCTCATAGACCGGCTTGTTGTCGTTGTGGGGCAGAACCAGACTTCCGAGGAAGATGCCTTTAACGTCAGGCCAGCCGTAGTAGGTTGCGGGAATCTCCATATCCACCCAGCCATAGTCACCAGTCTGCTCAATGCCGACCAGATGGCCGGTGAAGGTGTGGCCGTCATCAGCAGTTATCGTTTCGGTCTCATTGGCTGTCGGCTGCTTGGGGGAATAGCCGAGGTCCACAAAGCCGGTATAGCTGCTTCGGGGTTCCTCAAGCCAGTCGGCAGAAACAAGGGCCAATGTAATGGTTTTTTCAGCGCTCAGCTGATACTCCATCGTAGAGGGAACCTCATCCAGCGACTTAATGTTTTCTAAGGTCACATCATAATACACTGGGCCGCTGATCAGATCGGTGACATAATCTTCCAGCTCGAACAGCTTGCCGTTCTTCCAAAGAGTATCTTCGGGAGCGGCAATCTTGTCGCCCAGCTTGCTTGTGGTGGCTTCATAACTGGTGGTGTAGGTATCGTCATCACCCGTCTGTGCCCACTTTTTGTTGTACTGGCTGCGGTCGAACACCACATACCCGTATTTGGCGGTATTGCCAAAGCTGGTCTCATCGCGCTCATAGGAGGGCTGCTGCTTCTCGTTGATGATGACGCTGGTGGGCCGACCGTCAGCGAGAACCACAGTGGCATTGCCTTCATCCAGGTCATACAGAATCTTGGCGTTGTAGTCTGCGTTGGTCAGCCAGAGGGTGCCATTGTCCTCTGTTAACGTGAAGGCATAGCCGCGCTTGCCGAGATCGGAGCCGTTGTCCGTGGAATGAGTGCCTGGCTCATCATTGCGCCAGTAGTCGCCGTAGTATCCAGCAGGAGCCTGGCTCTCCACGATCAGGAACTTGCCTTGATTAGAGAAGCGGCGATCACCATACCGATGATAGCTTTCGGGGTAGTCTTGCTGTGTATCCTCGAAATAAAGATACCCTTCCTCGTAATGCGTCCAGTCACTGTGCAGGGCGGTTACGGTATAGTAGCCATCATCACGGCGAATGATCTTGTAGTTGGTGCTGACCTCATACTGGTTATTCCGCTCATTCCACTCGTACAGTGTCCAGGTGGTGTCTGGCAAGATAAATTCGCCGGTGGCATCATCGACCTTCTTGATGAGCACTTTCGTTTTGTAGGGCATATTGTAGTCAGCTGTATCGCCCAGGAACTCATAAGCGGGATAATCCGGGTGAACGACAATCTCCTCGCTCCAACCGATGACCCAGTTGTTATGCTCCCAGGCTTTCAGATTGTAGGAGGTCGGAGCTTTCAGTTCGACAATCCGATACTTGCCCTGGTTGGCCTGGTGGTAGTAGAGAACACCTTGCTTGCCCTCCCAGCCGTCAAAAAAGGCGTCGCCAATCAGGTGCACAGTGTACTTCCCGTCCTCGCGGCGCACGACCTGGTAGTGGGTGCTCTTTTCATACTCGCCCTTCTCAGGGTTCCATTCCTGGATTTCAAAAGTGGTGTCTGCATCTACCAGACCGCCGGTGAGGGCGTCGCGCTTTTCCCAAACAACGGTGCTGTACCAGGGATTGTTGCGGAACAGGTTGTTTTCGTCGTATTCTTCCAGCGCCGGGCTGAAAACGTCGAGTGTCACCACGCTGCCGTCGCCCAGCTCGATCAGGGTCCCGCCCTTATTTTCCGTCAGGACGTGGGCATTGTATTCGCTGTCTGTGAGGGTGATTGTGGAGCCATCGTCGGTCAGCCGAATATAATAGGCATGCTTCCCGGCATCCTCGACCTCAAAATTGGGGGTCTCGCGTGAGCCGGTCCAGTCGCCGTAGTATCCATACGGGGACTTGGATTCCACCACGACAAACTGTCCGTCATTGGTGACGGCGCGCTCGTCGATGGAGAAGTCAATCGGCTCATAGTCGGTATAATACTGCGGGTGTTCGGTTGTGGTGCCGTCGCTGTTCACAGTATCTTCTCGGACATCACACAGGGTATCTTCATAGTACAGGTTGCCTTCTTCATACTGTGACCAGTCATCATGCAGACAGGTGATCGTGTACAGGCCCTCGGCGTCCCGAACAAAGGCATAGTCCTTGCTTTTTTCGTATAGGCCACGTTCCTGGTTCCACTGGTAGAGGGTGAATACGGCATCGTCCACGATGATCTCGCCGGTGTGGGCTTCAATCTTTTTGATGATGAGCCGGTTGCCCTTGGGTTGGTTATAATCCGAATTTTCGTTGGTATAGCTAAAGGTTAAATGTCCATCGTTGATTTCAAATTCTCTGCTCCACTGTTCCACAAATTTGCCGTCAATTAGAGCAGCATCTGTGTAACCTGCAGGAGCAGTGAGTTCCACGATTCGATATTTTCCTTCGTTGGCCTGGTGGTAGTACACATAGCCTTGCTGCTTACCCACCCAACCTGGGAAAAACGCGCCTTCGATTAAATTTACAGTGTACAAACCACTATCAAGGCGTACAACACGGTAGTGCGTACTCTCTTCGTATTCGCCTTTTTCGGGATTCCATTCTTGAATCTCGTACTCTGCATCTTCGGTGATTCGTCCACCGGTCAATGCGTCCCGTTTTTCCCATGTCAAGGCGCTGTACCAAGGATTGTTTTTATAAAGGGCGTCCTCGGGGTACTCTGCTGCGGCATCTCCGAAAACTTCGAGAGATACGACATTATCCCCCAGATCAATTAAGGTGCCGCCCTGATTTTCGGTTAGCACATTGGCGTTATAGTTTTGATTTCCGAGGGTAATCGTGGAGCCGTCGCCGGTAAGGCGAATATAGTAGGCTCGTTTACCAGCATCTTCCGGCTCAAAGTTTGTTCGATCTTCATCGCCAGTCCAGTCCCCGTAGTAGCCGTAGGGAGACTTTGTTTCTACAACCACGAACTGCCCATCGTTGGTGACGGAGCGGTTCTCAATGGGAAAGTTGACCGGCTCATAGTCGGTATAATACTGTGCGTGTTCAGTGGTGGTGCCGTCACTGTTCACAGTATCTTCTCGGACATCACACAGGGTATCCTCGTAGTACAGGTTGCCTTCTTCATACTGTGACCAGTCATCATGCAGACAGGTGATCGTGTACAGGCCCTCGGCGTCCCGAACAAAGGCATAGTCCTTGCTTTTTTCGTATAGGCCACGTTCCTGGTTCCACTGGTAGAGGGTGAATACGGCATCGTCCACGATGATCTCGCCGGTGTGCGCCTCGATCTTTTTGATGATGACTTTGTTCCCCTGCGGGCGGTTGTAGTCTGCATCGTCGCCGGTATAACTGTAGGTCTGGTCACTGTTGGTGATTTCAAATTCTTGGCTCCAGTGTTCGACCCAATCGGTCCCCTGCAGGGCGGCATCGGTATATCCAGCGGGTGCGGTGACTTCTTCGATACGGAATTTGCCCAGGTTGTCCTGAGTGTAATACACATAACCCTCGGTCCAATCGGTGTAAACCGGGTTGATTACGGTCACAGTGTACAAGCCGTTTTCCAGTCGCGTGACGCGGTAGTTGCTGCTGATCTCGTATTTGTTGGCGTTTACATTCCATTCATAGAAGACATACTCTGCATCTTCTGTGATGCGGCCACCGGTGAGGGCGTCGCGCTTTTCCCAGGTCACATGTGCCTGCCAGGGCTGGTTTGCCACAACAGCAGTAGCGGAGCCATTGGACGGGACAGAAACAGAACCCGAACTGCTATCTGTAGGGTCGAAACCATGCGGGACGGAGGTTTCCCCATAGTCAATCGTGATTTTTGCCAGCTGGGCTTTGGCTTCAGCAATGGCTGCATCAACCATGGCCTGGGCTTCATTTTGCAGCTGTGCAATTGCGCTGTTCTTGGCGGCCTCGGCGGCAGCGTTGGCCTCCTCCTGTGTGTTGTACGGCCCCTCTTTGCCGCTCAATGTGGTGGTGCTGGTTTTTGTTACTTCGTAATGAAGCGTCCAAGTGGCGGAGGCAGCGCCGTCCACAGTGGTTATAATCTGCGGGTCGCCAATAGTCCAGGTGCCGCCGCTGATCGTGCCACTGGATGGGTTGGGGGTTAGCTTAAAGATGGCATCATCCAACTTCTCATGGGTGATGTTGGCAGACTTGTCAATGTGAACGGTATAGGTCAAATCGAAGCTGCCACTGGCAGACTGCGGTGAAGCAGTCCAATCTGCGGAATAGTATTGCATTTCTGGTACATCGGGAAGGCCGCTTGTATCGTCATCGTCAAGAACAGGGCCGCCAACAATAACGATTCTTTGCCAGTTGTAACCGGCAGGGGGAAAATATGCGAAAGTATAATATCCGCCATTCCCTAAATAGGGGCGGGCGTCCAGTCCATTGTTTTCCATAGCGGCAGCAGACTTCATGTAGGTTTGTGCCGCTACACTGTTCGGATAGTGTTCGATAATCCAAAGTTGGGTGTCGTTGTAATACTCGTAGGCGGTTTTCAGTACATCACTGCCGGTGGCGGAATAGGTGGTTGCCGCACTGGCTGCAAAGCTGCTGCCAGCAAAATCATTTGCATCATGGCTTTTGGACAAAAGCCCCAGCGAAAGCTGATTGAGGCCACCCCAAATGTTTACCTGGTTGGCATAATGGTTTCCGGGGGTGTACTGTCCAGGTTCCAACTTGGAAACGTATGCAAATGAATAGGTCGGGCAGCCACCGGGAGCTGCATACAGACCATTGTCGCAGCAATAGGCTTCGACGCCGTTGAACCAAACCAGCCAGGTACTTACCACATACTCGATTTTTGTGATTTTGCCGGTCGTAAACGGTGGCTGCGGGGTGTTGGCGTAGGTGCTGACTCCGTTGCTATTGGACGCGGGGAGGGCGGTAGCCTCCGCATTGCCGTCGATGGTGACATTGAGGTTTTTGCTGATGGTGGTGCCGTCGGGGGCCGAATAGGTGAACGTGACAGAAAAATCTTCGGTTGCCTTCACATAAAAGCCGGAAGCAGAAGCTGAAGAATCCTTGTAACTGGCATTCAATATTTGGGTGCGTTCCTTTTCACTGGCAACGACCAGGTTTTCAGCGGTAGATGTATAGCTCAGAAGTTCCACGCTGTCCGGCAGAGTAACTGTTGTGGTAGCACCGTTGGCAGGGTACTCGACCTGGACGGCGATGGGCACAATAGCGTAATCTGCGCCATCCTGCTTTGCTACCGCCATTACAGCATTGGTTTCATTCAGTGCATCTGCGTCCAGACGGCCTTTGCTGCTGGCGTCCAGCAAGTCATGTTTCCAGGCCGAAATGCTGATTTTGGTGTCGCCGGTGGCAACCGGCAGCCCATATTCGCCAATATAACTGCCGGTCGGCGCATCCGGCAAATCGCCGTAGAGTACAGTGGCGATTTCCTCAAGATCAGGTTCATCACCACCGCCACCAGGGGCGACCGGGTTTTGCATGGCCAACTGCATGGAAATGAACAGCGCGGTCAGAGAACTGTAAGCGGCCTTGACGGCGTCGATCTCGCGCTCCTCATCGGAAAGAGCCATATAGAGATCTTCCGCTGCATAGACGGGAGCCGCCGCCGCATCCGAGGCTTCCGTGGCGGCCTCCAACGCTGCGGTCAGTTCGGCATTCGATTGATCGGCCTGCCAAGCCTGGCTTGCCAGGCCCCAGGCGTTGATCACGGTCAAGATACTTTCCCGGTCCAGCGCGGCAACGGCGTCCACAAATGCCTGGGCAGCTTCGCTCAAGGCTGTTTCAGTGGTGGCTGAAGGAAGGGAAGATGTGTCAGCGGGACTTTTTTCTGTACCGGCATCACTGGCCGCATTTTCGGGGGTTGCCACTGACACAGAAGTCTCCACCGGCGTTACTTCCCCGGTGGAGGTTTCGGCATAGATCGGCAGTGTGGTGCTGCACAGCATGCACAACACTAAAAAAAGCGTCAGAAACTGGCGCAAGCGGGGTTTATTCATTTTGTTTTGCCTCTTTCTTTTTTCTTTAAAAAATCAAATTTCCGTTGCCATCATATCATCACCCATAAAAGACCGGTGCGATGAATTGTTGTGCCCCAAATTCATTGATATATCCCTTGCGTATTTGCTGAATTTCTTCATCAGTCAGGTACTGCGCAATGGTATCCCATTCCTTAGAAGGGTCCATTATGTACTTCCCGTTGCCTGAATAAAGGCTGCAATCAACATTTTTCATTTTAATCCCTCCCAAAAAGAAAAGGTGTGACGAACCGTCGCACCTAAAGAATAATCTGAATGACGTTTCAGTCTCACAATCTTGAAAATTCATGCCAAATCCAATGAACGTTTGTGCTGGGCAAGAAGATCTGTCAACTCCAAAAGTTGATCGCCATCCATATCTTCTTGCTTTATAATCTCGGCCCAATATTCAACTCGTGAAATTGCAGGTCTAAAAGTTCGCGCATAAGTCTTTCCGCAGCGCACGAAGCCAACCTCAGATAAAAAACCTTTTTCAAGAAGTTTCTTTACCAGAGGGAATACAGACCGCGTTTTCCAGGTGCGTCCAACACATGCAGAAAGCAAGTCATGTGCAGTTAGCGGAGAAGTGCTATTCCAGAACGAGTTCATAATTTGCTTTTCGCTCTTTGATAATTGCTCCAATGAAATCCCCCCTTTAGTACAATACAGAAAGAAAAAAGAGGTACGATATTGTCGCACCTCTTTATAGTTATATTTACTTATCAACCAAACGTGGCGCACCAATAATTGCACCCATCGCCGTCATAGCAGTGAGCGATTGCGCAGCGTGTAAAATCTGCGTGCGTCATAGCTGCATAATGGGCAGGACTGTTTTGCCATGCAGAAACTACAGCAGACGCGGTGCTTAATTCATTGATGCCCATTGCAATATTTTCGGGCGTCTGCGCACCGTTGTGGCTGAAATCGTCCATCAGCTGGCGGCAGCGGGCGGCAGCAATGTCGCCCAGGCCATCGTCCCAGGTCAGTGCGCCCAAACCTGCAGAGGCGCGAATGCCGTTGATCAAATCCAGCGCACCGCCGTCACCGTACACGGTCCAATAGCCATGCCCTGCACCGGCAGCCGGTGCGGAACTGCCACCGGCTCCAGAGCTGCCGGAACTGGCACCGCCTGAGGCAGCGCCAGCGCCAGACCCGGTGCTGGCTGCCGGTCGCGCAGCGGGTGCGACGCCGGTCAGCTCTACGGAGGCAGAAACACCATACTCGGTGCTGGCCGTGATCGTCACCGCGCCGGTGCCGGTCACGTCTACCCAGCCACCCGATACCTGGGCGACGGTTTCGTCGCTGGAGGCCCAGGTCAGGCTTTCGGCTTCCACATTGTTGCCCTGTTCATCGGTGACGCCGATCTGCGTGCCGCTTCCCTTTGTCACTTCGGTCTTTGCCGGGGCCAGATTCAGTTCTTTCGGCCCGTCCCAGACGCGAATCTGGGCGGTGGCCGTCATGCCGTTGGGGGCCGTAACGGTTACGTTGGTATCTCCTGCGGCTACCGGCGTGATCTGCCCATTGGCATCCACGGTGACAATGGCGTTGTTGGCGCTGGCAAAGGTCAACTCGCCGGTGAAGTTCTCCGGCACCACGGTGTAGGTGAGTGAGGCGGGGCCGTCGGCAAGGTGCAGCATCATGGATTCAGCTTCCAGGCGTTCCACCGGGATGATGACCGATACCGTGCGGCTAGCGCTCAATTCACCCACGGTGGCCGTGATGGTGGTTTCGCCCTCGGCCACGCCAGTGATAACACCGTTCTCGTCCACCGTGGCGATAGTCGCATCGCCGCTGGTATAGACCACTTCCGGCTGGGCGTTCTCTGGCGTTTCGCCGTCATAGGTATACGAGGTTTCTGCCGTAGCCGTTTCGCCGGTGGCCAGCACTAGCGGCGTTTCCGGCAGCGTTACGCCAATTAGCTTCGGCCCGCCGCAGGCCGTAAGCATGAAAGCACCGGCGAGGGCAATACAGAACAATTTGATTTGATTTTTCATGAGTGCGCGTCCTCCTCTGTTGCAATCATTGTATCATAAATTTGCTTTGCTACAATAACCAAACGCTCGGTTTCTTTTTCTGTACAGGTAGCCAGTGTTAAAATCTGGTCACCGGCAGAAAGCTGTTCCAAACCGTCTACCTGATTTCGGGCATTTGCATCTTCGATCAGATAGCGAAATGCCTCATCCTCTAGGTTGCAGTAAATGGGAAGGCTGGTTTCCTCAACATCGCAGAAGCCCACACTACATACTTCGTACTCCAGCACGGTGCCGTTGATCTCCAGTTGGAGTGCTTTGTGATTCTGTGCCCAGGAAGTGTCTAAGTACTTGTCCAGCTGTTCAAAGCCGCCCTCCCAGCCGTCAGTGAAGGTGTGCCCGTAGATGACCACATTGCGGCTGAGATTGGCCAGAGAAACGATGGCGTCGGAATCAGCAAAGTAACAGCCATGATAATCTTCGTTTCCGTCACTGTCCCGGCGCAGATAGTATTCGTTATCCGGGCCTTGCTGCACCGGCCCGTCGATATTGGTGCCGGGAATGGTGAGCCAGGCAACCGTATCAGGGTTTGAACTTTCATGCAAAGCGGATTCTGCTGTTGCCGTTTGGGCTGGTGTGGGGGATGTGTCCGCTTCCGTGGCGGTGGAGGAAGCGGCTGCGGCGCATCCCGACAAAGCCAGCACAAACATGAGCGTGCCGGACAGGATTGCGGGGATTCTCAGGCGGGCGCGAATGCTGGCCCAAAAGAATGCTCCGGCAAGAGCGCTGCCGTGCAGTTTGGAAATTCGCATTGTTTTCTCCTTCCATATTCATTTTATCACTGGTTCTGTCCCAAAATATGGACTGCGGCAGCAATGATTTCGGCATTCGTTTCTGGCGACACGACAGAAGCAATGTTGTCGTATCTATTGCCGCGTTTATATCCAGGATACCCAACATAGTATGCCTGTAGCTTTTGGTTGTACAGCAGCACACAATTATGGATCTCCACTAAGGGCTGTTCATCCATATAAAGGGTTACGGAAAACCGCGCCCGACAGGATGATTTTATAGTCTGAGTGGGCCGCGAAAAATCCGTGATCTTGCAAGTCAACATTGGTCATCACCTTTCTTTTGCGCGGCGTTATAGGCGATCAGTGCCGCCTCCAGATAGTCCAGCTTTTCTTCCTCGGTATCCAGACCCACAAAATAGTGGTCAAAACGCTTGGGGTTCAGCTTCAATTTACCTGCCCTGGGGGCCGGGGCGGCCTTCTTTTCCCGGACGGGGAAAAGGCAGCGTTCAATCGCTTCAACATCATGGCGCTGGAGAGCGGCTACCTCCTTGGCGGCTTTTTCTGTGATGCCGTCCTGGTCGTGCTGTTCCAGCACGGCCAGCAGGTTCATTTGGGCGGTCGGAGTCAAGTCTGCCAAAGCAGCCCCCGCATACACGGAGATTTCCTTTTTATCCACCTTATCCAATAGCGGCTTTTCCAGATTTACCAGGCGCATATAGCGGTAAACGGTCCGTTTGCCTTCGGAGCCGATCTTGGCAACTTCGTTGACCGCGCCGTTGCCTTCCAGGCGCAGCACTTCGGCCAGCGCCTTGTACCCGGCAGCCCGCTCAGAGGGCAGCAGCTCGCTGCGCTGTCCCATGTTGGTGGCATAAAAGACGGTTTTGGCCTCGGCGTCGGTCATGCCCATGTACACCTGGCACGGTACGGTTTCCATCCCGGCCCGCCGTGCGGCCTCTTTGCGCCGGTGACCGGCGATGATTTCAAAATCGCCCGGAATTGTCGGGTGTACCCTGACGATCAGGGGCTGGAGGATGCCGGAGGACCGCACATTTTCGGTCAGTTGTTCCAGCTCGGCTTCGTCCATGCTGAATACTTTTTGCTCCGGGTACTCATGCAGTTTGGTGAGGGGAATATCCAATACCTGGAATTTCTTTGTCCAGCCGGAATCTTTGGCGGTCCGGCCCGCCAGCGTGCTGACAACGGAGGCTGCCTGGGTGTTCATTTGCTGCCCGAAATTGTTTCCGGCCAAACGACCCTTAAAATCAAAGTTCTTGCTCATGGTACTTACCCCTCTCTCGCAATCAGTTCGTCAGCCAGGGCGCGGTATTCTGCCCCCGTGTCACCACCGGCAGGTTTGCCCATCATGGAACTGTTGACGGCTTCCTGCTTTCTGGTGATTTCAGTGGCAAAAACGGACTGCGGGTACTGCTCGCGCAGCGTCTCGGTTACAGCGGTGGCCACGCTGGTTTTGTCCTTGAATGTGAGCAGGATGTTCACGGTAGTCAGGTCAGCGTTCAGCGTCATGCGCACATTGCCGATGACGCCCTCCAACGATGACAACCCCTGGGTGGCAAAGTATTGTGTCTGCACCGGGATGATGACCTGGTTGCTGGCAACCAGCACATTGGTGAGCAGCAGCCCCAGGCTGGGGTTGCAGTCGATCAGGATGTAGTCATACGCCTGACGCACCGGCTCCAGCACGCGCCGCAGCACGGTTTCGCGGCTCATTGCCGTAGCAAGGTAGATGTCCGCTTCGCTGAGCCGCAGGTCCGAGGGGATGAAGTCGAACCCGAATCTCTCGGAATGATAAATGGTTTCGCGGATGTCAGCAGGTTGGAACAATACTGCTGCACGCATCACGCTGGCGATGGAGTTTTCCCTGGGTTCGCACCCGGCCACATAGTTGGTGAGATTCGCCTGGGGGTCAAAGTCAATACAGAGAACAGATTTACCTTTGCGGGCCAGAGCCGCGCCAAGGTTCACGACGGTGGTGGTTTTGCCCACGCCACCCTTTTGGTTTGCTACAGCAATAATGTTCATTTTGTTTTTCCTCACTTTCCGTCTCTTTTTGTGTTGTTTTTTGCAAAATCCACGATTCTACAAATGATCGGTTTGGGGTACAGCTGCATTACGCAGGGTTTCAATTCGGCGCAACCTTCACAAAGGTATTCTTCCAGCCAGACTTGTTTTTCTTTGTAGTGGGTGCCGTTCATTCTGTTAAAACAATCCAAGCAAAACTCAGCCATTGTAATCACCACACGCATCATAGCTCTCGTCGAAAAATCCGCAGTCGCGCTTGTGGATGTTCTCTTGATAAAGTTCCTGGTACATTTCTTCCAGCGCCTTTTGATAGCAAAACGCTGTGGCTCGACAATCTGCCAGACTGTTGTGGGCGGTTTCTTCGCCCCAATCGTATCCGAAATAGTCGGCGCAGGTCGAAAGGTTTTTGAACTTGAAATCGCCATGCTTCGGTGAGAACTCCCCGTAGATGGCGGCGAAGATATTGCTCAGATCCTCAAGGATGGTTTCATCGTTGAAACTGGCTCCGTAGCGGGTCAAGAAACCATTATCAAACCCTGTGAAGTTGTAGCCGACAATGGTTTTTACCTGCGCCAACACCTGATTTAATCGGGGCAAAAGCTCGTAAATATAGGGGGCATTGCAAACCATTTCTTTTGTGATATGGTTTACTCGCTGCGCTTCTGGCCAATCTTCTGTGAAGTACGGTTTCACATAGCTGTCCAGCAAAACTTCCCCGGTGTCAATATCCAGAGCCGAAACTTGAAGTATTTCATCCTGGTTAAAATCCAGGCCCGTTGTTTCGATGTCAATGGACACCGTAAGAGTAGGGATGGTCCCTCGGTAGTTTTCTTCATCAAGTTGCCGCTGATGGTCACACAGGGACAGCAGCTCTCCGTATCGGATTGCTTGCTCCTGTTCTTTCTTCGCTTGAAGATAGCGGGACCGACGTTTGCACCGTTGTTCCTCGCGGTAGGGGGCTATTTCCTCGTCGGTAGCCTTGCGGACTTCTTCGGAGGTCAAGTATCTGTATTTTCCAGTACAGAAACGGTTGGAATACATGATGGTTCCCGCATCCTGAGATACGGGAACAAAGCCCAGCTTGAACCATTGTTTTTCTGTCTTGTACTTTGCCTTCTCGGCATCAGGCAAAAGGGAGAAGTACAGGTTTTTCATGGCGCTCACTCCCCAATATTGGCGGCATTGCCCTGAATGAGCAGAGCGTTGCAGATCAACGGAAGCCAGAACGGCCCACTCTGTGCCATCTCGTGGGGATTCACTTTGCAGTTACACCAGGTGAAAAGACTATAACCCACTTCAATGGCGGTGTATTCGTTGTAAGTACCAAAGCGCTTTTTGACGCGCATACGAATGGCCGCAAAGTCGATACCATCAAACGACACATACGGTTTAGCGATATCGAAGATATCTTCGTCAGCGGACAAAAGATAGCACGCAGCCAGATAGCTTCGATCAGACTGCTGGCGCTCCAGCAGTGCGTCGGTGAGAATGTTGTACCGATTGCGGTGCTCGGTGGTCATTTGGATGGAGATGTACTCTTTTTTGGGCATGGGGATAGTCATAATCTTTTACCTCGCATTTCTTTGTCTTATTTTGCAGTTGTGCCTGTTAGGCACAACCGATTTGATACGATATGCCGATTCTTTTTAGCGCTCTATTTGCAAAGATATTCGGCCAACTGGGTTTCGATTTGCAGCCAGGTTTCCAGACCGGCGGCTCTCATATTGGGATAGATCAGCGTGGCCACACCGATGATCGCCAGGACAATCAGCACGACCAGAGCGACGCAGCGCACCATCACAAATATGGCATTGACCAATACCCGGAGCAGCTGGGCGGTGCGTGATTTTTTCTCAACGACCGTTACTTCTTCCGTGATGCCGTATGCTTCTTTAAGCTGTGCTTGACGCTTTTCTTCCTGGATGCCCGCCATCAGGATGGCATGTCTGGTAGGGACGGTTTTCTTTTTCATTTTCTTTTCCTCCCAAATGGCCATTTGAGGCCGCCTTTTTTCTGTACTGTCTCTTTGGCCTTGAGCTGCCCGGTGATGTACCCGTACAGTTCATCGTTGCCGGAATACAGGAAGTAATCAGGCGTCCACCCTGCAAAGTAGGTGCGCTCATCAAAGGGAGACATGGATTTGAGGATATCGTCGCGGTCTCTTTGCGGTACAAAAGAAAAAACATAATGGATTGTGCCGTTGTCAACCCGGAGAATGTCACTCACCAGATCGACCTCCGAGGGCTTGGCACCACAGACGGCCACCAGAATATCGTTTCGCAGGTAGTCGGCTACTTCACTCAGTTCTCCAAAAGCACCATAGTCCAGAATCAGATAGTCATATTTGGTTTTGGTGGCAAGGATACAGGTTTTATCGTTGTAGATGTCGGTCCCCTCAATGCGGAAGTGCTTTTCATCAAACAGCACCACTTCATCGCTGATTTGCGTGTAGGGGGTTAGACTGCTTACGGACATCTCGATGACGGCAGCTTTATAGCCCATGGCCTTGACATACAGGCATACCTGCATGGCCTGTGTTGTGGTGCCGATGCGGTGTCCGGCTCCACAGACTGCGATAGTGGTGGCGTTTCGCCCGCGCAGCCGTGGTTTCGGTAGAACTAGGTGCGACCGGGCAGTCTCGCGGTCAATCTGCGAGGGCGGAGTGACTACCTCGCTGGTGGCCGGAGGTGCCGGAGGGGGTTCGTCTACGGGTGGCGGTTCTTCCAGGAGAGGAGTGTTATTTGAAGTATTATCTTCGCTGATCAATCCGGCGTCGCAAAGCATCGCATTGAGGACACGTTTTAGTTCCGCGCCATGATCGGAGACAATTTGTTCCGCAGGAACCAGCGTCAGAATGTCTTTCATGAAGGCGCTGTCTGTAGATAGTCCTTCGGTTACTACGATTATTTTGATGCCAGGAACGGTGACGTAGATTCGCTCCAACAGACCGAGGGATTGATCTATGTTGCCGATGATTCGCACATCGTACACCAAGTGAGATATTTGGTCACCGTTCTGCTCCAACTGGCGTTGGATTACGGGAATGCTGCGTTCCACGATTTCGCAGACTTCAAATTCGCCACGAAAGTTCAGTTCCCGGACGCTCTCGGCGGTTTCCGGCTTTCCGACTACAACAACCATTTACATCTCCTTCTCTTTCTTTATTGTTTGTGATTTCTTGTTTTACCAGGCGGTCAATTTTATCGGTTTCAGCCTGGAGCTGCGGCAGTTTTTCATGTATGTAGGTCCGCTTTGTGAATTTGTAACTTGTGTGGCCCACAATTTTAATGATGGTATCTTTATCTACCCCCGCTCGGTCGGCCAGAGAGGCGTATGTGTGGCGGCAACAGTAGGGCACCATGCGGCGGGGAGTGTCTGCACAGTTGATTCCCAATTCTTTCATCAATGGGTAGAATTGACGATTTCTCCAGTTGTCAATGCGAACCCGATACCCGCGCGGACTGGTGATCAAGTAGTTCTCTTGGCCTCGTGCAAAGTAAAAGGAAAACACATACGGCATGATTTGGGGGATAAGAGGAATGATTCGCTCTTTACCTGCATCGGTTTTACTACCCCAGGTAAAAAGGAAATGGTATTGTAAGCTGACATCGTTTTTCTCAACTCCAAAAAGTTCTTCTGGTCGTAAGCCGGTGAAGATAAGAATAAGAACTTCTCTTGCAGTACAAGAAAAACGCTCGTTGGCTTGAGCATACAAAAAAAGCCGTGAGATTTCTTCGTCAGAAAAAATTTCACGGCTTTTAGACTGCACTCCATCAAGTATGAGATAGGGCGATGGATTGATCACGTCTAGGCGGTGGACGGCCACGGCGTATTTGCAAAGCTGTCCGATCAGCAGCAGTAACTTGTTCTGGAGAGACTTGCTTTTGTTTTGCAGAGTATCCATAGCCAGTTGATAGTCGCTGATCTTGATATCCGACATTGCGTATTGCCCCAAAAAGTGGAGCGTCCGCCAGGCGTTTTCATATCCTTCGCGGGATTTTCTTCCTACTTTTCTGAAGTACAGCGTACTCCATTCGCTATAAATTTGTTCCAGCGTCAGAAGATTGCTGCCTTGAGAAGCCCCGCAGTAGGGGCAGAATGGATACTCTCCAATCTCTCTAAAGCACTTCTTACAGGTTTGCATTTTACCATCTCCTTATAAAATTTAATATCGACAAACGGGTGTCAACATTAAATTTTATAGGGCAAAGTGTTCAAATGCAAATGACCTGTCTGACTACGAATCAGAAGGTCGGGGGTTCGAGTCCCTTCCGGCGCACCAAGAGCCTGTGACATATAAGATGTCACAGGCTCTTTTCTTTGTTGTATCGCGCAAAATCAGCAAAGTCGATGACCGATTTCCAAAGTGCGTTTTATAGAGATGTCCAACCGTTTTAAAGCGGTTGGGCTTTTTTGTTGGGCAGTTTGGGACAGCTTTCCCCTCCCCTGCCGCCCGCTTTTGCAGTTTTTCAGCAAAAATTCCAACTTTTTTCTGCTGTTTTCAGAATCTTTTCAATTCCCCCGTAGCCAATTTCCTGAACAGCACCCCATTTGTTAGACAGTATGATATACTATCTAACAAGTGGGGTGT
>ERZ827492.276-NODE-276-length-52923-cov-8.757547_pt1 | contig 52923 bp, 53 predicted proteins | sample MGYA00519704_ERZ827492 | MGnify/ENA primary metagenome ERZ827492 (study PRJEB31778, sample SAMEA3449325) | human gut metagenome | biome: human gut; feature: human-associated habitat; material: faeces | place: United Kingdom | collected 2010/2012 ... | reverse complement strand
CTATTTTCTTACTTAGTCCTTCTATTTTATTTACATTTTCTTTTAAATACTCATCATTAATTTTTCCTGTCGAATCATATGATGCATTTACTGCCAATGCTACTTTTTCTGCTGCATTAGCATATTTACTTTCTTCTGCTGCTCTTTTGGCATTTGAAAATAAGCCTGTATTTGTTATTGCTTGGATGCTTATTCCAGCAAGTATTAATAATACCACTATAGTTATCACAAGTGCTACTAGTGTTATACCTTTGATATTTTTCTTCATTTGTTTATTCCTCCTACTATATATTATTTTCCATATTTTCTAAATTATATTCAGTTAAAATATATAATTTAAGTACATTACAATTTTACAAATAAAATAGAAATAAGTCAATGTTATATACGAAAATATTTTATTAAATATTAAAATTAAGTTACAGTTCAGTAAGAAATAATAAAAGCACCTTGAAAAACTTGACATTTTATGTAAAACGTATTATAATTATTTACATACAGTGTAGATAGCAACATCGTCTATACCGAAATATATTTTTAGAAAGGGCTAAAGAAATGGTAGACAATACGAATCAAAAGCTAAAAGCAAAACTTCGGTATCATGGTCATGAAATAATTGATGACGATGATCTAGAAACAGCAAAGGGAAAAGTTATATTAGAGCTTAACTCTAATGATGATCTAGTAGCAAGAGAATATGATAAAGATGGTAACGCTGAGGATGATCCTTATCTTATAGATGATTTTTATCCTAATCCATGTGGCCGAAAAATCGATGACTTTGATGTTTTGAAAAAAATCAGAGATAAAATTGGCGATAAGAATTTTGCTATTTCAGCAAGTGCATTAGATCTCATCAAAAGAGTTGGTGGAGCTTACTAATTAATTTTTCCTAAAAAAGGTAAGAAAAGTTCTAAAATTTTAGGCTTTTCTTACTTTTTTTATTTTACCTCTTCCTATTTCCAACAAAATGTGATAGAATATGCACTAAATAGATTTCAAAAGATAATTTTATAGGAGGATTTTAAAATGGAATTTAATAAATGTAGTAGATGTGGTAATTTTTATATTTCAAATGATTTAGTTTGCCCTAAATGCAAAGCAAAAGATGCTTTTGAATTTGAAACTTTTCAATCTTATATTCAAGAAAATGGATTAACACAAAATTTAGATACAATTTCTAGCCAAACTGGAATCTCAGTTAAAAACTTAAATAGATTTTTGGACTATTCTGGTTATAATAACTACATTGATGGTTTAGGAAATATTAAATTATAAAAAGAAAGGATGTTTTTTATGACAAATGTATTTGATATACTAGAAGAAAGAGGATATATAGAGCAAATGACTCATCCAGCTGAAATTAAAGAGCTTTTTGGAAAAGAAAGTGTTCCTTTTTATATTGGAATTGACCCAACTGCTGATAGTTTACACGTTGGTCACTTTGTTTCACTTATGGTTGCAAGTCATATGCAAAAATGTGGTCATAAACCTATAATATTAGTTGGTGGTGGTACTGCAACAATTGGTGATCCATCAGGAAAAACTGATATGAGAAAAATGATGACAAGAGAAACTATTGATCACAACGTAGAATGTATTAAAAAACAAATAGAAAAATTTGTTAGTTTTGAAGGAGAAAATTCAGCCATAATCGTAAATAATGCTGATTGGCTTTTAGATTTAAATTTTGTTCAATTTATGAGAGATATTGGAAGCTTATTTTCAGTTAATAAAATGCTTGCTGCTGAATGTTACAAACAAAGATTAGAAACAGGTTTAACATTTTTTGAAATGAGCTATATGCTTATGCAATCTTATGACTTTTTACATTTATATGAAACTTATGGATGCAAATTAGAAATGGGTGGAAATGATCAATGGTCTAATATCTTAGGTGGTGTAGACTTAATTAGAAGAATTGGAAAAGATGATTCTTATGGTTTAACTTTCAAACTTCTTACAACTAAAGAAGGTAAAAAAATGGGTAAAACTGAAAAAGGAGCTTTATGGCTAGACCCTACTAAAACTTCTCCATATGAATTTTATCAATATTGGAGAAATATTGAAGATGAAAGTGTTGAAACAGTTTTAAAACTATTAACATTTTTACCTATAGAAAAAATAAATGAATTATCTTCTTTAAAAGATGAAAAAATAAATGAAGCAAAAAAAGTTGCAGCATATGAAATTACAAAATTAGTTCACGGTGAAGAGGAAGCAAAAAAAGCTGAAGAAGCTTCAAATGCCCTATTTGCTGGTTCAGGAAGTATTGACAATATGCCAACTGTTGAAATTGGAGAAAATAAAAATATTTCTATAGTTGATGCTATTATTTTAACAGGAATTGCCCCATCTAAAGGACAAGCTAGAACTTTAATTAATCAAGGTGGTATTTCTTTAAATGATAATAAAATTTCTGATGTAAATTATGTACTTTCTGATACTGATTTTAAAGATGGTTATGCTATTTTGAAAAAAGGTAAAAAAGTATTTTATAAATTAGTTTAATAATTATATAAAAAATGTGTGGATTAATTTCCCACACATTTTTTATTTTGTTTTATTAACTATATTATTCTCTTCTATAATATTTTCTTCTACTACATTATTAATAGAATTTGATTGTTTATTTTCTTTTTCTAAAGCTTCTTTCTTTTTATCTTCTTGTTCTTTTAATTTTTCAAGTGTATCTATTAATCCTTGCACTTTCTTGATGTCAGAGCCTACTAATTCCCAATCATTATTAGAAGTTGACTCAGATAAATTTTTATTTGCTTTTACTAATGCATCTATTACCCCATCTATATCATCTGTATTTTCTACTTCAATATTTGATGCATCTTTTGAAAGTAAGTTTTGAAGTGCTTCTTTTAAATTATTTCCCATTGCAACTTTATTTCCTGAAGCTACTACTATTTTCTTTAATGCTGGCACTTTTACTTCTTCATTTAACATTGTTTGATAAATTGATTCTACATATAAAAGTGTATTATTAACTGGTACTACAACTATATCTTTAGTAACCTTTGTTCCAGTTGTGTTTAAAGCATTTATTGCTAAAGAAATTGTTTCATCTTGTTCTAATTGCTTGTCAAGTTGCATTGGTCCTAAAATATTGCTATCTTCAGAGAATTTATATAATTTTAATACATTATTACTTCCATTTGTAGTTCCTACTAAGTAAGAAATTAGATTTTGTTTAGAACTTGGTGTATATATTTGTACCAATCCAACTTCTTCCCCATCTCCATTATTTACAGTTGTATAATATGGTTCTAAAATTGTTCCTGTTGATTTTGAAATTACTGTACTATTGTATTTTGCAAAATCCCATAAGTCATCAGTTCTATACAATACATCTGGTTTTACATTATGATATGTTTTTAACATTTTTGATTGTACATTATATAAATATTTAGGATATACAAAATGTTGTGCTATATCAGCAGGAATTTCCGTATCTAAATCTTCAAATAATGTTTTATATACATTTCTATAAGCCATAGCTATTGGATCTGTTTTATCTGTTACATAGAACTTCATTGTTCCATCATAACTATCAATTATAACTTTTACTGAATTTCTAATATAATTTATTTTTTCTTTTATTCCATCATGTTCGATTGAAGTAAATTGTGAATAAGGATATTGACTAGATACAGTGTAGGCATCTAAAACCCATACTGTTTTTCCTTCATCTGTTACTACTGTATATGGATTATCATCATATATTAAATATGGCATTGCTGTTTTGGCTCTTTTTATGATATTTCTGTTTATTAAAATTTTGCTCTCATTTGTTACTTCTGATGAAAAGGCTAAATTTAAATCACCTGTTTTTATACCTAAAATAACTCTATCTATAAGGTTTAAGCTTAATCCGGATTGTCCTTGATATGATGATGTATATTCTTTATTATTTTCATCTGTATAATCATATTCTTTTCTGTTTTTTGTATTTGTTGCTACTATATTATTTGTTTCTAATCCATAATATATTTGTTGATTAACTGTTCCTAATTTATCATCTTCTCCAGATACATCTTTTTGAATATAATTTAAATTTCCTGTTTCAGATACATCTGTTGCAGATGCTACAATTTGTCCTCTTCCATGAGTATACTCATAGGTTTTATTACTATAAGTTCTTCCTGAATTTTTGATTTCTCTTGGTGAAACATATACCAATTTATATTGTCCTGCTATTTTGTATTGAGCAATATTCGCATTTCTATATGAATAATAACCTGTTCCTGTTTGGTTATCTTCTAAAGTTTTTAATACTGTATCTTCATTTACTATTCTAATATTATTTATTACATCAGTATTTTCATCTACATCTTTTTGTGTTATTGTTCCTGAATTTTCTAAACTTTTTTCTTCTATATTTATTTTATAAGCGTTTTTAGTGTTTTCAATGTTATATGCTAAATATTCTTTTTCTTTGTCTAGTTTATTTGAATTTACAAATACTACATTAAAGATTATTATTACTAAAAATAAAACTACTAAATATCCAGGAATTATAGCTAAATTTTTTAATACTTTTGAAGTGTTATCTTCTTTAAATCCTTTTGATGCTCTAATTGCTGAAAAAATCATAACAAAAGCAAATATTAAATAACCCCATCTTTGTATCATTACTTCTGTATAGCCAGCACCTGTTATCTCAATATTTTGTGTGCTATCAGAACCATCTTTTATTGTTAACATTTTACTTGTTAATATATCTGTTGTATTTAATACTGTCATTAATGCAAATAATACAACTATTAATACTGCATTTCTTATTAATTTTTTTATTAATGAACTTTGCTTTAGCATTTTACCATCTACACCATCAAAGTCTTTATTAAATACAATTATATAATATAATGCCATATATACTGTTAGTCCAACTAATATTGCCATGAAATATAATAAAAACATTTGAATTATTGGTTTTTGGAACATATAATATGCTATATCAAAATTGTAAATTGGGTCTTGTATTCCAAAGCTTGCATTACTTGAACATAGTATTATTTGCTTCATTATAACACTTGACATTAATGCACTTACAACTGCAGATATGATAAATGCTATTGATTTATTTGGTACTTTAGGCATTTCCTTTTTTTCTTTATCAAAAAAAGATTTTAAACCTTTTTTAATTCCTCTGGTTGTCATATATATTATAAAATATAAGGCTATAAAATTAATTCCAAATATTGTATACTTATATTTTAAATTTGTAAAAAATACTTCTGTGTAATTTTCTCCTAATTCTTTATACTCTAAATAACTTCCTCTTAAACTTATATAACTAATTACTGAAAATAATGCTATAAATAATAAAACTAAGATTACTCTTGTTTTCATTTTTTTATTTTGCTTTTTTTCTTGTTTCATTTTTTACCTCCTAATGAATGTTAATTAAATTATTGCTTTTACAAAATCTTCTGAACTGAATATTTCCATATCATCAATTTGTTCACCAACACCTATGAATTTTACTGGTATTTGATTTTCTTCTACTATTCCTATTACAACTCCGCCTTTTGCTGTTCCATCTAATTTTGTTAATACAATTCCTGTTATATCTGCTTCTTGTTTAAAAGCTTTAACTTGAGAAATTGCATTTTGTCCTGTAGTTCCATCTATTACAAGTAACACTTCTTTGTCAGCATCTGCCATTTCTTTATTTATTACTTTTTGTATTTTGTTTAATTCATCCATTAAGTATTTTTTATTGTGCAATCTTCCTGCTGTATCTACTATTAAAATATCTGCACCAAGTTCTTTAGTTTGTTTTATTGCATCATATACTACTGAGGCTGGGTCTACTCCCTCATCTCTTTTTACTACTGTTGCTCCTGCTCTGTTTGCCCAGATTTCTAATTGTTCCACTGCTGCTGCTCTAAAAGTATCTGCTGCTGCTACAACAACTTTTTTCCCATCTTTAGCAAGTCTATTTGCCATTTTTCCTATTGATGTAGTTTTACCTACTCCATTTACTCCAACAACTAAAATTACTGATGGTTTTGTATTTAAATGTAAATTTATGTCTGTTACATCTAATATTTTTTGCATTTCTTCTCTTAGGGCTTGTTTTACATCTTCTTCATCTTGAATTTTTTCTTTTTTCATTCTTTCTCTTAAATTTGATATTATTTTTATTGATGTATCCATTCCTATATCAGACATTATCAATACTTCTTCTAATTCATCTAAAAACTCTTCATCTACTTTTCTAAAGTTGCTAAATACATTATTTATTTTTTCATCAAATGATGTTTTTGTTTTGTTTAATCCGTTTTTTAATTTATCGAAAAATCCCATATTTTTCTCCTATCTTTTTATTTTTTTACTTAATTAGTATAACATATTTTTATTGAATTGTATACCTTTTATGTGTAAAATAATAAACAGCATTGAAAAATGCTGTCTTTTTTAAGATATTTATTTTAACCTCTTAAGTTTATGGGGCCAATAGGCAGAATCGAACTGCCGACCTACGGGTTACGAATCCGTTGCTCTACCAACTGAGCTATATTGGCAAATGTTTATATATTCTGTAACTATATATTAACATACTTAACAACAGAACATATAAAATCTATAATAGTAATAAAAACAAAACTATATAAAATTATAATTTTCTTTTTATTTGATATTAACACAATCTTTTTTTCTATCACTTTTGTAATAAAAGGATGTATCTTCTCAACAAAAATAACTCCTAATATTCCCCATACTATAGAAAAAGATAAGCTTACTCTTCCCTGAAAATTAAATGGTTGTCCTGTATAATCCCACCATCTAAGTCCAAAAAGACTTTCTAGAACAACGGAAACTACATATTCAAATATTGTAAATGCTATCATTCCAACAAAGAATTTTCCTACCGTATTTGTTTTTATATTTTTCAAACTTTCTATTAACAAAATAGCTCCAAATCCATATATTGGACATATTGGTCCATATAGAAATCCTCTTTTTGTAAAAGTCCCTGTTGTTAAAATACAAAATGCTGTTTCTAATATCCATCCTAAAAAAGCATATATAAAAAAGTATAATATTATATTTTGTTTTCTGGTTAGATTATTTGTTTCTACTAATTCTACTTTATCTTCCATATTTTTAATCCCCTTAATTATTACTTATAAAACACATATTTAGTTTTTGTGCCAATATGTGTTTCTTTATTTATAAATAATATTTAATTATGCTCTTGGATGAGCTTTTCTATATATATCTTTTATTCCTTCATCTTGGAATTGCATATAAACTTGTGTTGATGATATATCTGAATGTCCTAGCATTGTTTGTATTGATTTTAAGTCTGCTCCATTTTGTAATAAATGTGTTGCAAATGAATGTCTTAAAACGTGTGGTGTTATGTCTTTTGTTATATGTGCTTGATCTTTGTAGTATTTTATAATCTTCCAGAATCCTTGTCTTGTTAATCTTTGACCATTTACATTTACAAATAATGCTTTTTCATCATCGTCTTTTATTAATATATTTCTTGCTTGTTCTGTATATTCTTTTAATGCTTTTAATGATAATTTTCCTAATGGAATTATTCTTGGTTTGTTTGCGTGTCTACAATTTACGTATCCCTCTTCAAAGTTAATGTCATCTATATCTAATGAAATTATTTCTGTAACTCTCATTCCTGTAGCATATGCAAATTCTAGCATTGCTTTATCTCTTGTTCCTTTTAAGTCTATGTCTTTTGGTTGATCTAATAATAATTCAACTTCTTTTGATGTTAATACACATGGAACTCTTTTTTCTACTTTTGGTGATTGTATATTTCTTGTTGGATCTTTTTTTACTTTTCCTTTTTTCATTGCATATTGATAAAATGATCTTATTGAGGCTATGCATCTTGAAATAGTTGAAGGTTTTTTACCTAATTCTTCTAATTCTTGTATATATTCTTTCATTGTTTCTTCGTCTACTCTGTTGTATGGAACTTCGCATGCTTCTATAAATCTTTTGAATTGTTTTAAATCTCTTTTGTATGATTGTAATGTGTTGTTTGATAATTTTTTATCATTTTCTAAAAATTCAAAAAAAAGTTTTAATTGTTTCTCCATTTTTCTTACCCCTATTTCAAAATTATTATTTACATAAATTATGTATATGTTATATCAAAATATTTGTAAAATGTAAATACATTTTTAGAAATATTTTAAAAATTTTTTTAATAAATTTGTTGATATAAAAGTTTCTACCAGTGCTGCTATACATAATAGTACTAACATAATTAATGAGAATATTGTATGCCTTAAAATTTCCATTTTTATATTTTCTCTATCTCTATTTTTTACAATTGATTTATATAGTTTGAAGCCACTTACTGCTATTGCAATTATGGCTGGTATTAGGATTATGTCTTGTAATACTAATGACAATAATACAAATGCTATTCCTTTTGGAAGTCCTAAAATTGTTATAATTGCTGATATTGTATATCCTAAGCAAAATCCTCTATATAGTACAATTCCAAATACTATTGGAATTCCTATTACAGTTGTTCCAAAAAACCAAAGTGTTAATGCTAACATTATATTTTCTTTTAAGGTTGTTCTAAATAATAGCATATTATCTATTTTTTCTGTGTTTTTTAACTTATCTATAAATGTATTAAAATATGATGTTATTTCAGAAATTTGTGTATCTTGTGTACTGTTTATAAACATTACTCCTAAAAATATTCCGATTACAAATATTAAGGTTACTAAAATATATTCTTTACTATTATTTAATATATGATTTGCAATTATTGTTTTTAAATGAAATCTGCTATTTTTTTTCATCAAAAAAATCTCCTTATCAAGCACATATTTTATACATAATGTGTATTCAATAATGAGATTTTTAGAACTTTTTATTATATTATTTTTCCGTAGTTTCCTCCTCCACCAGATTGTACTTTAGCATTTCCAGTTCTTGCTTTTTCTATGCTATTTGCTACTTTTTCTCCAACAACAGCTTCTATATCATCTTTTGATAATTTGTGAAGTATATTCATTTCTGTTTCAAAATTGTCTAAAAGCTTTTCTATTGTTTTTCCGCCAACTCCTGGTATAAATCCTAATGGTACTTGATATATGTATGGTGGTCTATTTTCTGGACTTTTCGTTTCTTTTTTGTCTTTTATTAATTCTATTCTATCAAAAACTCCAAAGGTTACTTTGTCACTTCCACAGTATGGACATTTTTCTACTGGTTCTTTTGTTTCTATTGTTTGATTACAATTGTCACAATATGTTCTATGATATTTTCCAAGTTTAGGGTCTAATCCATAATTTGCTAAGATTTTTCTTCCATCTTCGTTTTTTAATGCTTTTACTACTTCTTTAAATGATATATCTTCTACTTGCATTTTGTTATATTCTCTAGCAATTTTGGGTAAAGAGTGTGCATCTGAATTTGTTACAAAAGTTTTGTTTTCTAACTCTGATATTTCATCTGCTAGAAATGTATCTGAACTTAAGCCTAATTCAACTGCAAATATTTTGTCATATTTTTCTTTGAAAATATTTTGTAATCTATCTGTGCAGTTTCCATAATAGCTTTTAAATGGTGTAAATATATGTGCTGGTATTAAAATTCCATTGTATTTTTCTACTATATCTATTAATTCATAACCAGATATATCTGACCTTTGAGTGCTTAAAGTTATATTTTTTATGTGATGGCTCATTTCATTTGAAAAGGCTTTTATGTCTTTTAGATGTGGGAAAAAGCATACATTATGTGCTGCTCCACATTTTCCATTTCTTCCTACTTCTGATGTTTCTACTTCACTTCCTAATAATATACAAACTTTATCTTTATATATTATTCCTCCATCTTTTAATTCATATGCCTCCCCTGTTTTTAAGAAGTTTTCTATGTCTTCTATAACATAAGGTGATGCACAGTCTATTATTCCTACTACGTTTATTCCTTTTCTTTCAGCACATTCTTTTGCTATATTGGCAAAATTTAGACTTCTTGCTGCTGTGATTTTTATTGGTTTTCCGTTTTCTGATCTACCTATGTGTACATGTAAATCTGCAAATATTTCGTACATTTGTTGTCCCTCTTTTCTTTATTACTTTAAATTTGAAAATAGGCGACTTTTGTGTCGCCTAATAAATTAATCTCTTTCTTCCATTGATATTTCTATATCTTTATGAAGTATTGTAGTCATATCCTCTTCTGTAAATAATGGTACTTTCTCATTTTTTGTTGTTGTTTGTGTTTGCTTTTCTTGTTGTTTTTCTTGTACTTTGTGGTTAGTTACTCTTTCAAATCTTGCAAGCATATCTGAACCAAGAACTCTACTCATTGAATTTTCTTCACAAATTCTTTTTAGTGCTCCAAATGGTGTTCTTCTAACATCTCCAACTTTTTCTTGTGTTTCTAACATTATACTTCTACCTCCTGCATTTGTTCTACAAATTGCTTAAATTGTTCTAAATATATATTTTCTTTTCCTCTTAAATTGCTTTCTTCTAGTTGAATTAATGCTTTTTCTGGTGAATAACCTGCTCTTTCTGGTCTATCTAAAAGCATTCCTCCAAAATTATCTACTAATTCTAATATATCACTTTCAGGTTCCCTTGGTTCACTTCCACTATATCTATTAACTTCTTCACAGATTTTGCAAAATCTTTTATCAAAACCTAGAGATTCCAAAAAATCTGCTCCATTTTTAGCGTAACTATGCAAACTTTCTAAGCTTTGTGGTCCATCTATTTTTTTGCAATTACATAATAAACAAGCTGTTAATACAAGATTTCTATCAACATCTAAATTTGAATAATCTATAAACATTCTTGCTATTTCTGTTTTGAATATTACTGTGTTATTAAAGTATATAGTTATTCCTTTTCTTTCTTTTAGTAATCTTTGTAGTCTATTTAATATATCCATTTTATTTACTAAATCTGTTTCTTTTAAAAGATAATCTGCAAATGTTTCCATTTTTTCCCCCTAAAGTTTTCATTATTATTCTCTATAATTATAATTTAAACTTTATTAATTTGCAATAAATTTTACAAATGTAATATAAATGTAATATTTCTTCAAAATCCTACAAAGTTTTTATTGCATTTCTTGCCATTTCATCACATCTATTGTTAAATTCATTATCACTATGACCTTTTACTTTTATAAATTTCACCTTATGTTTTTGAGTCATTTTATATATTTCTTCCCAAATTTCTTTATTTTTGACAGGTTCTTTACTTGAATTTTTCCAGTTATTTTTTTGCCATCCGTAAATCCAACCTTGGTTAAATCCGTTTACTAAATATGCACTATCACTATATAATTCTACTTCACATGGAAATTTTAAAAGTTTTAAAGCTTCTAATGCTGCTGTTAATTCCATAACATTATTTGTTGTGTCTTTTTTTCCTCCTGAAATTTCTTTTTTGGTATCTTTATACATTAAAATTGCACCCCAACCACCTGGTCCAGGATTTCCAGAACAAGCACCATCTGTATATATAATTACTTTTTCCATAAAACCACTTCCTTGTATTTTTTTACTATTTATGATATTATATCAATGTAATAAAAAATAAACAAGAGTTTTTTGAAAGGATGGTAATTTTATGAGTAAAGTTTTAGGAATTGTTGCTGAATACAATCCATTCCACAATGGTCATTTATACCATTTAAATGAATCAAAAAAGTTAACCGGTGCAGATTATACAATTGCTATTATTGGTGGTAATTTTACACAACGTGGTTCTACTTCTTTAATTGATAAATGGTCTAAAGCTAAAATGGCTCTTTTAAATGGTGTTGATTTAGTAATTGAACTTCCTGTTTTATATGCTACATCAAGTGCTGAAAACTTTGCTGATGGAGCTATCAAGATTTTAAACTCTTTAAATATAGTAGATTATATTTCTTTTGGAGCTGAAACATCAAATATAGATATTTTAGATAAATTTGCTGATGTTTTATATAACGAACCAAAAGAATATCAAAATCTTCTTGCACATGAATTAAAAAAAGGTATATCTTTTCCTAAAGCTCGAGAAAATGCTTTATTAATGTATATAAATGATATTAGAAATTCAGTTAATGTTTTATCTTCTCCTAATAATATTTTAGGAATTGAATATTTGAAAGCTTTAAAAAAATATAATAGTAATATACAACCTATTGCAATTTCTAGACGAGAAGCAGATTACAATAGTACAAGTTTTTCTAATAATATAGCCAGTGCAACAGCTATAAGGAATTTAGTTAATAATAAAAGTTTTGATATTATTAATAACTTACTTCCTATTTCTTCTTTAGAAATTCTAATGGAAGAAATTAGAAATGGCCATATGGTTATTGATTTATCTGTTTTTGAAAAAGAAATTATTTATAATTTAAGGAAAATGAGTGTTGATGAAATTAGAAATTTACCTGATGTTTCTGAAGGACTTGAATTTGCTATTAAAAATGCTGCTAATTCTTGTAATAGCATTGTTGAATTTTTAAATATTGTTAAATCTAAAAGATATACTTCAACAAGACTTCAACGTATTCTTTTATATACTTTACTCGGAATTACTAAAAAAGATATGGATATTTCTAAAAAAACTTTGCCTTATGTTCGTATCTTAGGTTTTAATGATAATGGTAAAAATTTAATTTCTGAAATTTATAGACGTAATACAAAAATTAATATTATTACTTCTGTTAAGAAGTTTTTAGATAATAATTCTAATAAGAATTTAAGGCGAATGCTCGATATTGATATTTTTTCTACCAATGTTTTTACTATTGGATTTGAGTATGATTCTTTAAATAATTTGGATTTTACTAATGGAATTATTAAGATTTAATAAAAAACAGGAAATATCAAATTTCCTGTTTTTTATTATTTTAATTTTTCTATTTTGTCTTTTTTTCTTCAGATTTTCCTTTTTTGTAGCATGATTTTATTCCTGTTTCTTTTTAATATTTTTATTTTGTTACCCATTTTACTAAATTTAAATTTTCTGCATCAAGTAACATCTCATGTCTTGGCATAACTCTAAATGTATAACCATAGTTTCCGCCTGTTTTTAATTCTATTTTTGTTGTATATTCATACTTCTTGTTTTCTTCATCTTTTCCTGTTAATTTCATAGGAATAATGCTTACATTTTCAACAATTCCATTGTCTAAGATTTTTCCATAATAACATTCTACTGTTATATTTTCTAAATCTACATTTGGAAGTTCAACTTCGCATTTTACTTCAATATTATTTCCAGCATCTATTGTTATGTTGTCTAGGTTATTTGTTTGAGTTATTTTTATATCTTTCCAATTTATGTATAAGTTCTTTTTCCATAAATTATATTCTGCAACTGTGTCAACATTTTGATAATATTTTTTTGTTAAGTTGCATAATGGCATATATAGATTATTTGTATAATCTACTAACATTCTTGCTGTACTGTATTTTCCACCTGTTGAGATTATTGAGTTTTTCATTATTCTAATCCATTTTGGTGAAATACCTTCTTCGTTTTTATTATAATATGTTGGTATAATTTTGTCTTCTAATGTACGATACATACTTTGACTATCTGCAATATCTTGTTCCTCATATGAGTTATATTCTGCATTTGTTCCAATTGTCCAACCATTTTCTTGATTATAACCTTCAGCCCACCAACCATCTAGTACACTAAAGTTTATAACTCCATTTACAGATGCTTTTTGTCCACTTGTTCCAGATGCTTCCATTGGTCTTCTTGGATTATTTAGCCATACATCGACACCACTTACTAAATATTGTGACATTGCTATATTGTAATTTTCTAATAAGAAAATTTTTCCTTTAAATTGTGGCATCATTGATATTTCATGTATTCTTTTTATTAAATCTTGTCCTTCTTTATCTGCTGGATGTGCTTTTCCTGCAAATATTAATTGGACTGGTTTTTCTGAGTTATTTAATATTTGTGTTATTCTTTCTAAATCTTTAAATATTAATGTTGCTCTTTTATATGTTGCAAATCTTCTTGCAAATCCTATTGTTAATGCATTTGGATTTAATTTTGATGTTATTTCGTTTATCTCTTCATAGCTATAACCTGATCTTCTTAGTCTTTGTGTTGTGTTATCTTTAACTAATTTTAATAATTTTTCTTTTCTGTCTTGATGTGTTTCCCATAATGTTTTATCTGGAATATTGTTTATTTTTTCCCATACTTTATCTTCATGTATATTATCTTGCCAATATGGCATTAAGTATTTGTTGTATAGTTCTTTTAATTTTGGTGATAACCATGAGCAAGTATGAATTCCGTTTGTTACGTATGTTATAGGTGATTCATTTGCCGCTATATCTGGCCAAACATCTCCAAATAATTCTCTTGATACCGCACCATGTAATTTACTAACTCCGTTTTTCTTTCCTGCAACTTTAAGTGCTAATATTCCCATATTAAATCCTGGTTCTAGTATTTGACTTGGTTTCATTCCTAATCTTAGAAACTCTTCTCTATCTAATCCTAATCTTGGCCAGAAATCTTTAAAATATTTATCTACTAAGTCTAATGGAAAGATATCATTTCCAGCTGGTACTGGTGTATGTGTTGTAAATACTGTTTTTGAACTTGCTATATCTCTTGCAACATCAAAAGATACTTGTTTGTCTCTTATTATATTTTTTATTAATTCTAATATTAAGAATGCTGAATGTCCTTCGTTCATATGGTAAATTATTGGGTTTAATCCTAGAGCTCTTGTTAATAAATTTGTTCCTCCCATTCCAAGAACTATTTCTTGTCTTATTCTCATTTCTTGGTCTCCACCATATAGTCTTAGAGTAACATCTCTATCTTCTGGATTATTTTTTTCTATGTCTGAATCTAATAAATATAATTTTATTCTTCCAACATTTATTTGCCATACTTTTAAATATAATCTTCTTTTTGGGAATTTAACATATATTATTAAATCTTCTCCATTTTTATCTTTTACTGGATTTATTGGTAAATTGCTTAATTCTATGTTTATATATTCTGTTTCTTGATCTCCATACCCGTTTATTTTTTGATGGAAATAACCATTTTTATATAGTAATCCAACTGCTACTAATGGTATCCCTAAGTCACTTGCTGATTTTAGATGGTCACCTGATAGTATTCCAAGTCCTCCTGAATATATTGGTATTGTTCTATCTAATCCATATTCTGCTGAAAAATATGCTATTAAATCATTTTTGTTTTCTGGGTAATTATTTGCAAACCATGTATTTTTGCTATTCATATAATCTTCAAATTGTCTTGCTAATTTGTCATATTCTTTTAGGAATTCTACATTTTTAGAAACAGCTTCTAATCTTTCTTGTGATACTTGTTTTAAAAATTTTACAGGATTTTTTTCACAAGTTTCCCATAAATCATTGTCTATTGTTTTAAATAGTCTTAAAAATTCTGTGTTCCATGACCACCATAAGTTATTTGAAATTTCTGATAATTTTTCAATCCTTTTTGGTAATTGTGGGTTTACAGTTATTTTGTTAAATACGTACATTTTTATTTTCCTCCTTGGTATTTTATAAATTATTTTTTTATCTTTCTTGTTGTTCTTTTTCGTGATACATTTGTATTGTATCTTCTATTGTTTTTTCATATGCTTCGTTTCTTTGTTGGTACTGTTTTTTGAAGTTTGCTACTTTTTGTTTTTCTGAATTTTCTTTTGATTTTTTTGTGTTCTTTTTTTTGCTATTTTCCATTTCGAAGATTTCTTTTGCATTTTGCCTTTTTTGTCTTTTATTGTTTTCTTCTTCTTTTGTTGTGTCTATGCTTTTTCCAACAATAACTATTTTTTCGATTTTCTTAATTCTTTCTATTGATTTTATTTTGTTGGTTGTGTTTATTTTTTCTATTTCCATATAGCTTTTCTCCAATTCTTTTATATTATAATAATAAAATGAAAAAAGTACAAGTCTTTTTTGAAAAGTTGTACTTTTTTATTTTTTTAGGTTAACTTATATTAATTTTTCAAATTGAAAAACCTGGAATTATCGCAAGACTAACAGATGCATGATAAACACCATTACCCATTTCGTTTCCTCGAGTACTAACATAAGAAAAATCACTTCCAACCATTGCTCTTGGTGAACGAAGCCACCAAGAGTAAGCATTACTTACTTTCGGTTTTTTTGTTAAATCTGTTACAGTACCATAATTTGTGCTTCCTAAATTCATTTTATAATATTTATATTGTTTTCCTTCTGTTACTATTGCATTACCTCTTGTTAGTCCTCCATTATAACCATTGTTCCATATTTCTCCACATGACAACAACCATAAATAATCATTTGCTTGTTGGGTTGTTGCTACGTTATATGTTGGTATATAATCTTTTTTTACTTTCTTTATACTATTTTTTATACTTAATGAATTATATGTTGTTCCATTTAATGTTCCTCTTATTGCTGTATTTGCCCATCCTCCTGAATTTGTATCACTACTATTCATTTTTGCTGATGATATCAAGAAATCAACATACTCAAAACTTATTCCTGCTTTCCCTGTTTCTGTTGATGAACCATATGCTGTACTTGGTTCTGATAATTCATCATGGTTAAATCCTAATATCCTTACTCTTTTTCCGTCCAAGATTTTCATTTGTCCTACTTTTAATGTTTTTCCATTTACTGTTGCTGTTTCTGTATCATCTGTTATACTACTGTCATTCGATATTGCTTTTGCCATTTCTGTTATTTCTTCCCATGAATAAGCTATTCCGTCTTTTAAATCTGTTGTTGCCTTTTCTACATTACTTACTTTATTTGCACTATTTATATATGCTGTTACTTGTATATTATTATATTCTGTTAATTCATTTAATCCTGTTACTATATAGCTTTTATCTGTTGTTCCTTGTTTCTTTACTGTTCCTCCTACTGAATATCTATATTCTGTTATTGCTCCTTCTGGATAATCATTTTCTACATTTATTCTAAAACTATTCCATGTTACATTATCTATCTTTATTTGTGGTGCACTTAATATATTATTTACTGTTGCTTTTATATTTTTTGTTTTTCCACTATCTGTTGTTACTTTAAATATATATGTTCCACTTTTGCTTAATGTATATACTTTTTCTGTTGCACTTGTATCTGTTTTTATTGTTGCTCCTTCTGGGGCTACTATTCCTGTTATTGTTCCTTCTGTTACGTTTGCTGTGACTTTTACATCTACTGTTGTTCCTTCAAATACATAGCCTGCTGTTTGCACTTCTGCTGTTCCTGTTATTTTTGCTCCACTTACTTCTCCATTTATTGTTACTTTTAAGTTTGAGTCTATTGTATATTCGTAATTTTTATACTCTCCGTTTATTTCATCTCCGTCTAGTTCTGCTGTTATGTCTGTTAATGCTTCTTCTAATTGTCCTCCTGCTAATGTTTCTAATGTTACACTATTTCCTTTATAAATTTCTTCTGTTTGTATTGATTGAATTGCTAAACTAATTTCTTCCTGTAATCGTCCTTTCATTGACTCATCTTTTGCTCTTTTAGCATTTGCAAATAAACCTGTATTGCTTATTGCTTGAATACTTATTCCTGCAAGTATTAATAAAATCACTATTGTTATAACCAATGCTACTAGTGTTATTCCTTTGTTTTTTCTTGTTTTTTTCATTGTACTTTTTTCTCTCCTTTTTCTAATTTTTATTAAGTTTAAAACTTAATAAAGATAAAAAAACGTAGAAAGACTTATTTTTCAACCACTTTCAAATTATAAGAATGAAAAAAATTTTTTGTAGTTATTGATTTTTTACTTCTATTATGATATATAATAAGAAAAAAATATTAATTAAGTTTTAAACTTAATTTTAAAATAAATTTTAATTTTTATTAGAATTTATTTTAGAAGAAAAAAACAAATAGCCAAGCTTTCCTAAATGCTTGACTATATATTTTTATTGTTGTTCAATCCAAGTTAAAAACTCTTCAAAAGTCTTTCGATTCACTTCTGTTTTTTGAATTTATTTTCTTCGTTCTTCTATACCGCCTTCTGGATTTATTGTTCCAACCCTATAATTATTTTCGCTATTTGCTATATAATAACTCTCTGTTACTGTTGCATCATTTGACGTATGCCCTATTATTTCTCCATAATTTTTTCTGTTCATATGTTGTATATCTGTTTCTATTTTTGCTATTTGTTCTTTTGAAAATAAGCCTTCTTGTCTTGATATTCCAGATATTGATATTCTCGCTAGTATTAATAAAATAACAATTGCTGCTACTAAAATTACTAATGTAATACCATTTATACTTTTTCTTATAATTTTACTTCTATATTAATTTATTTTATTCCTTTTATTTCTGTTATTCTAATCTTGTTAAAAACAGATGTATCTGTTGATCTACCATATTGAAACATTATTGTCTTATTATCTTTTAACCAAAATGAAACCCTATTCCAATAATCACCAGAATTATAAATTATCCAGAAAACATTTTTATATACAAATTCATTAGTATTACTATAATGTTCTTTTATTTGGCTAACAGAGTATCTTTGAGAAAAAGGATATGAATACCCTTCTGTTGAATAATTATTATCACATTCAAATTCTATATAATTATAATTTTCAATTGATTCAGATAATGTTATTATGTTATTACTTGTATATGTTATGTTATTTTGACTTGTGTTAAATATATATCCACCCTCACTTTTATTGTATATTCCATCATCTTTATTTATTAAACTTTGACTATTTTCTTTATCATTTCTATTACTACTAATATATTCATTTATTTCACTACTATAATCTGATAATATTGTATTTTCTTCGTTTTGTGCATTCTCCATCGCATTTTTGGCTTGTTTTGCATTTTCAAATAATCCAGTTTGAGTCAATGCTGTTATTGCTACTCCTGCTAAAATTAATAAAATAATTATTGTTATAACTAGCGCTACTAATGTTATTCCTTTATTTAAATTTTCTTTTGTTTCCATATATATCCTCCTAAAATTTTCTAACTAAAAATATACTAACATTAAATTTTTTAAAACGTAATGCTTTTGTCTGGTATTTTTAAAAATATTTTTGACAACTACATTATCATTTTAATGTAGTTTTATATTCTCTTCTTATAATAGTTTTGTTACTTGTGTTTAGTTTTTATTATTTTATTCCTTCTATAGAAATTATTGCAAACTTTTTTCTTCCACTATTTGATGCTCCAGCATAATTAATTGAAAGCATATTACTATTTTTAAATCTACATTCTGCTGCAGACCAATTGTTTCCCGTTGCTGAATTTAAATATATTATACTGTCTTTATTCTTAATAGAGTTTTCTATTGTTTTTTTATTTAATAGTTGTGTACTAATTCCAAAACTTTTGTTACTTTCAGTATAGGGACCATAAGTTAATAATAAATAATTATATTGAGATATATCTGATATTTCAAAATCAAGATTTTTTTCCTCAAAATTTGTTGATGTATCAATTATTATAGGATCAGTCAATAATTCAACTCCTATATTTTCTATATTCTCCCTATCTCCACTAATTTTGCCATCAATTTTATTTACATAGTCTTCTAATGTTGCATTTTCTTTTGTTTGTGCATTCTCCATTGCATTTTTGGCTTGTTTTGCATTTTCAAATAATCCAGTTTGAGTTAATGCTGTTATTGCTACTCCTGCAAGAATTAATAAAATAATTATTGTTATAACTAATGCTACTAATGTTATTCCTTTATTTAAATTTTCTTTTGTTTCCATATATATCCTCCTAAAATTTTTTTACTAAAAATATACTAACATTAAATGTTAAAAAGTACAATACTTTTGTCTGGTATTTTTAAAAACATTTTTGTGAGACAATTATTAATATTATTATATACATAATTTAAAATTTTATTGGAGGAATGAAATATGTTTGAAATATCAAAATATAAAAAAAGTAACGTTAAAATTTCTATAAGATTGCCTGAAAATATTAATGAAACTTTAAAGAAAATAGCTAAAAAAGAAGATATGAGTTTTAATAATGTAATTGTAAGTTGTATTCAAAATTCTCTTGATGAAATGGATTTAAAAAAGTATAAAGATGTTGAACTTGATGAAAATAAGGAACTTAAAGTTTAAAATAAAAATACCTCAAAATTATTGATCTTTTTTGTCTTAATAATTTTGAGGTATTTGTTTTAAATTATTTCCGTTTTACTCATCTTTCGAACCATTTATTTTTAATAATTTAAATATTTCTACTATAACTATTGGTGCTAGCACTAAGCATATTAGTTCTATTATATTTTCTTTTGGTAGTACTGGTATACTAAAGATTTCTCTTAATCCTGGTATTAATAAGATTACAAACATTAGTAATGCTGATATTATAATTGCCCCTATTAGCTTCATATTGTTAAATATTCCTGTTTTGAATATTGATTTTTTGTTGTCTCTTACATTAAATACGTGTACTAATTCTGATAATGCAAGTGTTACAAATGCCATTGTTTGCCCTACTTCTATTTTTGATTGGTCTAGTGTTAATGTTCCTATTGGTTCTTTTGTTGTTGCAAGCCCTATCATAAATGCTGCAAGTGTAAGTCCACCAATCATTATTCCTTGATATACAACTCTCCATGTCATTCCTTTTGTGAATATTCCTTTTCCTGGTTTGATTGGTTTTCTTTGCATTATGTCACTGTTTGCTGGGTCAAAAGCTAAAGCTAAGGCAGGTAATGAGTCTGTTACTAGATTTATCCATAATATGTGGATTGGTAATAATATTTCTAATCCGTTTATATCTGTTATTCCAAACCATTTACTAAATAATGGTGTTAATAATGTTGCAAAAAATAGTACAACTACTTCTCCTATATTACTTGATAATAGGAATTGAATTACTTTTAATATATTGTCATATATTTTTCTTCCTTCTTCTACTGCTGATACTACTGTTGCAAAGTTGTCATCTGTTAATATAACATCTGCTGCTTCTTTTGCTACATCTGTTCCAACTATTCCCATTGCACAACCAATGTCTGCTTTTTTTAGTGCTGGACTATCATTAACTCCATCTCCTGTCATTGCAACAACTTCACCATTTTTTTGCCAAGCTTTTACTATTCTAACTTTGTGTTCTGGTGATACTCTTGCATAAACTGAGTAGTGCCTTACATTTTTTTCTAGTTCTTCATCTGTCATTTGTTCTAATTCTAAACCTGTGATTGCTTCATCATCATTTTCTAGAATTCCTAATTTTTTTGCTATTGCTGTTGCTGTTATTTTATGGTCTCCTGTAATCATTACTGTTTTTATTCCTGCTGTTTTGCATTTTTCAACTGCTAGTTTGGCTTCTTCTCTTGGAGGGTCTATCATTCCTACCATTCCTATAAAGATTAAGTCATTTTCGATTGTCTTCATTTCTTTTTTTGTTGGTATGTGGTCTATTTCTTTATACGCACATCCTAATACTCTTAATGCATTTTGTGCCATTTTTTCATTTTCTTGTCTTATTTTATTAATATAACTTTCTAATTCTTCTGATATTTGACCACCTATTTCATATGAGTTACATCTTTTTAGTATTTCATCAATTCCGCCTTTTGTATATACAACATATTTATCTCCAACTTTATTTACTGTTGTCATTAATTTTCTATCTGAATCAAATGGAATTTCTTCTACACGTTCCATTCTGTCATATATGCTTGGATCAAAATTTAATTTAAATCCCATATCTACTAAGGCTGTTTCTGTTGGGTCTCCTGTAAGTGTTCCATCTGATGATATTTTTGTGTCATTACATAACATATTAGCATATACTAATTTTGTTAATTCTTCATCTATTTCATCATCTGAAATATTGCTTGCTTCTCTTGTTGCATCATTCCAAAATATTTTTTCTACTGTCATTTTATTTTGAGTTAATGTTCCTGTTTTATCTGAACAGATTACTGTTGCACTTCCCAGAGTTTCTACTGCTGGCAGTCTTTTTACAATAGCATTTTTCTTAACCATTTTTTGAACGCCTATTGCTAATACTATTGTTGATACTGCTACTAGTCCTTCTGGTATTGCTGCAACTGCTAAACTTACAGCTGTCATAAACATACTTATTATTTCTTTTCCTTGTAATATTCCTAATATAAATATTACTGCACAAATAACTAGTGCTGCTATTCCTAAGGTTTTACCTAATTTATCTAATTTTTGTTGAAGTGGTGTTTGTTGTTTTTCTGTTGAGTTTATCATTCCTGCAATTTTACCAACTTCTGTTGTCATTCCTGTTTCAACAACTATTCCTTTTCCTCTACCATATGTTACTAAACTTGATGAAAATAACATATTTTTTCTATCGCCAATTCCAATTTCTTGTTCTTCTATTATTTCTGATATTTTTTCAACTGGAACTGATTCTCCTGTTAATGAACTTTCTTGTGTTTTTAAGTTTACTGCTTCTATTATTCTTAAATCTGCTGGTATATAGTCTCCTGTATCTAACACTACTATATCTCCTGGTACTAACTCTTTTGCTGGTACTACTTCCATATTTCCATTTCTTATTACTTTTGATGCATGGTCACTTAATTTTTGTAGAGCTTCTAATGATTTCTCTGCTTTACTTTCTTGTGCTACTCCTATTATCGCATTTACTATTACTACTATTAGAATGATTATTGTATCTGTTATTCCTTCTCCTTGTGCTACTCCTACAATTCCAGATATTATTGCTGCTATTATTAATACTATTATTGAAAAGTCTTTGAATTGCTCTAAAAATCTTTGAAATAGTGATTTTTTAGCTACTTGTTGTAATTCGTTATACCCATATTTTTGTTGTTTTTCTTCTACTTTTTCTTTGCTTAGTCCTTTTTCTAAATCTGTTTCGAGTTCTTTTTCTACTTCTTTAAAATTTTTGTTAAACCAATTTCTTTTTTCCATGAAAGTTCCTCCTTTTTTATTTTTTACAAAATTTTATGTTTTATTCGCTTTTGCTTAATATTAAAGCGAGACTTTTAAAAGAAATTTAAAAAATCAAATTTCTTTTAAAAGTCTCGCTTACTTAATTAGTTTTAAGCTTACTAACCAGATAATTTTGTTTATCGCGACTGTTGATTAGTAATTTAAAGCTACTCCCTTTTAATTTGGTGACCCCTACGGGAATCGAACCCATGATTCCACCTTGAGAGGGTGGCGTCTTAACCGCTTGACCAAGGGGCCTTGTTGGTACTGTTTATTTATACCATTTTTTTTATGTTTAGTCAAGCAATTTTTATAATTTTACTTTGAAATTTCATCTTCATTATTACCATATTGTTGCTGATTTTGATTTATGTTTCGATTATACGAATTATATTTTTCTTCATCTTCTTTTGTCATTGTACTTTGGAAATTATTTATATTATTTTCATATCTAAATTGTTCATATTGATTCATAGAATTTTGAGTATCTGCGTGTTGTCCATCTGTTAACATTTTTGTTTTGTTTCTAGAAAAAATATTTTTTATTTTGTTTATAGTATTATTAATTTTTTCTTTTCTTTCCGTTTTTTTAATATATTTATTTACATTTTTTTCTACTGGTTTTATTAATTCATCTATTTTTTTATCATCCATAAACAAAAAATTTTCATATAGATTTTCAAATACATTACCTTTTCCAAAATAATTCAAAAAATCCTGCATAAATTGAACATCATTACCTATATACATTTGCATAAATGTATTAGGATTTTTTGTATATTTCATCATTATAGGTTCTAATTTCTGAAATAATTTGTGACCTTGTATATAATTTCTTGGAATTTCACCGCTAACTTTTGCTGCTAGATAATCTGTCATTCCTTCATTTATCTGATTTGCGAATTTTAAACTTCCATCTCCCATTATTCCATTTACAATTCTATGTCCTTGTTCATCAAATTCACTAGAAAGTGTATGCAATATTTCATGAATAACTGTATGTGGTGTTGCATCTGGTCCTAAATAACTAATACCAGATCTATTAAATCCTTCTAGCCTTCCTCCATTATAATCATTTCTTCCATAAACTTTTAAAAATTCTTCTTTATTTTCATATACATATATATTTTGAAAGGCTTGTTCAATTTCTTCTGGTCTAACATATAACATTATTTCAGAATTATATATTTTATATTTAGCATCTTGAATTATGTTATAACTCATTATTCTTTTCTCCTAATTCTAATATTTCTTTTAATCTCTTATTTTGTTTTGTTAAATATAAAAAGCCGATTAATGCTTCAAATGCTGTTGAATACATATATTCCTGAACATTAGCATTTTTTGGTAAATGATGATTTTCTGCATTTCTTCCTCTTCTAACAATTTCTTGTTCTTTTTCTGTTAAATCATCATATATTCTTTTCAAAGTTTCCGCTTGTGCCTTAGCCTTTACATGTTTTATTGCTTCTATATGCAATGCGTGTGGTTTCAATTTTGTTTCATTTACTAGTTTTGTTCTTATGTATAATTCATAAACACAATCACCTACATATGCCCATGTAAGTGGTGGCATTAAATTTACTTCTGTTTCATCTTTTTTTAATTCGATAAATTCTTCCACTTTTTCCTCCTTATGTTTATTGTCTTTTTGGTTTTTCAATTGTTATTTTTCCTAATTGACCATTTTTAAATTCATCTAATAATATTCTTGCTGTTTTTTCTTCATCTATTTTTCCACCAGACATTACACATCCTCTTTTTTTACCTATTTCTAGCATTATTTCATATATGTTATAATTTTCAGGTTGTTCTTGTGCTAATTTTTCTTCTACGAAACTTTCTTCTAATTTATATCTTTCACATAGATTTTTTCTATAATTTTCTAGTAAAAATTTTGTTAGCTGATATGCTATTTCTATTTTGTCTAATATTTCTTCTTTTATTGTTCCTGTAAAGCATAAATTCAATGCAACTTCTTCGCTTTCAAATTTTGGCCATAATACTCCTGGTGTATCTAGTAATTCTATTTTATCGTTTATACGTATCCATTGTTTTTGTTTTGTTACTCCTGGTTTGTTTCCAACACCAGCTGATGTTCTTTTGGCTATTCTATTTATGAATGATGATTTTCCTACATTAGGTATTCCTAGTATCATGGCTCTTATTTTTCTTCCTGTTCTTCCTTTTTGTGCGTGTTGTTCTAAGTCTACTTGCATTATTTTTTCAACTTCTTTTATGAAATTGTCTATTCCTTTTCCTGAGTTTGAGTCTACTAATACTGCTGGTATGTTTTTGTTTTTGAAGTATTCCACCCATAGTTTATTTTGTTTTTCATCTGATAGGTCACATTTGTTTAATACTATTATTTTCTTTTTATTTTTTGTTATTTCTGCTATGTTTGGATTTTGACTTGATATTGGTATTCTTGAGTCTAATAGTTCTATTACTACATCTATTAATTTCATGTCTTCTATTATTTGTCTTTTTGTTTTTGCCATATGGCCTGGGTACCAGTTGATATTTGTTCTATTTTCTTCCATTTTTTTACCTTTCCTATTACATTGTTCTATAATTATTCTTATCTGCTCTATTATCTAATTTTCTATCAAATTCTTCATTTTGATAAAACCAATCTGTTTTTTTATCTTTTGGATTTAATTTTCTATTTTTATCTAATAATAAATCAATTAAAACAGCTAATGGTAATATAATTCCTAGCATGGATATCATTAATCCCATATTTTCAGCCATTGATAATGAACCATTTGTTGATAATGTATTTAATTTTGCAGTTACATCTCCACCAAAATAAATTCCATATAACGCAAGATACAATAAACCACCTGTTAATTTTCTTTTTACTACTAATACTACACATACTAAAAATGCAAATAATAATGCAATTTCAAATGTTGAATTTATTGGTGTTATCCCTATAAAATCTTTTCCTAATTCTGCTGATAATGCAATTATTATTCTTAGTACCCAATACATAACCATAAACATTACTAATAAATATGTTGATAATTTTTTCATTTTATTTTCCCCCTTAAATTTGATCTCTAAGCTAAGTTCTTTTAGATAAGTAAAAAGACGGATTAGTATCCGTCTATTCTTATTAATAAAATTAATCTACAAAATCAAAGTCATCTTTAAATTTTTCTTTGAATATTTCAAATACTTTGTTTAATGTTTCTTCATCTTCTACACTTACATAAGATTCTTCATCAGATTCTTCGTCTGTGTCTTCTACTTTTAGTATTACTACTTCTCCTTCATCTTCTTCTCCTTCTGCTGTAACTGGTAGTAATACAACATATTCTTCATCATCTAATTCTACTAAGTCTAAGAATTCGAATTTTACTTCGTTTCCATCCTCATCATTTAATATTACTATGTTATCCTCTTCATTATAGTTTTCTTCCATCTTTTTTCTCCTTTCGATTCGATGCTTTTTTATTTTATATTTAACAAATTAAATATCGTAATTATAATATCGTATTTTTTATTTTTTTGCAACTGTTTTTATAAATTTTCTTTCATCTTATTTACATATGTTTCTAATATATACACTGCAGATATAGTATCTACAATATCTCTTTTTTTATTCTTATTAATATCAAGAAAATTCATAGTTTTATGAGCAGCAACTGTTGTTAATCTTTCATCAATTGTCTCTATTTTTATTTTATTATATTTACATTTCAATTTGTGTATAAATTTTTCTGTAACCTCTGCTCTTACTGTTTTTTCACCTTTTAAGTTATATGGCATTCCAACTACAATTGTATCCACTTCATATTTTTCTAATATTTCATCTAGTCTTCTTAATACAACTTTGTCAGAATTATTTCTTTGTATTGTTTCTAATCCTTGAACAGTAATGTTTAGTGGGTCTGTTATTGCTATTCCAACACGTGCATCTCCATAGTCTATTCCTAATTTTCTCATTATTAATCCTCTAAATCTAATCCTATATAATTTTTTACCATTTTTTCTAATAATTCGTCTCTTTCAATTGTTCTTATTTTATTTCTTGCATCATTATAACTTGTAATGTATGTTGGGTCTCCTGATAAAATGTAACCCACTATTTGGTTTATAGGATTGTAACCTTTTTCTGATAAGGCTTCATATACCTCTTTTAAAATTTCTTTTGTTCTTGTGTTATCTTCTCTTTCTACTTGAAAGCTCATTGTTTTGTCAAAATCCATATTGTTTACCTCCTCTTTTAAATATTTGTAATATCGCTTTCTGCTTTATTTGCATTATCTAAGTACTCTTCTAGTTTTTTCAAGATTTCTTCTAATCCTGTTCCTTTATAATATGTTGATATTGCAAAATTTAATCTTGGTAATGCTACTTGTTCTTCTTCGTTTTCTTCATTTTTTAATATTATTTTTGTTCTTTCTATTTTTTCTTTTAGGTCATTAACAAATTCTGCTACACCATTTATTTCTACTCCTGAAAATGCTATTACAAATTTTGGTCCCATATATCTAACAAATACATATTGGTTTGATATATTTTCTTTTATATAGTTAGAAATTTGTGTAATTGTTTTATTTCCTAATTCCCTTGAATATTTTTTGTTTATTTCTTCTAGATTAGTTATCTTAAACATACAAATTGTTGATGTTGTATATTGGTCTATTATTTTTCTTCCTTCTCCATATAGGTATTCTTCTGAATATAATCCAGAGAATAGGTCTTTTCTCACTATTGATTCTAGTGTTTTTTGATGTACAACTGTTTTTAAGACTGATACTATATTGTCTTTTATAACTTCTAATACTGTTGTGTCCACATTATCAAAATCATGTGGTGTTCCACTTTCTATAATCCAATAGCCAATATAAACATTGTCTATGTATAATGGAAAGAAGATTGCTGATTTAGCTCTTCCAAATTCCATTTGTTGATATGGCAATCTTTCTTTATCATTATTTACTGTAACATATTTTGGAGTGGCTTGTGCTATACTGTCTTTAAACATATCTACATCTTGAAGTGATTTTAAAGAATCCCAATGTCTTTGGTCAACATTTGATGCTTTTACTTCATATTCTGCACCATTAAAGACAACAATAGTAGAATACTTTATTTCATATTTTTCTATTAATATTTCATTAATTTTTTTAATTTTATCATCAACTGATGATGTTTCTCCTATTGCATCCATAAAGTCTTGTACAACCGATAAATTTGTTATTTTTTGATTAATGTTTTTATATGTTTGTATTTTTTTATGGATGTTAAGATTATATACAATTAATCCGATTACTACTACTATTAGTATTATTACTATTGCTATTAACACTTTTTTACCTCCTATTTTTTAGTATCTTTTTTTCATTTGATCTAATGTTGAATTCATACTTGGTGTAAATCCATTGCTTTGAATTTGTGGTGGAACATATGTTGATTTTTTAGCAGAACCTTTTGTAGAACCATATGTTGCTTTTCCTGAAACTACTGGATATACAATGTTTGATAGTTCTTGGAATATTTGTACTATATTTTTTGGATATCCTTTTATTGATATTTCACAATTTATTACACCTTCCAAATATTTTGCATAAACATCTTCATCAAATGGAATTGTTATATATCTTACTGTTGTTTTATCAAATAATTCTGTCATAAATGACATTGCTGGATCATTGTAATACGCCATTCCTCCAATTATAGTTTTGTCATTTATACCTCTTATTTTTACAGCTTTATTTAATATTACTCTTAATTTATTTTGGTCTAAAATATTTTTTGATTTTAGTTCTCTTAAAAATGCTGTTAATGGTTGAATTGTTAATACATCAAAGGTTTGTACTAGATATATTTCTTGTGTTTTTTTGAAATATTCCATTGGTGTATCAAAATCACAATCTATTAATACTAAAGAATGTTTTTTCAATAGTGTTTGTAAAATTGCTCCTGCTTTTTCTATTCCTTCTGTTTCTGTTGGTAATGATGTATATACTGTTAAGTTCTTACCAGCATTAATTCCTAGTGCATTTCCGTTTAAAAGATTATTTACAGAATTCATTGCTGTATTTCTTAATTCTTCTTCATTTTTTGTATATATATAATATGAATTTCTATTTTTTGTAGTATCTAATATTGCTGTATCAATTCCCATTGATGATGTTATTTCTGCTAAGTTATTAACTACAAAAGATGTACCATTTTTACTTGTCCCTATAAAACATGCTACTTTTTTGCTTGCTGTTAATAAACTAGATATGTCTATATCTTCATGTTGTTGATATGTGTTTTGAATTTGGTTCATATTATAATTTTGATAATAATTTTCTTGTTTTGATGTTTCTGGTTGATAATATGTTTCTTTAGATGTTTCTTCAAATCCTGGCAAAATATTATCTTCTTTATGCTCTGTTTTTTCTTCAAAACCTGGTAAAATATTTTCTTCTTCATTTTCTGGTTCTTCTTCGAATCCTGGTAAAATGTTTTCGTCTTGTTCTTCTGGTTCATTATAATCTTCAAATCCAGGTAAGATTGTTTCTTCTTCCTCTGGTTGAGAAATTGTTTTTACTTCTGGTTCTTCTACAATTTCTTCAACTGGTGCTACTTTTCTAGGTCTTCCTCTTCCTCTTTTTGGAGCTTGTACAGTTGTTTCTTCTGGAAGTGGATTTTTTCTAGGTCTTCCTCTTCTTTTTTTAGGTTCTTCTGTTTCTGTACTAACTTCTGGAATTACTGGTGTTTCTTCTACCATTGGTAATTCTTCTATTTCTGGTTCTTGAGTTTGTGTTGTTTCTATTTCTGGCTCAAGTGGTTCAAATATTGTTTCTGGTTCTACCTCTGGTTTTGATTTTGCAAACTTCTTTACTCCACTCATATTAACTGCTGATGGAATTACTACTGGTTTTGATAGTATTTTTTCTTTATCTGGATTTGTTAATAATTTAGAACTTGTGCCTTCTTCTTCTTTTCTTTTAACAATGCTTTGTGCTCTTAAATTGTCTGAAACTTTACTATTAAATGATATAATTTGTTGGTATTTTTCGGATTTTTCTTCTAATACCGCTCTTACATTTAATGGTAAGAATTTTGTTATTATTCTTAATTGAACATCATTATATTGTGATGCTATTCTATTAAAGCTTTCTACATATTTATCTTCATCTTTTCCTAATCTTTTATAATGAGCTAATATATTTTGAATTTCTACTTCACTAACATCGTTTTCATTTTCAGATTGATATGTTACATCATCAGAATCAATTTTATAATATATTTTAGCTTCTTTTTTAGAACGTGGTTTGTTTAATAATTTGCAAACATTATCTACAGACCTATCGTTTCCTAATAAAGCATTGTAGATACCAATACCAAATAATTTTACTAACATAGATTCTGATTTTTCTCTTCTATCTGAACAAATTAGTATAATTGGAATATCTTCTCCTTTTAAATTTGAAGCCTCATCACTTATTCCATCTAATTTATCAAATATGAATTTATCTATTTGGTCATATTGTGTATGTGTAAATGCCTCTAATTCCTCACTTATTACAATTCTGTCATAATTTTTATCTTTTTGTAATTCTTTTAATATTGCATTAAAGTAATAAACATTTTTGTATGAAATTATTTCTTTATATTCTCTTTGATATCTTTTTACTATTGACTCAGATATCTCCTCATTACTTACAGCAAATAATACTTTCATTTGTTACCCCCTTCCAAACTTTACAAACACAGCGAATGCTAATGGTAAAACTTGGCATATTACTAATAATGTAACGAATGTTACTATTAGTCCCATTCCTTTCTCTAATGTATCTAATTTTCTAATACCAATTATGTATTGATGTATTGCTCCTATTGCTATTCCTAAAAAGCAAAATGGTATACTATATATTCTAATTAAATTTAATATATATGCAACTAATCCATATGCTTCTGATCCATATTTTTCTTGATAATCTTGTAAAGATTTTGTTTGTGTTTCTTTGATTTGTACAAGTTTACTTTCTGTTCCATTATCAATTGCAGCTTGTGTGGCATATACTTTAGTTGTAAACGTAAACAATGTTAATAGTATTGTTATTATTACAAATATTGCTAAGGTTTTTTTCATTATTTTTGCCCCTTTCTAACTTTCCTTTTTTTAGTATATATTTTCTCTTTTTTATACTTATATATCATACAATAACTTTTTAAAAATAGCAAGAAATTTTGCAAAAATTTTACAATTTATTATATAAATATTTCATATGTGAGTAGACTGCATTTGCCCAATTAGAATCACTTGCATATTTTTTATTAATTCCACTTAAATTTGAACCATTATAATATGTTCCAACAGCTTTTTCTCCACCATAAATGCTTGTCCCTTTTGGATTTATATAATATTTTACAAATACTCTTGAAATTAAATCTATGCTTTCTGAATAATTTGAAAAATTATATGCTCCATTATATGGATTTGAATCATATGCTCCATAACCAAATAAGTTATTTTTTTGAAGTGCAATTTTAGATGTTCCCCATGCACTTTCATGAATTCCTACTGCTGCCACAAATACACCATTTATATTATATTGTTTTTCTATATAATAAAAATATTCTGCATTATTTGTAAAAATCTTATTTTTGTCTTTTGGGTCATTTAATATTTTCTTAAATTGTTCCAAACTTAATCCACTTGGCTTATTTAATGCCATATTAAAACTTAAATTTGAATTTAATTCTTGTTTTGTTTTTGTACTTCCTTTTGTCTCATTTTCTTCTTTTGAATTTATATATGTTGTACATTCATTTTTTACCCATCCTGTCATATTTTGATATGATACTTCATACCAGTTTTGAGTAATTTTTAATATTTTTAGATTATCATTTCTTTTTAATGTTGTAATTCTTCGACTTTCTTCAGAATCTGTTTCCATTAACCCTAATTCATCTGAAGTTACATACACTGTATCTCCTGCTTTTACTTTGTAACTACTTGAATATGAAGCACCACCTATTTCTATTATTTTATTATAGGATGCTTTAATTACACTTGCTCCAACTTGCTCCTCTGAAAGTAATTCTCCATCTTTGTATGTACTTTTTATTGTTATATTTTGTGTTCCTTGTCTTCCTTCTTGTACTACATAAGATACTCCTTTAGGAAGTGTTTTATTTGTTCTATATTCTGTTAAATATTCTAATACTTCTTCTTTTTGTGTTATTTGTACTGTTTGCCCATTGTCAGTATTAGTGTTTATTACTTTATCAATATCTATTTTGTTAGCATTGCTAATTCTTGTTTCTTCTGGATTTGTATCTGTTTCTTTTGCATATGATTTGTTAATTGGAAAATATATGTTATAGAACATAAACATATATAACAGGATAAAAAAAGCAAATGCTGAAAATATAATTGTTTTTAATGTTATTTTTACTTTTTTATTTTTTTCTTTTGATTTCATAAAATCACCTAATTATATTTTAATATTTATGATTATTTTTGTCAACAAACTTCATATGTTTTAATATATTTAATTATGGAGGTATTTTTATGAAAGTTTCAATTAAAAATTTTCAGATTTTTAGTGCTATTTTTGTTATGATTCTAGGTACTTTACTACATTTTACATATGAATGGTCTGAAGGAAATTTACTTGTTGCAAGTTTTAGTGCTGTTAATGAAAGCACTTGGGAACATTTAAAGCTTTTGTTTTACCCTATGCTTTTAACTACAATTATTGGCTATTTTTATTTTAGCAAAACTAAGCATAATTTTTTATGTGCTAATACTATTGGGATTTTAACTGCAGTTTCTTTTACTACTGTATTTTTTTATACTTATACTGGAATAATTGGAACTAATTTTGCTTTTTTAGATATTGGTAGTTTTTTTATTGCTGTTATTTTTGGAGAGTTTGTTATTTATAAATTATTGCTTTCTAACTTTAGTTGTAATAAAAAAACTGCTTTTATTGTTTTGCTTGTTTTACTTTTGTGTTTTATTTTATTTACTTATGCTACACCAGAGATTGGGTTGTTTAGAGATCCTGTTAGTAATGAATTTGGGATTCAGTAATTTTATATTTGGATTAAAAACAATAAAAAAACCGAGTGAAAATATTCACTCAGTTTTTCGTTTTTTTATAACTTACTAGGGTTTTACTTCTGTCATTAACTTTTTTGTTTTTTTCATCATTTCTTTTAATTTTATTTTATTATTTTTACTAGTTAATTTGTTAGAAATCAACAATTCTCCAAGTTCTAATAATTTTTTTCCAACAAATTCTATTTTCTCAGAATATGTTTCTATTTTTTCCTTGTCTCCTGAAAAGTAAAGTTTATATCTTTCTTTATGAAGTTTTATTAAGTGATTAAAAACACCTTCAAATTTCATACATGCTTTATTAATATAAATTTTTTCTCTAATTTCATTTTTCAAAATAATTAATAAAATATAAATTAACAAAAAAGCAATCATTCCATAACATATACACAATGTAATTTTGCCAATAGAACTTAATTTACCACATAAAAGTTTTATTGTATATATTACAATTGTTGTAACAGAATATGAATACAATATTATCCGTAGTCTTTGTTTTATATTCATTTGTAATTTTCCTCCTAAAAATTTTTTTATGTAATGCTATCTCATTGATGAAAAATGGAGTTATAACATTGTCTTTTATAGTATATCATACTTTTATGTGAATTACTAGTGTTTTTTATGTTTTACAGTATTATTTAACAATACACCCCCATAGTCTCGATGTACTTTGGGGGTATTTTTTATTTACAATTATTTATATAAAATTTTTTCTCTGATAATTTATCTTGTACTCCTCTTAGAGCTTCACCAAATCTTTGGAAGTGAACTACTTCTCTTTCTCTTAAATATCTTAATGGGTCTATTACATCTGGATTATCTCTACATAAGTCTATTAATTTTTCATACGTAGCACGTGCTTTTTGTTCTGCTGCCAAATCTTCTTGTAAGTTTGCTATTGGGTCGCCTTTACATGCTATATATGCAGCTGTAAATGGTGCTCCTGCTGCTGATTGTGGGTATACGTCTACTCCATGGTCTGTATAGTAAGCTCCTAATCCTGCTTTTTCTATTTCTTCTATTGATGCTCCTCTTGTTAATTGGTGCACTATTGTTCCTACCATTTCTAGGTGGGCTAATTCTTCTGTACCAATATCATTTAAAATTGCTTTAGCATTTTGGTCTGGCATCCCAAATCTTTGTGATAAATATCTTAAAGATGCTGCTAATTCTCCATCCGGACCACCATATTGAGATATTATGACTTTAGCAAGTCTTGGGTCTGGACATTTTATATTAATTGGGTATTGTAAAGTTTTATTATAAGTCCACATTAGCACATTCCTCCTTCCCAAGGCCATGGTTCTTCAAGCCATCTCCATTTATTACATGGGTAATTTATTGTTAATGGTCCATAAACCTTTTGATATTTATCTTTTAACTCTTTTGCTTGTTTGCAGTATTTTCTATGCAAACATAATGCTTTATCATCTTGAGGATGTGTGTCCAAGTATAATGCCAATTCAGTTATTGCAAAATCACAACATCTAATTTGTTGTAACATTTCTTCTTTTTCGCAACAATCTATGATTCTTCCTTCTGCATTCATCATATTAGAAGTCATGCTATCATTCATATTATCATTACATCCGCAATTTCTATTTTCTTCTATTGACATTTGTTACATCCCTCCTTTATTGTATTTGTTGCTGCTATATAATCTATTTCACGCATAGATTGACATGGCATATATGGGCTAACTAATTCTGGAAATATTGTTCCCATTTTTAACCCTACACATGGTTTGAATGTTTTATCCATATATTGAATTGGTACATAACTTTGACCTAACATTGGATTTTCTGGAAAAACATTATATTCTTCATCAAATCCACATTCGCAGCAATCTGTATATTGATTTTGATTGCAAGTTGAATACATATTGTTTCCAACGTTTGAACATTGGTCTTCTATAATATCACTGTTTGCATTGCATGAATCGTTGTTATATTCATTGTTCATACAATAACATTTTTTGTATCTTCCAAACATCTTTCTTTCCTCCTTTAGTTTTATTATATGAGCTTTTTCGACATTTGTTACCATACAAAAAAAGAATTAGCAAATTTCTTTACTAATCCTTTTTTACTTTATTTTTATAATCCTAGATTTTTACAACTCCACCGATTATTTTGCTTTCTGCATTGTTTTCTAACATTTTAGATCCACTAGCTAATACAACTGTATCTCCTTTTTCTAGTATTTCTTTATCTTGTAATTTTTTAAGACCAGCTTCTACTGTTTTATCAATAGTCTCTTGTTTCTCAACTAATACTGGTGTTACGTTCCATGCTAAAGCTAATTGGTTGAATGTTCTTCTATTATCTGTTATAGCTAATATTGGGCATCCAGCTCCCATTCCAGCTAATCTTCTAGCTGAATCTCCAGAGTTTGTGTAACATACGATTGCATCTGCTTTTATGTTTTTAGCAATTACACATGCTGAGTATGAAATGTTTGATTCTAAATCATCTAATTTAACATTTTCATTTTCATCAAATCTCTTCCAGTAATTGATTGTTGGTTCTACTCTGTTAGCTATTTTAACCATTGTTTTAACACATTCAACTGGGTAGTCACCTTGAGCACATTCTCCAGATAACATTATTGCACTTGTTCTATCATAGATAGCATTTGCAACGTCACTAGCTTCTGCTCTTGTTGGTAATGGTTGGTGTGTCATTGATTCTAACATTTGTGTTGCTGTTATAGCTGGTTTACAAATTTCGTTAGATATTTTGATTATTTTCTTTTGAACTACTGGTGGTTCTGTGAAGTCTGTTTCTGTAGCCATGTCTCCTCTAGCTATCATTTGTCCATCAGCTTCGTTTAATATATCTTCTAAGTTTGATAGACCTTCAACGTTTTCTATTTTTGTTATTATTTGGATGTCTTTTCCACCATTTTCATCTAATACTTTTCTTACTTGTCTGATATCATCTAAGTTTCTTGCAAATGATATTGCAACGAAATCATAATCATGTTCACAAGCTGTTTTTAAGTCAGCTATATCTTTTTCAGCTAAACCTGGTAATCTTATTACTGTTCCTGGTAAGTTCATTGTTTTTCTGCTTCCTAAACCGTTTCCATGAACTACTGTACAAACTATATCTTTTCCTACAACTTCATCAACTTTTAATTCGATTGCTCCGTCATCTATTAATATTTTTGTTCCAGGTTGTACATCTTTGTATAATTCTTTATATGTTACAGAAACTTTTTCTTCGTTTCCTTCAATATCATCATTTACTAATGTGAATTTTTGTCCATCCTTTAATTGGATTTTTGTGTTTTTTCCTGTATATAACATTCCTGTTCTTATTTCTGGACCTTTCATGTCTAGAAGTAATGCAACTGGTATGTCCATTTCTTTTCTTAATCTACAAATTGTTTCTGTTTTTTCTGATTGTTCATCCCAACTTCCATGTGAGTAATTTACTCTTGTTACGTTTAATCCAGCATTAAATAATTCTTCTAATCTGTTTTCACTTGCTGGTCCTATTGTTCCAACTATTTTTGTTTTTCTTAATGATTTCATTTTTATTCCTCCCTTTTTTTAAAACCGGCTTTTATTATATCACAATTAAACCGCATTTTTCAACTATTTTTTTTAAATTTTGTAAATTTTTCCTTATTTTAAAATAATAATAGCATGAACTACACTACAATCCTCATTAAATATTGTAACTATATTCTCGCCATTTATACAACTATATTTGCATTTGATAGTTTCTCCAAATTTTATTTCTTTTTTATATTCGATTCTAACGTTGTCAAATGGTCTTTTTTCATATACTTCTTGTGGTAATGCTTCATATGCTAAGTCTAAATAATATAAATTATGCATATGACCATTTAAGTCTATATCTCTTCTGGCTACTTTGTATATATATTCTGATTCAAATTTTTCAGGCACTTTTAATTTTGTTAATTCCTCATCAAATACACTTTTTTCCTCAGGTTCATAATCTTCTATTAATTGTTCATCTAATCTAACGATTCTATTTGTATTGATATCAACAAGAACCCATTTTGAAGTTCCTATTACACATAAATTATTTTCTTTATCTCTAATTTCAAAATCTCTGTATGTAAATGCTTTTTTCATACATCTTCCCCATGTACACACATTTAAATTTTGACCATATTTTGGTCTTTTTATAACTTTAAATTTCCAATCTAATAATACCCAGCTTGAACCTGTTTTTTCTATATTATTAGGTCCATGCCCTAAACTGTCTGAATGATATGTCGCAACGTTTTCAAACATTTCTAAGATTGCTCTATTTTTTATAAATCCATTTTTTCCAAAATCTTTTAATTGTATTTTTACATCTTCTTTATAAAACATTTTTCATACTCCTTTAAAAAAGTTGCCAAATTTTATTTGACAACTTTTATTTTAATAGCCTGGTTTTTTTAATAGTTTAAACATATTTTTTTTATATTCTTCTACTCCTGGTTGATTAAATGGATTTACTCCTAAAATCATTCCAGACATCGCACAAGATTTTTCAAAGAAATATATTAATTCTCCCATATTTTCTTCGTCTAATTTTTCTATGTTTATTACAATATTAGGTACATCTCCTGATACGTGAGCTTTTATTGTTCCTTCCATTGCTTTTTTATTTACATAGTCTAGGCCTTTTCCGGCTAAATAATTTAATCCATCTAAATTGTCTTCATCTTTATTTATTATAATGTCTGTTGCAGAATTTTCTATTGAAATTACTGTTTCAAATAAGTTTCTTCTACCTTCTTGTATATATTGTCCCATAGAATGTAAATCTGTTGTGAAGTCTACTCCTGCTGGGAATATTCCTTTTTGTTCTTTTCCTTCGCTTTCTCCATATAGTTGTTTCCACCATTCTGTGAAATAGTGCATTTTAGGTTCATAGTTTACTAATATTTCTGTGTTTTTGTATAATTTATATAAAATATTTCTTACTACTGCATATTTATAACATTCATTATATTTTAAGTTTGAGTCATTATATCTTTCTTGTGCTGTTTGAGCACCTTCCATTAATTTGTCTATATCAATTCCAGCTGTTGCTATTGGTAATAATCCTACTGGTGTTAATACTGAATATCTTCCTCCAACATTATCTGGTATGACAAACTTTTCATAGCCTTCGTTGTCTGCTAATGTTTTTAATGCTCCTCTTTCTTTGTCTGTTGTTACATATATTCTACTTCTCGCTTCTTCTATTCCATATTTGTTTTCTAGCATTTCTCTAAAAATTCTAAAGGCTATTGCAGGTTCAGTTGTTGTTCCTGATTTTGATATTACATTAACTGAAAAATCTTTGTCCCCTATATATTCTATTAATTCATTTATATAGTTTGGACTTAAATTGTTTCCTACATATAATATTTGTGGGTATTTTCTTTGTTTGTCTGTTAACATATTTTGGAATGAACTTGTTAATGCTTCAATTACTGCTCTTGCTCCTAAATATGATCCACCTATTCCTATTACTACTAATATGTCTGATTCTTTTTTTATTTTTTTTGCAGCTTTTTTTATTCTGCTAAATTCTTTTTTATCATAATTTGTTGGTAATTCAATCCATCCAACAAAGTCTTTTTCATCATTTACTCTTCTATGTAAGTCTTTGTGTATGTTTTCTACTTGTTCTTTGTATTCTAGTATTGTTTTTTCTGTTATTCCACTATTTTTAAAATTTAATTTTATTCCTGACATTTTATCAACTCTCTTTCGTTTTTTGTTAATTATATACAAGACAAAAATCAAATTCAATAGTTTTTTATAAAAATTTTTATTTTTCAGTAACCAATTTTCTGTTTTTTCATAATATGTATTATACAAAGGAACAACAAAAGAAAGAAAAAACTCATTTGTTGAAAGGGGGTCTAGACTATGCCAGAAAACAGAGGTTGTGGTGGTTTCGGATTTGGTGACGATTGCTGCTGTATCATTCTTCTTATCTTAATAATATGCTGTTGCTGCGGTGGTGGCAGAGGAGGATGTTGCTAATCTTCGCTAATAACACATAATTGCTAAGAATTTCTTAGCTACAGAAAAAAGGTCTAGATTTAAAATCTTGACCTTTTTTATTATTTATCTATTTTCATATTATTTCCATATCTTTTTACTTTTTGAGTTGTTGTTTTTTCAAATTCGCTATCTCTTATTGCAAAATCTTTTATATGTTTGTAATTTGGTATTTTGCTATTTACGTTTGCAATTACATCTGAGATTACTTTTTTTATTTCTTCTTTTGTTGGAACTGTTCCTTTTAAATATTCTGTGATTGCTTCTTTGTTTGGGAATATTTGTGCATTTACATATGTTTCATCATCATTTTCTTTATGTGTTCCTATAACTAATGATTCAGATATTAGTGGACTTTCATTTAAATAGCTTTCTATTTCTTCTGGATATATATTTTTTCCATTTTTTGTTACAATTACACTTTTACATCTTCCTGTAATATATAAAAATCCATTTTCATCTATTTTTCCTAAATCTCCTGTATGGAACCATCCATCTTTCAAAACTTTTTCTGTTTCTTCTGGCATATTGTAGTAACCTAGCATTACATTTGGGCCTTTTACTATTATTTCTCCAACACCTTCTTGATTTGGATTATCAATTTTGTATTCTACTGTTGGAATTGGTAATCCTGCACTATCGTTTCTTTTAAAGAAATCTGTATTTCCTGCTACAAGTGGTGCACATTCTGTTAGACCATAGCCTTGTAATGAATTTAACTTTAATTTATCAAATGTATTTGCTATTTCTGGATTAACTGCTGCTGCTCCAACTATAAATACTCTTAATCTTCCACCTAGAGTATTTTTTACTTTTCTACTAACAATTTTTCTTAATATAAATGGTAATTTATCTATTGGATTTTTACCATCTTTTGTGTATTTTTCTGGTAATGATTTTTTTAAACTTTTCATTATTTTTTTGTACATACTTTCTAATAAAAGCGGTACACAAAGTATTACAGATGGATGATATTCTAACATATTTTTTGATATATATCTTAATCCATCACAATAACAAATACTTGCTCCAGAATATAGAGGTAATAAAAATCCTATTGTACATTCATATGTATGATGTAAAGGTAATATTGAAAAGAATAAATCGCTTCTTTTTACTTTTACTATTCCATAAATTGATAATATGTTTGAGCATATATTCCTTTGTGATAAACATACTCCTTTTGCATTTCCAGTTGTTCCAGATGTAAATAATAATATTTTCATTTCATCTGGATTTATTTTTATTTCTCCAAATTTTGTGTTTCCTTTTTCTAATAATGTTCTTCCCGCTTCTAAGTAATGTTCAAAAGATTTTTCAAAATCAACAAATATTGTTTTTTTGTTATTCAATTTTTCAATATTTTCTGTTATTGTTTTTAAGTTTTTACCATCACCTAAAACACATTCACATTCTGCAACATTCATAAAGTTTATTACATCATCTGAATGCAATTCTTTATCAATTGGGACTACAACTCCAACTATTGATGATGCAAGATATGAAATTGCCCATTTATAAGAGTTTTTTCCTATAACAGCTATTCTTTTATTTGTTAATCCATTTTCAATTAATTCTGTTCCTAAAGCATAAATATCATTTTTTACTTCTTCATATGTTTTGCTATATATTTCTCCATCTTTATTTTTTAATTTGAAAGCTGTTCTTGTTTTATAAATTTGAGCTGACCTTTCTATCATTTCTTTAAAGTCTCTTACTTCTTCGCATTTATGATATTTTTGTTTTAATTGTTCAGCAATGTTTAATTTGTTTTTCATTTTATCCTTCCTCACTTATTAATCATATCTATAAAATCTAAAATTTGTCTTTTTATTTAATGTTAAACTTCCATCATATATTGTTTTTTCTCCATCTTCATATGGAATATCTATATATACTTGTGTTCTAAATTTTTCATTTTTGTTATTTTCAATTGATATTTCAAATGCAATTGAACTTTTTATTGAGCTTAGTGTTACTCCACATCTTTTTAATAGTGTTCCATTATATGTTATTGGATTTGTTGTATCTAATATTGTATAATCTGTTTTTATATTTTGATTAATGTAACTTAATGTAATTGGGTTTGCACAATTATTATATAATGTTGGTTTGCTTAAATCTGTTTGGTCTTCTTGACTTATATTAAATTCTAATTCATCTTTTATGATATTTTCTTCATTCCAATTGCTTTTTGCAAAATCATTTATTGATTTATAATATAAATTAGGTTGACCTATATTTTGATTTTGTGTTATTTTTATATTAGAAATTTTTAAACTTTTTAATGTATTTTCAAGTGTATGTTCATCACTATTATTATTTATAAATATAGCCATATCTGTATATGCATATAAATTTTCTATTGTAAAATTTGTTTGACTGCTTGTCTTATTTTTTGAATCGCAACTACTAAAAAGTACTATTTTATCGATTGAAAATATTGTTGTTTGATTTTTTTTTGCAAAGTCTAATACTTTGTTTTCAAATGATTTTTTTGCTATTTGTTTTTGTACAAATTGTTTACTAAGAATTCCTAATATTATAATTAAAATAATTACAATAATTGTTAAAATTATCTTTTTGACTTTTTCGTTAAGTTTATTTTTCATAATCTTTTGTTACCTCCTACATATATTCTATATAATATATGTAATTGTCTTTGTATATAATAGTATATTTTATAAATAAAATCAAGTTTTTAAAAAAATTTAATTTTTTTTCAAAAAAGTATTGACATTTATTTTTAAATCTTGTATACTAGTCAATGTCGAAAGGAACACGGTCGTTTAGCTCAGCTGGGAGAGCATCTGCCTTACAAGCAGGGGGTCATAGGTTCGAGCCCTATAACGACCACCATTCTTTTTACGGCCTGGTAGTTCAGTTGGTTAGAACGCTAGCCTGTCACGCTAGAGGTCGACGGTTCGAGCCCGTTCCAGGTCGCCATTTTTTTATATATAAGATTTTTATTTTTTGGCTCGATAGCTCAGTTGGTAGAGCAGGGGACTGAAAATCCCCGTGTCAGTGGTTCGATTCCACTTCGAGCCACCATTTATTAGAAGTAGTTTTTGAACTACTTCTTTTTTTACTTTTTATAGAATTAGCTTATATCTTCATATGTTGTTACTAACCTAGCCCCCTGCTTAATCAAATCATTTGTACCAACTGAATTAATAGAATTTATATTTCCTGGAACTACAAATACCTCTCTCCCTTGTTCTAACGCAAAATCAACTGTAATTAATGTCCCACTTTTTTCTTTTGCTTCAATTACAATGATTCCACTACTTATTCCACTAATAATTCTATTTCTAGCTGGAAAATTCATTTTGTCTGGTTTAGTTCCACATGGGTATTCTGATATAATTGTTCCACCTCTTTTTACAATTTCATTTGCTAATTCTAAATTTTCTTTTGGATAAATCATATCTAATCCATTTCCTAATACTGCAATTGTATTACCATTATTTAAACTTCCTAAATGTGCATAACTATCAATTCCTTTAGCTAAACCACTTACTATATTTATATTTTGTTTTGAAAGATTATAAGCAAAATATTCTGCTGATTTTTTACCATATGTCGTACATTCTCTACATCCAACAATTCCTATATTTTTATTGTTTAATTTTTCTATATTTCCTTTAACATATAAACTAATTGGTGGGTCGTAAATTTCTTTTAGCGCTTGAGGATATTCTCTTTCATTTATGTTGATAATTTTTATATTATTTTCCTTCATATATTTTATATGATAATTTAATATTTTTTCATTTTTGGAAATTATTATTTCGTTTGCTGTTGTTTCTCCTATTCCATTTATGTTCATTAATTCTTCTTTTGTCAATTTATAAATTTCTTCTGGATTTTTATACAAATTTAATAATTTTAATTTTCTTTTGCTCCCTAAGTTTTTAATTATACTTAGCCATATCCAATATTTTTTACTTTCTAAATCTTCCATATTCTACTAGCCTTCCTTTCGTTATTTTTTTAAAACAGAATGAATAAATTTGTAATTTAAGATTATTTTTTTAATCGTCTTCTACTTTTTCAACAACAAAAAAGGACACAATTATACTAATGTGTCCCACTTTAATATTTAATTTTAATTTTTCGTTTTAGTTCTTTTAAATTTTAGTCTATCATTCCGTTTTGTCTTTTAGTTGCTTTAATTACATTATTCATAAGCATAGCTATTGTCATTGGTCCAACTCCCCCCGGAACCGGTGTTATATAACTTGCTTTTTCTTTCACATTTTCGAAATCTACATCTCCTGTGATTTTACCATTTTCTAATCTGTTTATTCCAACATCTATTACAACCGCATTTTCTTTTACCATATCAGCTGTTACAAATTGAGCTTTTCCTATTGCAGATATTAATATATCTGCTTCTTTTGCTTTTTGCGCTAAATTTTGTGTTTTTGAATGGCAAACTGTTACTGTTGCATTTTTATTTAAGCAACAATGCATTAATGGTTTTCCTACGATGTTGCTTCTTCCTAATATTACCACATTTTTTCCAGTTAAGTCAATATTATATTTTTCAAACATTTTCATTATTCCATATGGTGTACATGATACGAATGTATCTTGGTTTAATACAAGTTTTCCAACATTTACTGGATTAAATCCATCTACATCTTTTTGAGGTGATATTGTTCTAAATGCTTCATTTATATCTAAATTTGCAGGTATTGGACTTTGTAATAATATTCCATTTATTGTTTTATCTTGATTTAATTTTTCTATTAGCTCTATTAGTTCTTTTTGTTTTGTATTTGAACTTAATAAATATTCTTTATATTCTATTCCAACATCTTCACATGCTTTACTTTTATTTCTAACATACACTTTTGATGCAAGGTCATCTCCAACCATTATTACTGCTAATTTTGGATTAATTTGTTTGTTTTTTAATTCTTCACATTCTATTTTTAAATTTGCTCTTATTTTTTTTGCTAATTCTTTTCCATCTATTATTATAGCCATTTTTAATACCTCTTTTATTAATCATTTATAATTTTATATTCAATATCTTCCATGTGCGGAAACATCTCTCTAACCCTTTTTAATGTTAGCATTGACATTTTGGGTTGTGGATTTTTTGGATGGTCTGATAATAATTTTTGTGTATAACAATTTGGTGCTGTTTTAAATAATAAATATCTATTTCTTACATATGTGTAAAATATTTGATAACCATTATTTAAATCTTCCCACATCATTTCAAATGTATATTTTTCTTCCATTTTTTCCTCCATAATTCTATTTTATCATTTGGCTAAATTCTTCTTCAGATATTATTTGAATTCCTAAGCTTTGAGCTTTTGTTAATTTACTTCCTGCTTCTTCTCCTGCTAGTACATAGTCTGTTTTTTTAGATACTGAGCCTGAGGTTTTTCCACCTAATCTTTCTATTATATCTTCCGCTTCTTTTCTTGTATATTTTTCTAAACTTCCTGTTAATACAAAAGTTTTTCCATCAAATCTTTTGTCTGTGCTTTCTTCTTCTAAACAATTCATATTAACACCAGCTTGTTTTAATTTTTTTAACAAGTCTTCTGTTTGTTGTTGTAAAAAGAATTCTCTAATACTGTTTGCCATAACTTCGCCAATATCTTTTATTTCACTTAATTCTTCAAAGCTTGCATTAGATAAATTGTCCATTGTTCTATATTTTCTAGCTAATAATTTTGAAGCTTTTCCACCAACGTGTCTTATTCCTAAAGCTGTTATTAATCTATATAAATCGTTTTGTTTACTTGCATTTATACTATCTATTAAATTTTGAGCAAATTTCTTTCCATTTTTTTTCAAAGATGCTATGTCTTCAAATTCTAATTCATATATATCTGATATATTATGAATTAATTCTTTGTCTAATAATTGTTGTATGATGTTTTCTCCTAGCCCGTCAATGTTCATTGCTTCTCTTGATACAAAGTGAACTAGATTTCTAAATAATTTTGCTGGGCATTCAATTCCTGTACATCTTATAGCAGATTCCCCTTCTTCTCTTACTGCTTCCGCACCACATACAGGACATACTCTTGGCATTTCGAATTTCTTTTCATTTCCTATTCTTTTTTCTTCAACAACTTTTACTATTTCAGGGATTACATCTCCAGCTTTTTGAATTACTACTGTGTCCCCTATTTTTAATCCTTTTTCTTTTATGAAATCTTCATTGTGTAAAGTTGTTTTTGATATAGTTGAACCTGCCACTTTTACCGGTTCTAATATTGCCATAGGTGTTATTACACCTGTTCTTCCCACTTGACATACAATGTTTTTTAATATTGTTTCTTTTTGCTCTGGTGGGTATTTGTAAGCAACAGCCCATCTTGGAGTTTTTACTGTTGTTCCCAATATCTCTCTAAATTTTAGATTATCTATTTTTACAACTGCTCCATCTATTCCAAAGGTTAAGTTTTCTCTCATTTCTCCAATTTTATTAATTGCATCTTTTACTTCTTGTATAGTGCTACATGGTATACGTACTGGATTTACATTAAATCCTAATTTTTCTAAATATTCAAGTTCTTCAAAGTGTGAGTTAAATTCTTTTCCATCTATTTTTTGTACATTAAATATATATATATCAAGTGGTCTTTTAGCTGTTATTTTGCTATCTAATTGTCTTAATGAACCTGCTGCTGCATTACGTGCATTTGCGAATAATTCTTCTTCATTTTCTTCTCTTTCTTGGTTCATTTCTTCGAAATCTTTTTTTGATATAAATACTTCTCCACGTACTGTTATATCTATTTTATCATTTATTTCCATAGGGATTGTTTTTACTGTTTTCAAGTTTTGCGTTACATCTTCGCCAACTAATCCATTTCCTCTAGTTGCACCTCTAACGAATTTTCCATTTTTGTATTCTAAGGCTGATGATAATCCATCTATTTTTGTTTCTACTACATATTTTACTTCTTTAATTCCGTTTTCAACTGCCTTTTCTTCCATTTTATGGCAGAAATCTTCTATATCTTCTAAACTAAAAACATCTTGTAAACTTTGTAAAGGGACTTCATGTGTTACTTTTTCAAATCCCTCTTTTACATGACCTCCTACTTTTTGGGTTAAAGATTCTTTTGATATAAATTCTGGGTATTTCTTTTCCAAATTTCTTAATTCAACCATTAACATATCATATTCGAAATCTGATATGTCTGGGTTGTCGTCATCATAATATTTTTTCGCATAATATTCTGTTTTTTCTCTTAATTCTTGTATTCTTTTTTTGGCTTGTTCTTTATTCATGTTGCATTCTCTCCTTTGTGTTTTTTATATACAATTTGTATTATATACAATTTGAAACAAAAAATAAAGGAATTTCGAAAAATTCCTTTATTTTATTTTTAATCTTGTTTTGCAAAAATAATTGTTCTTTGATCATTACTTGCATCTGTACAAGTTGATAATGTTATTTCAGCTTTTCCTGCTGTATCTCTATCGTAGAATGATGTGTCAGACTCTGATGCTTCGAATTTGTTATATATTGTATATGTTATGCTTGTTCCTCTATAATCTGTTATATATACTTTATCTCCAACTGATAATTTTTTTAAGTTAGAGAAAAATAATCCATTTCTATAGTTGTGTCCTACTATTACTGTATTTCCTGGTTGATTTATATTATCTCCACTTGGGTATAGTGCAACTACTGATGTTGCTAAACTTTGTGTTGACATTTTTTCTAATATTGGATATTCAAAATTTATTTTTGGAATTTTCATTGTTCCAACTGTTGTAAATCCTTTAAAGGTTTTCTTTGAACCAGTACTTGAACTTGAGTTTGTTCCAGTGTTTGGTGTTTCATCTAATCCATCTAATGTAGTATTTGTTACTTCATTATTGTCTGTACCAGTTGTTGTATTTCCACTATCACCTGTTGTCACATCTCCTTGATAACTATTTACAAATTCTGATGCTTGTTTTGTTGTTGAATATTTTTTATAATAGTCATATCCTAAAAATCCTAATAATCCAAGTATTGCTACTATTACTATAACTAATACTATAGTTAATACTTTACTATATTTACTTTCAAACATAACTTTTTACCTCCGTACTTTTACTCTATGTTTTTATTATAACATATTTTCTTAAGTTTTACAATTATTAATTACACAATTTTATCTCCAAATTTTGCACCAGCTAAAACGTGAAAATGTAAATGCATTACTTCTTGTCCAGCATCTTTTCCACAGTTTACAATTACTCTATAGCCATTATCTTTGAAGCCTTTTTCTTCTGCTATTTTATTAATAACTCCATATATTTTTCCTACTATAGCTTCATCTTCTTTTTGCATATGTGCTAATGATTCTATATGTTTTTTTGGTATTACTAATATATGAATTGGTGCTGCTGGATTTATATCGTTAAATGCTAGTATATCTTCATCTTCATATACTTTTGTTGAAGGAATTTCTCCTTTTATTATTTTGCAAAATAAACAATCTTCCATTTTTATCTTCCTTTCAAGTAAGGAAAAGGGAAAAAGGGACACCCTTTTTTCCCTCTTCTTTCCTATTTCTCAATAACTGCTTTTATTCTTCTAACTCCTGCAGAGCTCGCTTCTTCTTTTTTTATTTTGAATTTTCCAATTTCACTTGTGTTTTTTACATGAGGTCCACCACATAGTTCTTTTGATACATTTCCTATTGAATATACTGTTACTATGTCTGGGTATTTTTCTATAAACATACATTCAGCTCCTGATTTTACAACTTCTTCTTTTGACATTTCTTCTACTGTTACAGGAAGAGCTTCTTTGATCCATTCATTTACTAAATCCTCTGTTTTTTGTTTTTCTTCATCTGTTAATTTGTGATCACAGTTGAAGTCAAATCTCATTCTTTCTGTTGTTATGTTTGAACCTCTTTGATGTGTTTCTGGTCCTAATACTACTTTTAATGCTGCATTTAAAAGATGTGTTGCTGTATGATATGCTATTGTTGTATCATTTTGTTCAGCAAGTCCGCCTTTAAATTTTTGTTCTGAACCTAGTCTTGATTTTTCTTGGTGAGCTTTGAATAATTCATCAAATTCTTTCATATCAACAGTCATTCCATTTTCTTTTGCAAGTTCACTTGTAACTTCTGGTGGGAATCCGTATGTATCATATAATTTAAACACAACGTTTCCTTCTATTTTATATTTTCCAGATTGTTTTGCTCTATTCATTTCTTTTTCAAATTCTTTTTCACCATGTGCTAGTGTTTTTACAAATTTATCTTTTTCTTCAATTATTACATTTTTTATTGTTTCTGCATTTTTTTCTAGTTCTGGGTACATTTCTTTTAGGTTTTCTACATTGATATCTATTAATGTTGATATTTCATCTAAATTGATTTGTAGTTTATTCATATGTCTAACCATTCTACGTATTAACCTTCTTAAGATATAACCTCTATCTACATTACTTGGTCTACCACCATCAGATATTATCATCATGCTTGAACGTAAGTGTTCTGCAATTATTCTTCTGCTTTCTATGTTATCTATTTTTTGTAATTCTAATAGTTTGTCCATTACTGGTTTAAATAATTCTGTATCAAATGGTGTTTCTTTTCCTTGTAATAACATTGTCATTCTTTCTAGTCCTAGTCCAGTATCAACATTTCTTTGTGATAATTTTGAATAATTTCCGTCTTTGTCTTTAAAATATTCCATGAAAACATTATTCCATATTTCAACATATTTACCACAGTCACAACTTGGTTGACAATCTGGTCCACATGCTGGTTTTCCTGTATCGTAGAACATTTCTGTATCTGGTCCACATGGTCCTTCTTCTCCAGCAATCCACCAGTTGTCATCTTTTCCATAATAATAAATATGACCATCTAATATTCCTGCTTTTTTCCAACATTCTGCTGCAACTGTGTCTCTTGGACAATCTTCGTCTCCTGCAAAAACTGTTACAGATAATTTTTCTACTGGAATTTGTAATTCTTTTGTTAGGAAATCAAAACTCATTTGAATTGATTCTTCTTTGAAGTAATCTCCTAATGACCAGTTTCCTAACATTTCAAAATATGTTAAATGTCTATTGTCTCCAACTTCTTCTATGTCATTTGTTCTTACACATTTTTGATAGTCTGTTAGTCTTGTTCCTGATGGGTGTTTTTCTCCTAATAGATATGGTACTAATGGTTGCATTCCTGCTGTTGTGAATAATACTGATGGGTCGTTTTCTGGTATTAATGGTGCTGATGGTATTATTGTATGACCATGTTTTTTAAAAAAGTTTAAATATTTATTTCTTATTTCTATTGCTTTCATTTTGTTCTTCCTTTCTTATGACTAGATATAATTTTATATAGTCTTTTCTCTTTTTTACGTTTTTGATTATACTTCATTTTTGTTTAAAAATCAAGTGGTACAAATTGAAAAATACCCTAAAACCAAACATTATTACAATTTTTGGTTTAGGGTATTAAATTTTTATAAAAATGTTATTCTAACATCTTTATAAGGACTTCTGAGTCTTGTATGGCATCACCAAGAACTTTCATCTGTTCTTCTAGTTCTTTAACATCTATTCTTAAGTTTCTTTCATCAATTCCCATCTCTAAAGCCATTCTCAACTTACAACCAATCCTAAATGACTGGCAATCAAAAGTTCTAAATTCATGATTTTTCCAATCATCTGGCAATTTGATATTGAAAGAAAAATCTGCATTTTCATATCCTTTGAACTTTCTAAGTCTCAATATATAGATCATATCATGGCTCATCTCTAATGCAACTTTTTGTGCTTCTTTTAGTTTTTTTAGATAGTCTTCTTTATCTTTTTTAAAAGTTCCTAATTTCACTTCATCTGCATGCATTTTTACATGACGTAAAAAGTGGTCTGTCTGTTCAAGACTCATTTCCATAATACTACACCTCCTTGTAGTTAGTATATTTATTATACACTTCTTTTATTACTTTTCAGTATTTTCAATCAATTCCGTGCAATCTTTTTACATAAATTTATTTTTTTCCTATTATTTGTAATATTATATTTCTATTGCCTTTTTCTTGATATTTTATTTATTTTCCTGTATAATATTTTTATGAAAAAGTTAATTGTAAATAAAAAATATAATGAGAAAAAATTAAATAAATTTTTATTAGATAATATGCCAGGTTTAACTTTTGGTATTTTTTCTAATTTACTTAGAAAAAAAGATATAAAAATTAATGGAAAAAGAGTTAATAAAGATATTATTATTTATGATGGAGATGAAATTCTAGTTTATATTACAGATGAATTTTTAGAAAATAAACAATCTTCTATTAATTTAGATATTGTTTTTGAAGATGAAAATATTTTAGTTATTAATAAGCCATCAAATCTTGAAGTAACTGGAACTAATTCTCTAACAGATTTAGTTCATAAAAAATATAGCACATCTTCTTTTAAGCCAATGCCCTGCCATAGAATTGATAGAAATACTACTGGCTTAGTTTTATTTGCAAAAAATGAAACTGCTTTAAATATTCTATTTGATAAATTTAAAAATCATGAAATTGAAAAGCATTATCTTGCAATGGTTTATGGTATTCCCAATGTTACCCATAAAAGAGATGTTGCATATTTATTTAAAGATAATAAAAAATCTCTAGTTTATATTTCTGATGTACCAAAAAAAGGTTATGTTAAAATCGTTACTTCTTTTACTGTCTTGGAAAAGAGAAATGATAATACCTCTCTTTTAGATGTACAAATTGAAACTGGAAAAACTCATCAAATTAGGGCTCATCTTGCTTTTCTTGGTTTTCCTATTATTGGTGATGGTAAATATGGTAAAAATGAAATTAATAAAATGTTTGGAAAGAAAACTCAAATGCTTTGTAATTATTTTTTGAAGTTTGATTTTGGTACTGATGCTGGTATTTTAAATTATTTGCATGGTGTTTGTATTTCTTTAGATAGTAATATTTTATTTTAAAGCCACCCTATTTTATAGGATGGTTTTTGTTTATTATCGTTATGGAGCGGTTAAGCATCAGCTTACGAACCATAACGTCCTCTTTCTAAAAATATTATATATGAATTATTATTAAATTTCAATGGGAGTGTGGAAAGTTTTATTATTTTATAGTATAATTTCTATTAGATTATAACTTTTGGAGGAATAAATGAAAATAGGAATAGATATTGATGGTGTTTTAAATTCACAGTATAATTTTTGTATAGATTATGGAACTAAATTTTGCAATGAATTAGGTAAATATAAATTAGAAAATATAAATGTAATAGATACTACAGATATGTTTTTATGGGGAGAAGATATAGCACATAAATTTTGGAATAAATATAGAAAAGATTTAGTTATTACATTACCAGCAAAGAAACACTCAGCTGAAGTTATAAAAAAACTTAAAAATGAAGGTAACGAAATATATATAATTACAGCCAGAAGAAATAATGATGAATGGTTTTCTAATTCTCTAAAGAAAGAAGTAGAAAGTATTACAAAAAAATGGTTAAAGGATAATAATATTTATTATGATAAAATTGTTTTTGATGTAAAAAACAAAGGGAAATATTGCCAAAATAATTGTATAGATATTATGATTGAAGATGATCCAAATAATTTAAGAAAATTAATTGGCAAAACTAATATAATAATATTTGATTATCCATATAATAGAAATTTTGAATTTGATAATATAACAAGAGCATATAGTTGGTATGATATATACTATAAAATTAGAAATATAAAGGAGTATAAAAATGATATTAGCAATAATTGAGAGATTTGAAAATGTAAAGGAAAAAGAACCTTTTAACTACAGATATTATTTAACTAAACATTATAAAGATATATTTGACAAGTTAAATATATTATTATTTCCAATTGTTTCAGATAAAAATTTAGAAAAAGTATGTGAGATATGCGATGGACTTATTGTAACAGGAAGTTGTATCGATATTCCACCACATTATTATAATGAAGAACCCATTCCAGAAAAAAATTATGATATTGATGAATTTAAATTAGATAAAGCAGCAATTGAATTATTTTCAAGTGCAAATAAACCAATTTTAGGAATTTGTGGAGGACTTCAATCTATAAATGTTTGTTTTGGAGGTAGCTTAAACCAAAAAATAGAAAATCATAATTTGAAAGATGCATTACATACAATAAAAATAAAAAAACAAACTTTTTTAAGTAATACATACAATATAGAAGAATGTATTGAAGTAAATTCATTTCATAAACAATCTATTAAAAAATTAGCAAATAATTTTATAGCATCTGCAATTGCTGAAGATGGAACAATTGAGGCAATAGAAAATGGAAATATTATTGCTGTTCAATGGCATCCAGAAAAAATGGGTGATATCATATTTTTTAATAATTTTATTAAAACTTTTTTTAGCAAAGGGTCTGGGAATTCCCATAATAGAATTTATGCGGGAGTATAAATTCAGTGCTTGCTAGACACGACTTATACTCCCATATTAAAAATAATATAAAAAGAGGATTCAATTATTTTGATAATTTTTTCCTCTTTTTTTGAGATTATTTATACAAAAACATATTCATTTAAGACTATTTCTTCAGCCATATTTTTGTAATTATTCATTAATTTCGTCCATTCTAATGGATTTAATTCTTTTCTTTTTTCAGACAGTCTTTCATTATTTTTTATATAATCTTCTATTAGTATTTTGTATAAACTTTCACAAGAATCACTGACTAAAAGAAGATGATGAGTTAGTTTATTTGTCATCAAAAGTGCCTCATAAAGTGCTTGTTTATTTTGAGCAATAAAGTGTAATCTTAGTATTCCATATTTGCCAATTCTTCCACAATCTTCATCATTTTCTAAATATAAATTTGGTATTAAATAATCT